>OLRF01003397.1_pt1 | contig 12392 bp, 17 predicted proteins | sample 1672061 | NCBI WGS metagenome assembly OLRF01 (sample SAMEA3136641, study PRJEB25190) | human gut metagenome | reverse complement strand
ATAAAGTAACGGAAGGAAGCAGAATGTCCGATTATACGGAGGATATTTTAAACAATCTGAACTTGACTGTCATTGATGATACCAATGAAGAAATTCAATATCAGTGGCCATATGACATGGGGATCCGTCATACATGCTCAAGTGCGTACGGCGGAAGCGTAATATCGAATGTCGGTCAGGTTTCTGCTACGTTTTCGTATGATTTTGAAGGAACGTATCTGGCGGTAGCGTTCGCAGAGACTTATTATGCTGCAACGATAATGATTGACGTGGACGGTGAAATTCTGGCTGAAGTTACGCCGCACAATGTCCTTAAATCGGGCGACGGATCGCTTCCTGTAAGGAGTACCGTAATTTTTGCGACAGACCAATTGTCTCCCGGCTGGCACACGGTTACAATTTATCATGAAACCGCTTTTACAACCGGAGAAGATAATGTAAGAGAGGACGGAAATGCTTATTACGATAATTACGCATTATTCGACTGCCTGATTGTACAGAAAGAGCCGACAGAAGAATCTACTCCCGAGCCGACAGACGTACAGACGGCAGAGCCGACTCCTGCAGCAACTGTAAAGCCGCAGGCAAGCAGCGCCCCAAAAACGGAAGCTCCTTCCGCAGATAAAAATATTGAGAAAAAGTCCGGCAGCAATGTTATACTGATCGTAGTCATCGCAGCTGTAATTCTCATAGCGGCAGCCATAATAATATTTATTGTGATCAGGAAAAAGGGCAAGGGTGCGAAGCAGTGAAATATAGTAAGATAAGATTTGCTGTTCTATTATTGATTTGCGCGGCAGTGCTATTCTGTTTGCTTGGGTGCAGCAATGGGCAAAACGCCCCCGGCGAGCCGGAAGCGGTACCGTCAATCATACAACCACAGGTGGAGGATAAAGTTGGTATGTTAAGAAATAATGTAACGAATATGAATATCAGCGGCGCCATAGGAGATATTTTAACCGCTAACGAGGTGAACTGGGTGCAGACTGTCCTGGAGAAAAATCCCGGGTTGTTTGATGCCTTTACGGATCCGGAGCATAACGATTTGGCAAAAACCATGTGGCACGGAGAATTTCCGGGGAAAATCCTGTCCGGTCTTGCGCAGACTTACCTTCTGAATAACGATCCAAAAACGAAAGAGGTAGGCGATCAAATTGTTGCGCGCTTGAAAGAGGCGCAGCAGGAGGACGGTTATCTTGGCCCGTGGGCTGAAGCGGTGCGTTTTAATAAGGACGTACTGAGCGATCCGGAAAACAACTGGGGCAAGTGGGACACATGGGGGCAATATCACTGTATTTATGGCTTGTGCCGCTGGTATCAGATTACAGGAAATAAAGATGCCCTGGAGGTTGCTTCCCGCGCGCTGGACTGTATCTATAACTATTTTATAGCCGGCGGAAATACTTTTGCATCTCAGAACTGGGCAGAATGTAATTTCTCAATTTCACATGCATTTGCTCTGATGTATGAGCAGACAGGAAAGCAGGAGTACCTGGAGGCTGCCGAATATATCGTAAATGAGGAGTGGAAAATTCCGTACAGAGATTTTTATACGAAAACAATGCTGGCCTGTGACTGGCTTACAGGCGTCGAAAAAAACCTGGCTTTCTATGAAATGGGGCAGCCTCGCTGGGAAGGCTTACACACTTTAGAAACGCTGGCAGTATTATACCGTGTAACGGGCAAAGAGGTTTACGGAAACGCAATGGAATCCCTGTGGTGGGGAATTATTGAACATGACAGACATAACACCGGAAGCTTCGGAACGGGCGAGGGTGCAAACGGCGATCCTTATGGCGACGGAAGTGAAACGTGTAATATTGTTGCATGGACCTCCTTCACAATTGATTACTTAAAAATGAGCAAAAATTCATATGTCGCAGACGAGCTGGAGCTCTCGTTTTATAACGCGTCATTAGGTACTTTGCTGGAGAACGACAGAGAATTTACTTATATGAATCTTTCCAGCGGAACAAGAGAGCCTGCTTTGATCGTACTGGAAGGCCATTCCTTCGAAGGCGGGCGCGACATGTCCTGCTGCCAGGCGAACGGGAACCGCGGTATTACGCAGATTGCCGAGTGGGCTTTGCTGACGGATTCTGACGGATTATATCTGAATTATTACGGCGCATCTGATATTAAAACTGCAACCGCTTCCGGGAATACGGTTTCTTTGCGTCAGGAAACGGAATATCCGAAATATGGCGACGTAAAAATTACAGTAACGCCGGCAGAATCAGAAGAGTTTTCTTTGAAGCTTCGTATTCCTGCCTGGGCGGAGAATACAGCCGTATCCGTTAACGGAGAAGCCTGCCAGGGTGTTCAAGCCGGTCAGTACTATGAGATCCGCAGAACATGGAATCCAGGAGATGTTATTACACTTCAGATTGATATGCAGCTTCATTTCTGGATGACGGAAACCGGTACCGCAAAGGTTTCTGCCTATTACGGTCCACTGCTGCTTTCCAGAATAATGAATCGCTGCGTCCTACTACTAAATTTACAATTTCCGAGTTAAAGAATGCCGTTATGAAAGACGAGGACGACTGCCTTGCCGCCTTTACCTGTAAAACCAACACGGGAAAAGACGTCACTTTAATGGATTATTACAGCGCCGGAAAGGACGGCTCGTCATTTGTAACATGGCTGTCCTCTTTCAGAGAGCTGGAAACGATCTCTTTTGATAAGGAAGGAACGCCGATCTGGAATAATAAGTAGGTCTCGAGAATCGCCTCACGCAGAGAACGTGTCAGGCGGAAAAAAAGCGGGGCTGCAGCAATCCGGCTGCGCCCCGCTGCTTTTTTAAGGAACGGACTGACGGCGGGCGCCAAGATATTTATGAAACTCCATCGTTTGAAACCGCTCTAAAAAATCTTCCTTTTCTTCTTCTGAAAGAGTTTTTAAAACTGTAAATTCAAGGCTGTTTTCTGCCGAAACAATTTCTATGCTTTCAATTTCATCAATCGGTTCTTTAAACGAATACGGATTTCCCCCACAGCCAGCAGAGGAAGCCAAAACAAGTAAGAAAATGATAAGTACCGTTATAGGATGAAAACACTTTGGAATTCAATACTTTAGCCTTGTACCGATCTGCCCGCTCCGGCGATAACATTGTCCGCATTAATAAACCGCCCGATCTCAGGATCGTAATAGCGGCGTTCAGATAGTAGTAGCCCGTTTCGAATGCGTTCTGCTCTGTACCAGCAAGCATCAGGAGTTTCCCGAAACCTTTTTAAGGGCTTGGGATTGTCCCAACAGTCTGCCTTTTGTCCCCAAAAGGCGATGCTTGCAAGAACGAGAAGCAAAGAAATCATAAAGCATGTTAAGACCAGGCTGTGCATTAATAATGCTTTCGCCGTTATTCTTTTACAAAGCTGACATGAGCCGCGTTATTTCCTATCGGTCCATAAAACCCAGTTCCTTCATCGCAGCAAAAAATATATCGGCCTCTCCATTTGGATTGGCTTTTTTGGTTGCTTCGATAATATACCACGGATATTCCAAATCGTGAACGATAATAGGAATTGGTCTGCCGAATTTATTCTTAACAAAGCCGCTATTTTGTAATTTTTTTGCAACAGCGGTTATTTCCGAAAGCAATTCATAATATCCGACGGGACCTCTGCCGATATATCGCATTTCACTATCGTAACAGGCGTCATAATTTTCATATCCAATATTATAAACACCGTTCTCCTCATACCATTCAAAAAGGATTTTCATGCCCTCATTTTCATTATTAGCTTCAATTATCGGTGTTTCATTTTGACGCCAAAAAGCGTAATTCCATCGTTCCTCAGATAATTCCCCCGCGCTATCACAATCCCTTTCAGTATTATAACTCACAGAAAATTGCGTAATATTTGAATATCCATTATATTCGTATGTCTCATTTGCGTAAACAAAAAATGAAACAGCATAGATATCGGCCTCATTCCAAGCCGACATAACATCACGCAATTTCTTTTCAAGATACGCCTGTAAATCAATCATTTTAAAATACTCCTTATCTTGCAAATTTGTAAAATGGCCCTACATGTGTTAATGCTTTTTCTGCGACTTGAGAGGAAGTAAATATACGAAACCTAATCCCATCGGATTCCCGCAGCTGAACGGGTAAGAATTTCTGCCCTAAGTGAAGCTAATGTTGCTTCTCCCCTGCCCTGTTCCCCGCAACTGGTCGCAATCTTTCAACAACATATTTGTGATATGCATTGGTATGCATTGAAATATGATAACTTTGAGGTAATATCACAAGATTCTTTGGATCAGCTACAGGTTCTATACCAACATCTCTCAGTATTTTTCTTGATTCTACCGCGCGAGGATCTGCTTTTGCAACAATATGGTGAACAGGAGCTCGACGTGGCTTTGGTGGAGCAATATCTTTTTCTTTATCTCTGGTTTCCGATTTTGGCTTAGTTTCTATTTTAGGAATTAAAATTGTCGGAAAAGTTGGTGGATTTTTCACAAGGGTATCCACTACAACAAGTGCTGTCACCGCCCCTATAATGGCTGCTCCTACTTTCCAAAATGCAATGCCACCTATCTCAGGATCGTAATAACGGCTGGATACATAGTAGTACCACGGCTCAAATGCGTTCTGCTGGTATAGTACTAAAATATCAGTTGCCTGCTTTCAGCATTCTCAAATTGTTTTCCCAAACCTCATCTTCTAACGCTTGTGCACATTTTAGACAAATTGTATATGAATGCTGAAATAATTGTTCATTCACCATTCCTTTAAGTCTTTCAAAGATGCAAAATGCTCCCGGCCAATTCATATCCTGCAACCATTCCATTAATTCGATCATATAGGGAGATAGTTCTTCATTCGACCTTGCAGATAGAATTTTTGCACAATTGTCCCAAACATTTTTATTGTAGTTTTTACTGCAGGGTTGCAGAAACACATTAATGTTTTCAATATTTTCAGCCATTTTAATTCCTTCTGCTTGGTCGGCTATACTTTTGTTCCAATCAAGCAAACCCATAATATAATCAATATCAATCAATTTAATTCACTCCATCCCATTTAATGACAACCGATTTTACAGCTTGTGTCCAAACAGAATTTGACCTCGCACTTATCCAATCATCCATTGTTCTACCTATAGGTCTTACACTGACATGTGTTGCTCCATCTCGAACGGCATACACAAGCCCAGTCGCATTTAAAGCTTCTATCGTAGTCACAGCTGCACCTGGTTTTGGTATCGTAGAGAAAGATAACCCTGTTTTTTTGTCTTTTCCCTTCGGGGGTTAGTACCGCCATACCTGTAAATAACAGTAGGTGATGGCGGTAGAGCTGCAATATCCTTTTCGTCAACTTTTGGAATAGATATTGAAGGAGCTTGTGTTGCTTGATAAATTCCGTATCCAATAGCTCCAACTGTTAGTAATATTGCTCCAGCAGCGCCGATTATATCCCCAATTGGAAGAGGGCCATCAGCTACTGCGGCCCCACCACAGCCAGCATAAGCAGGTGATAATACTCCTATGGCTTTTCCATTTTCAGTTACAGCTGTCTTGGCAAATTCCCAAATTTCACTCCAAAAATGTCCCGTAGGATCAACTCGACTTACAGTATTGTTTTCACAATAAGCGAACATATTGGTTCCAAGTATGCCTTGCTCTGTTGAAACATATCCATCCGCATTTAAAAACCGACCAACCTCAGGATCGTAATAGCGGCTGTTCAGATAGTAGTAGCCCGTCTCGGTTGGACTTAGTTATGTACCCGGAGGGGGAACACTCCCTCCGGGACTGTGTTTTTCGGGCGGTTACTTGCTGAAAAAGATGCTATGTACCGGCAAGCATCGCCGTTGGACTACCACGGCGCTTGTCAGGAGTTTCCTGAAACCTTTTTAAGGGCTTGGGATTATCCCAACAGTCTGCCTTTTGTCCCCAAAAGGCGATGCTTGCCGGGATGGTATTACAAGCTCATAACGGCTGATATGGTGATACATATAGCAAATTCTATTGAACATTAGATAACCTGCTACAATTCTTTTATGTCGTTTTCAGTATCATCAGTGTCTGAATATAGTGATACCTTTGTTTTTAAAAGATTCCTTTCTATTGATGACACCATCCCTGTAACTGATAATGAATAATAATCTGCTTTGCCAGGAAATCACTATTACCTGAGGGTTTGCTGGGGTGGTTTAGATGCAACTCTGGAAAAGATAATTATTCTCCAAACCATATCCGCAATACCTTTCCGTCTTTCTTTTGCATTGCTATGTTGCAATCCCCTCCAAGAGTGATTTGGTTGGAATTCTTCCCAAAAGATACTATCCATATTTCATCTTGGTTATCGTAAAAGACGGATTGTGGCACATATTCCTGAGTATCTTTACTTTTTTCCATTCCATCGAAAATGGCTTTTGCTATTTTGAGCGCAGTTTCTTCATCTGGTATTACCGCCCCTCCGCTATATGTTCCAATAGTTTCGCTCCAATTTTTATCATGAAAATTTCCCGATTCATATTTTACCATATTATTCTCCCTTTTGCTATTCCCACATGCTGAGCAGAATACCACGCTTAGGATAATTACAAATAATACAAGTGTTCTTTTCATATTATACTCCCTCGTATGATAATATTACTTTTTCCGTTTGCCTTTTTCGAATTTCTTCATTTCTTGAAAAGAAATATCAAGCAGACATTCAGGACAATAGAAATATCTTGTTCTAAATTCAACATCACCCGCGAAAAAAGTATCTCCTACAGAAAAATCATAATTTTTTGCTTCGGAGGATTTTGAATTGACAATTTTACTAACATATCGTAGTTCTACTTTACTGCCACACTTAGGGCAAACATGTTTTTTACAATGTACATAAAACGGGTTTGCATCATAGATATATTTAATTGCTTTTTTCATGGCTTTCTCCTCCAGTTATTGTCTTGGTTTTACACGGAATACAAATCCACCGCCAAACAAGCCCGCGCCTACACTTGCTTTTGCGGTAAACCCTTCATCCGGGAAAACACCAATCATAGCTTCTGCACCAACTGAAAGAAGATCGCCAGAAACCCCAAATTCGATTTGCCATCCAAACAACTCTAATTCGGCGGTTGTTCTGCCGGATAATACAGAAGCCTTTGCTTTTGCCGCCAATCCCCCACCATTTTTGCTTGTGCTGTAGCTGTAAGGCCATCGCCAACTCCTTTCAAAGATAATGCAGCATTATTATTTCTTATTCGATTTTTCCACTTGCATTACCAACAGATATTTTCCGTATCCTCCCAGAATGCCATTATTCTTACTGTCTTTAGAATTAACTTGTAAGCGACCGTTAAACTCGCTATATCCACCTGTTAATGACCCTGAACCTCTAAATATTCCGTCTTGGAACTGACCGCTAATTGTATTGGTTTTTGGCTGAAAAAATTTGCAACAGGTTGAACAATATTGTTGTTTACCCAGTTTGCCGCATCCTTTATCCACTGTGGCCAATGTCCAGAGCTATCGGACATATTTACAGGGTTATTGAAACAATACGCAAATAGGTTATATCCTTGTACCGATCTGCCCACTCCGGCGATAACATTGTCCGCATTAATAAACCGCCCAACCTCAGGATCGTAATAGTGGCTGTTCAGATAGTAATAGCTCGTTTCGAATGCGTTCTGGCTCTGTACCAGTAAACAATACCGTTGTGATACCACAAAGGCAAAGCTTGTCAGGATTCTCCCGAAACATTTTAGAACTATGGATGTTTAGAATGAAAAATTCATACTATTAATAATTGTATCACATTTTTTCACTTCCGATGTTTTCTTCTCGCACTGGTATGTAGCAAACACGATCTTGGGATACTTTGCTACAATCCATAGTTTGATAAACCAGTTATCAGATGTTGTTCCCGTTCCATACAATGTTGTTTTAGTCTCAGCACCGTAAAGAATGAGTGGGTTGTGAAGTATAATTCCGTTTTGATCAATAAATTTCTTTGCCATAATGCTAATGTGTTCATCCAATGTTTCTCTCAGTTCTAAGATATTAAAGAATGAAACAGTTATGGCTCCTTCACCATTCGGATTGTATATAAGAAGATTCTCTTCCTCATCTTCCGAACACCAATCATTTGGTAATTCATAAGTCAAGTAATCTTTATGAGAAAAAATCATGTAATTCACCTCTAATCATATAGTTTAAGCACACCAGTCCATGTTCCACCATACTGTTGACTTGCTGCCGCAGTATATCTATTCAATTGGCTTATTCCTCTGGCAATTGCTTGTGGGTTATTCGGTTTCAATTCATAAATAATTCGATTGTTAAAGTCTATTCCATCTACTCGACAACCTGGAGCTATAATTTTCTCCTTTACTACTCCTGGACCGTAATCCATCTGTTTATGCATTGCTTGTCCTTTTTGAACTGCGGCTTTAACTTTTGGATTTTGTATGCCTCTACCGGTCGTTGTTAGTGTTTGTGCTTTAGACATTGCGTATCCGTCAGCACCACCTAAAACAGCACCGCCGACGGTTGTCGCAACAGTTCCCCAATTACCCTTGTCATTAAACTCTTTTACAGAATTTGAAGTAGAAGCGGCTGATACTACAGCTATTCCATAAGCAGTTGCTGATCCTATAAATGCTCCGGCCGCCACAGTCGAAGCAGTTGTCGCCGCTGCAACGCCGCTTCCGACGGCCGCTACTGCGCCTGCCGCTGCTACAAAACCACCTGCTGTGACAACGGTTGCTACAGCACATGCCGCAACTACTACGGCACCGAGCGCCCAATGCCACCACGCTTCTCCGGTAGGATCAATCCTACTTACCGGATTATTTCCGCAATAGGCAAACAGGTTCATTCCGGTCATATCACTGCCGGTCGTTAACTGATTGTCTGCATTAATAAACCGCCCAACCTCAGGATCGTAATAGCGGCTGTTCAGATAGTGATAGCCCGTTTCATGATCGTAGTAATACCCTCTGTACCGGATCGGATTGACCGCTGCCGCATGCGTTGATTCCAATGTATCCGCAATTTCTGCGCCTGACGCGTTTTTAACGCTCACCAGTTTCCCCCACGCGTCATACTCGTACGTCGCAATCAGTGCTCCGTTCTGATACAGCTCTATGACGTCGCCCTGCACGTTCCTTCCGTAGTAGTAATCCGCGCCTCCGTAGCGGAAGCCGATCGCCTCTCCGCCCGCATTGTAATAGAAATCCAGCGTTTTCCCCACGCCCGTCCCGATCTGACTCACCAGTCTCGTACCGTCTGTAAGGTAGCGCAGCGTTCCTCCCGGCACGCTCTTCCCGATTCGGATTCCGTCCGCGTTATAGGTGTATTCCGTTATGCTTGTTCCCTTTTCGATCCGTTCCAGCCGGCGTCCCCGCTCCCAGCTGTATGCCGTCACCTCTCCCGTGCTTGTATTTGTCGTGCTGGTCAGATTTCCGATCGCATCGTAAGTATATGTCAGATTTCCGCATGCTGTCAATAAATCCTTCCACGTACTGTCTCCGACCTCAAGAAAAAGCTCTCACATCATTCTCGCTCCCATAAGCGAATACATTTACAAGACGATCCGTCGTACTGGAATTATCTTTCAGCACCAATAAATTTTAATGTTTTTAGTAAGGGGTTCGCGGCAAAAATCACAAAATATTTTTCAGTCACTCAATCAGTAAAAATATTAAAAATTTATATTCTTTTTTGTCCATTCCGCCGACTTTATAAATATTTACTTTTATATTCCATTCGTTTCTTGATCTCGCTGCGCTTTCTGAAATCCGAAATCGAGCGGATATTATATTTCAGGCAGCAGTCCCGGCAGAGACAGATGTCGCCTTTTCGCGTCAGACGCATAGTAACAGGAGCAAAATAACGGAAATACGTCCGGAATTTAACGCGGCCGCAGCAGGCGCAGCGCGGAAACAGCGCCGGGCGGAAAATTATGTAGACAGCGGTCAGCGACAAAATAATAAACAGGACGGCTTTTAGAAGATCGGACATCTGGCAGGCTCCCCTTACGGTTTTCATTTCCTATAAAACATATGCATCCGCCGCAGGATTTATTCTGTCGAATTCCCGCGGCGGACACTGATCAAATTAAATTACCGTCCGATCATTACTGATTTTTCGAACCCGTAAAATAGTTGTTTCCCGTATAGCTTTCGAATACCTTACGAACGATGTTTCCGCCGATCGTACCGGCTTCTCTGGAAGTCAGATCGCCATTGTATCCTTCCTTAAGATTCACGCCAGTTTCTTTTGCGATTTCATACTTAAGTTTATCAAAAGCAGTTTTGCTTTTACTATTAGACATAACTATTACCTCCTTAACCCGTATTTTACCCGTAATAACAAGGAATACGGTCCGTCGTGACAGCTGTAATCTCCTACAGCTTTGTTACGACGATGTTATTATTCATCAATTCCGATATTATATGCTGGTAATTATTCCCTGACAGCTTCTTCTCTGTTTCTGAAGAGCAGACTGATGGAATAGATTCCCGCAACGCCTACTACAGAATAGATAATTCTGCTGACCGTAGAAGTAGCGCCTCCGAACAGCGCCGCTACAAAGTCAAATTGGAACAACCCGACAGAAAGCCAGACGATCGCGCCGATGATTACGAGAATCAGCGCAATGCGATCCAAACCGTTTCTTGCCATGGATCATCAGCTCCTTTCTGCAATATTTGCCGAATATAGCGGAATATACAAAAATTTGCAGATTTTTGCAGACACCGCCGCTATTAGAATTACCCAAAACGAAAAAATTATTACATGCGATTGCAAACTGAAAAAAAATAAACTACAATGATTTCGTCATGAAAACATTCGTCGTAAACGGCTCCGTCAGCCTGGAAACCAAACTGTTTTTACGTATGCAGGGACGCCTGATCGAGGTGCCTCGCTGCGCTCTGCTTCCGCCGCCCGAGCAGGGCCACGCCGATCTTCAATTTACAAAAATCGACGGCAGGACGCTTGTCTGTGCGCCCGGGACCGATTATGAAGCGCTTTTCCGGCAGAGCAGCATCTGTCTCGTCCGGGGCGAAACGCCGCTGGGAAACGCTTATCCGGAAAACATCCCGTATAATGTGCTCAAAGCAGGCAGGCTTTATTTCCATAATCCGAAGTATACCGATCCGCTCGTAAGAAAGATGCTGCTGCGAAACGGATACTCCCTTTGTCCCGTCCGCCAGGGATATTGCGGCTGTTCCTCCGTATCGATCCCGCTCCGCAGCGGGAAGCTTCTGATTCTCTCCTCTGATCACGGAATCGTTTCCGCCGTCCTGAAGCTGCAGAATCCGGAACTGTGCGCCGAATATTTTACCGATACGCAGAAAATCATTTTGGAAGGCTATAATCACGGTCTGATCGGAGGCTGCTGCGGTTTCGACGAAGAGCTTGGCCTTCTGGTTTACGGAAAAGCGGACGGAGCGCTGCGGGAGCTTTCCGCCTCGTATGGATTTTCCGTTGTTTCCGTATTTGACGGACCTCTGACTGACATTGGGGGGATACTCGTTATGTACCCAGATCAACCAGTCCAAGGCTGACTTTCAGTGCGTAATCAATTTTCTTCATATTTTCCGAATCGATATGGCAAACTTTTTCGCGAAGGCGTTTCTTATCGATCGTCCGCAGCTGCTCCAGAAGAATGACGGAATCTCTGGCAATGCCGAACTGATCGGCTTTAATGGCAAGATGTGTCGGCAGCTTCGACTTATTGATCTGCGAGGTAATTGCGGCAACGATGACCGTAGGACTGTATTTATTTCCGATATCATTCTGCAGTACGAGCACCGGCCGGATTCCTCCCTGCTCGGAACCGACGACGGGGCTCAGGTCGGCGTAATAAATATCGCCACGCTTTACTGAAAGCACAAAATCAACTCCGTTTCAAGTTAAAATTCATTCCTTTGTAAACCAGAGCTCCTGTTCCGCAGAAAAAAAGTCCTCCGAAATCGTTATATTGATTTCTGCCATTTCCTGATACCCTTGTATCATCTGATCTCGCAGATCCCGCTTTTCTCTCTCTTCGATGTAAAACCGCATTGCGCTTTCGATACATTCGCTTCTGGTTATGTTCTCTTTCTTTGCGATCGAGTCCACCGTTTCCAGCAGGCCCTCCGGGAGTGTCAGCTCGATCCTTCTCGCTGCTGCCATAAAAAGCCCTCCATTCACATTGTATCCATTTTTCAGAAGGAAATACACCGCAGGTCGGCATATTTCTAAAATTTTTATAGTAATCGGTTCATGGTTTCAGCTGCCAGGCCGTCTTTCAGAAAGATGCGCGACCCCCGCCGGCTCACGGCGCAGACCACCTCGTAATTGATCGTCCCCGCCAGCGCCGCAATTTCGTCTGCACTCGGCATTTTATCACAGTTTCCGCCAAAAAGCACGACCGAATCCCCCGGCTCGAC
>OLRF01003396.1_pt1 | contig 12397 bp, 10 predicted proteins | sample 1672061 | NCBI WGS metagenome assembly OLRF01 (sample SAMEA3136641, study PRJEB25190) | human gut metagenome | reverse complement strand
ACACCGACTCCATCTGCTCTGCCATTGCCTATGCAGAGCTGAAAAACAAGACCAGCGATCTGGTTTGCGAGGCCCGGCGTGCGGGCAAGATGAATCAGGAAACGGAATTTGTGCTGAAAAAGTTCGGGGTCACGCCGCCCCGGATGTGCACCGATGTCAACCCTAAAATTCGGGACGTGGATTACCGGCAGGTGCCCGGCATCCCCGGCTCCACCAGCCTGCGCAAGGCGTGGGAGATCATGCGCGACCAGAAGATCGACACCCTCCCCGTGACCAGCGAGGAGGACGAATTGCAGGGTGTCATCACGGTGAAGGATATCGCCACCGCCAACATGGACCTGTTCGACACCGGCATCCTTGCCAAGAGCCGCACCAGCTACCGCAATATTCTGGAAACGCTGGGCGCTACCATGGTGGTGGGCAGCGAGGACGCGGAGTGCACCACCGGTCACATCCGCATTGGCACCGCCACCCCGGAAATGCTGGAAAGCAGCATGGAAAAGGGTGATATCGTCATCCTGACCAACCGCTACGAAAGCCAGCTCTGCGCCATCGAGAAGGAAGCTTCTCTCATCATCATCTGCAACGGCGCAAAGGTGGGCCGCACCATCCAGCACATTGCCGCCGAGACCGGCGTAGCCATCATGAGCGCCCCCTGCGATACCTACGCGGCGGCAAAGCTCATCAGCCAGTGTGCGCCCATCTCCTATTACATGACCCGGGACGATATCATGAAGTTCACCCTCGTCACCCCGGTGGCAGACGTCACCCGCGTGATGGCAAAGGTGCGTCACCGGTATTTCCCCATTCTGGATGCAGACGGCAAGTACTGCGGTATGATCAGCCGCCGCAATATCATCAATCTGCGCAAGCGCCGCATCATTCTGGTGGACCACAACGAAGCCACACAGGCGGTGGAGGGCTTTGATCAGGCCGAGATCCTGGAGATCATCGACCACCACCGCATCGGCAGTCTGGAGACCAGCGGCCCGGTGTACTTCCGCAACCAGCCGGTGGGCTGCACTGCCACCATCGTCACCCAGATGTACGATGAAAATGGCGTGACCATCCCGCAAAAGATCGCCGGTCTGCTGCTGGCCGCCATCCTTTCGGATACACTGGTGTTCCGCAGCCCCACCTGCACCCCCATCGACGTGAACGCCGCCAACCGTCTGGCAAAGCTCGCCGGGGTGGACATCAACGAGTTTGCCAACGAGATGTTCGAAGCCGGCGAAAAGCTGGACGGCAAGACCGCCGAGGAAGTGTTCTTGCAGGACTTCAAGGTGTTCATGTGCGGCGATATCCGCTTTGGCGTGGCGCAGGGCAGCTATATGACCCGCAAGAACCTGACCGCCGCCGAGGCGCTGCTGAAGCCCTATCTCGAGGAAGCACGCAACAAGCAGAACGTGGAGGACATCTATATGCTGCTGACCGACGTGCCCAAGGAGGAGAGCGTGGTCATCTGCAACGGGCGCTACGCCGCCGAGGTGCTGACGGATGGCTTCGACACCCAGCCCGCCGCCGATGCCAGCTGGACGCTGCCGGGCGTGGTGAGCCGCAAAAAGCAGTTCATCCCCGCCCTGATGACCGCTTATCAGGAGTTGTAAAGGGACACCGCTGTGTTTGATTTTCTTTCCAAAAAGGATCGCACCCCGCCCGCACTGCCGGAAGGCACGGAGCGGCGGCGCTACACCATCACCGGACAGGTGCAGGGGGTAGGTTTCCGCTACCGGGCGCGGTACGCCGCGCAGACCCTTGACCTGACCGGTTGGGTGCAGAACGAGGACGATGGCAGCGTGACGCTGGAGGTGCAGGGCGACCCGGATAAGTTCATGTCCCTGTTCGCCATGATCCAGAAAAGCGACTATATCCAGATCACCGGCATCCGCCAGAAGGACATCCCGCCCGACCCGTGGGAGCGCGGGTTCTCGGTGAAGGGATATTAAAGGAACTGAATAGAAACAGAGCGCCTGACACCGCAGTGTCAGGCGCTCTGTTTTATCATATGATATTTTCACCCCAGCACCTTGAGGGGGGAGTTTTCCACCCACAGGGTATTGTCCAGCAGGCGGGTGACGGCAAGCCGTCCATTTGCCGTTACCCGGGCGGGGTCGAGGGCGTAGAAGTCGCTCTCAGTCAGGTTTTCCGGGTCGGCGGTGGGGGAGATGCCCGCCACGCATACCCAGTGTCCGTAGGTGCTGCTGGTGGCAATGTGGGGGTAGTTTACCTCACTCCAACCGGAGGAAGTCAGGTGGTATTCATAAGTAGAGGTGCGGTTCGTGTGGCGCTTTACCCCGCTGACCGTGGTGTTTTTCAGGTGCACGATCACCGGATGCCCGGCGGAAAGCTCGCTGTACAGCTTTTTCAGGCACTCGGCGCGGGTGCCGGAGTACCCGGTGTAGCCCGCTGCGGACCACACCGCACCGTTCGACCACATCCCGCTGCCGGAGCACACCTTGCCGTCCAGAATGGTGCGGGCATAGCGCAGCGCGTACAGACTGCACTTGCCGGAGGTCTGGTTGCCGATGGAAAGAATGTGGCTGGTGTCGAAGCTGAGCAGCCGGATGCCGTTTTTCTCTTTCAGCTCGGCGGCGTGGGCACGGGGCAAAAAGGCGCACAGCAGCAAAACCAGCGCCAGAACTGCCGCCGCCAGCCGCTGTGCCGCGCGGGCGGGACAGTGTTGCATGGGTACTTCCTCCAAGTTCGTTTCAATCTGGACATGATTTTACCACTAAAACGTGGTGAAAATGTGTAAAAAGGCAAAATAATGGGGCTCTCTCCCCGAGGGAACTGGCGCGGCACAAGCCGCGTCTGAGGGAGCTAACGCCTGAAACACAACATATGTCCAAATTTAAGTGCTCCCGCACCCGGCAAAACCGCGCCGCCGGGGCAGGGAAACGGAGATTCCGTAGACTGTCGACAGAATTGATTTCAGAATATATCAGAACTGCAACAAATCCCGCTTATTTTCATCATTTTCACGAAACTGCTTCAGGAAGTTTAGCGATATTCCCGATTGACAAAACCGTCAAGTGTCGGATATAATCAGGGCAGAAAGGCAACGATGGTTGCGAAAGCCTTTCGAGAAAAAAGAAACATATCCACAAAAAACGCTGATTGGAGGGATACCCCTATGAAGAAACTGTCAAAGATCGTCGCTCTGCTGCTTGCAGGCGCAATGGCTATGGTGATGCTCACCGCCTGTGGCGGCGCAGCCTCGGAAACTCCGCTGGAAGATAATATCAGGCAGTAACTCGGCAAAAATCCGAATGCTGTAGGTCTGTGTGATGCAGATGGCAGAGTCAGGAATGACAAGAGTAGTGAGCTCTATAAAACCACTCAGACCAACCTTAATGCAAAGATTGATTCCAGCCTTACGGGAACCTTTGTGCTTGATGTTGACACCGATGTTGGTCCTGATAAGGAGTACGCAACATTTACTGTGTATGCAGACTACAAGACTGCTGGTCTTGTAGCAAATCTGGTTAATAAGATCACTGAAAAAATTGGAGAGATCAAAGATACCAACAACAGCGTGAAACTTGAAGGCAATTGGGCAAAGGTTGCTGTCGTTGTCAAAACCACTGATAAGGGCAGCTATGCTGCAATTGCAATTAAGGTCAAGAACATCGCCTACAAGGGCAAATAAGTAAAGAATCATCAGTCCTTTCTTTCCCCGGAGAGCACCCGCCCTCCGGGGCTTTTTGCGTTCTGCCCAAAGATCCCGGCAAAAAACAGGCACACTTGCCATTGACGAACGCCGCCGCGCTGCTGTAAAATGAAAGCAGAATGCCCTGTGCATCCGCACGGGAACGCCCTGCATTTTATAAAAGGAGCATTGCATGAAAAAGTTAAAGCGTCTTGCGGCTGTTCTGCTGGCCGGTATCATGGCACTGGCACTGTTCACCGCCTGCAGCGACAGCGACCCCGGCAACCCCGAGTTTGATCCCAAGGTGGAAAGCGCCTATCTTGACGCGCTGAATAAGACATTCGGGACGAGCTTTGAAAACGATGCCGACATCAAGAGGCTGGCCATCGAGCACATCGAGGAGAAACACGGCGCGGACAGCCTGACCGGTGAGACGCTCTACAAAACAGATGGCGATGGTAAGACCACGGTGCGGCTGGTGCAGATCTGCTATGATGTGCGCAAAAGCACGAAAGAGAACTATGTGCCGCTTTTCTACGAGGCCGCCAAAACCGCAGCCATCAAAGCAAACTATACCAATGTTCAAGCCCTGCTCCGCACCGTGAACGAGGAGATTGCCAACGCAAAGAAAAACGGCCGGACGCTGGAGCTTACCGCGCTGGGTGTCGGCGCAAAGACCATCGGCGGCAAGACCTATGTTGCCATCGGCTTTGAGCTGACCAATACCACTGCACAGTAACTGCACCCCGCCCCGAGGAGCACCCGCTCCCCGGGGCTTTTTTTCGCCCTGAATCCCTCCCCGTGAAAAGGCAATGCCGGAAAATCCGCAGATTTTCCGGCATTGCAAATTTAAAATAATTTTTCCGCTGCTTATGCGCAAAGCGCACGCGGCGCGCATTCCAAATCGTCCCGCCTTGCCCGGCGGGCTTTTTTTCGCCTTTTTGTGACAAACCCCGCACGCTGTGGTACAATAAAAGGGTATCGAACTCACACAGAAAGGACGTTTCCATGCAGCTGTTTGAACTGGTCAGCCCACGGCTGTTCCGCCCGCTGGCGGGGCCCAACCGGGCGTTTTATGCAGAGCTTTTGCTGCTGCTCTGGGAGGAGTGCCGCCATACGGCAGATTACAGCATTTCCCGCGCCGAGGCCGTCTCCCGCGCCGAGGATTATTTTGCCGCGCTGGCAAAGCCGCTGGCGCTGGACGCCGACGGTGCGGGCGATGAGGACGAGCAGCCCACCCGCGACCCCCACACGCTGGCGGTGGGCTTTTTGCTGCGTCTGCGCCGCACCGGCTGGCTGGAGGAGCAGCCCGGCAGTTACGAGACCGAGCCCACCCTTGCCTTTATGCCGGAGGTCACCCCGCTGCTGGACGCGCTGGAAGAGATATTGAACCCCCGGGTGGTCACCTACACCGGCAAGCTGTACAAGGCGTGGCAGCTGCTGGGCAGCATCGGGCAGGAAAAAAGCCCCTACGAGAACGTGCTGCGGGAGGTGGCGGCAGACCTTGAGACTTTGAACAAGTCTCTGCGCGCCCTCAACGCTTCCATTGGGCATTACATCGACCGCCTGACCCATAACCGCACCCCGCAGGAGGTGCTGGAACTGTTCGATCAGTACGAAGAAAAAGTTGTGGCGGCGGCGTACCATCGCTTTAAAACCAGCGATAACCTGTTTAATTATCGCGCCTATCTGGAAGAAGAACTGGACGACTGTGAGCAGAACCAGCTGCCGCGCTTAGCGCTGGATTACGCCCGGGTGGAGCGCTGCGCCCCCGGCGAGGCGGCGCCCCGGGTGCGTGCTCTCATCCAGCAGCAGCGGGACGCGCTGGAAGAGATGAGCACCTTGATGAAAGAGATCGACGCCAGCCACATCCGCTACCGCAAGCGTGCGGTGCAGCGGGCACAGTTTTTGCTGCTGAGCGACCGCTCGGCGCAGGGCAGCGTCACCGCCCTGCTGCGCCGCTACGCCGAGGAGATCCGCAGCCCGGAGCAGCTGTTTGAGCCGGACGACGGCCCGGTGGCGGCGCGGCTGCACCTGTACCCGGCGGCAGTGTTCGGCGCAAAGCCGCTGTATCCCCCCGCCGCGCCCCGCACCGAAGCACCTCTTGCCCCGGTGCGCACCGAGCCCCTTGACCCCGCCCGGCTGCGGCAGGAGCAGCAGCTTCTGCTGGACTACGCCCGCCTTGCCGTCACCGAGGAAAACGTGGCGCTGCTGGCGCGGCAGGCACTGGCCGCTCGCGGGCAGGTGAACGCCTCCACCCTTGTGGAGGAATACCCGAACGACTTTACAGGCATCATCGGCCTGCACACCTATTCCCAGTCGCCGCACCGGGAGTATGATATCACCATGACCGGAAACTGGGTGGAGCGCGGCGGCTTCCGGTTTCAGGATTTTGTCCTGACCCGCCGCAAGGAGGTAAACACGGATGGCAACCATTGATCTGCTGGAAGAAACCGCAAACTATCTGCTCAACCACTGCTTTGTGCTGGGCTGCGTAGAGGAACAGCGGGCAAAATATCTGTATATTCAGGATCACCTCAACGAGGTGCGTGCGGTGTTCAAACCGCTGGGCTACGCGGTGCTTTTGTACCCCGCGCCCATGCAGGCGGCGGCGCTGGTCAACGAGCATGAGGGCAGTCAGGCACGGCTGCTCAAGTACGAGAGCATTTTGCTGCTGGTGCTGCGGCTTTTGTACCTGCAAAAGCGGGAAAGCCTTGCCGCCAGCGCGGACGAGGTGCTGGTGACCGTAGAGGAGGTGCAGGCAGAGCTGCAAAAGATGAACCTGCCCCGCAAGCTGGATCAGCAAACGCTGGAAAAGCTCATGCGCACCCTGCGCCGGTACAATCTGGCGCGTCCGGTGGGACGGCTCTCCGGGCTGGACAGCCGCATCGAGGTATTTCCCACGGTGCTGCTGGCGCTGCCGGACGCCGACCTTGCGGATGCCGCCGCCGAGAGCGCCCGCACCCGCACTGAGCTTGGCCTGTACGAGCGCCCGGAGGGCGCAGACACCGAAGCAGGGGAGGGTGAAGCATGATCGAACTCAAGCGCCTGAAACTGATCAACTGGCACAACTTTGAAAATACCACCTTCGACTGCGCCCGCCTGACCTATATGATCGGCGTGAACGCCGTGGGCAAGACCACCATTCTGGACGCCATCCGCTACTGCCTGACCACCAACCGCAACTTCAATGCGCTGGGCAATAAGAAAAGCGGCCGCACCCTGCAGGGCTCTGTCCACGCCAAGCAGCGCGGCGAAAACGCCTACCGCCGCCCGGGGCATACCGTGGCGTATATCGGGGCGGAGTTCTGGGACAGCGTAAAGCACACCAGCTTTGTCATCGCGGTGCGGGTGGAGTCCGAGGGCCCCATGCAGGAGCTGCACCCCGGCGACCAGACATGGTACATCTCGGAGGACGGCATCACGCTGGAACAGCTGCCCTTTATCGACCCGCGCACCGGTGCGCCCAGCGCTAAGGAGGACTTCAAGCCCGCCGAAGGGCGGCTTTCCTACACCCGCAGCCCCAGCGAAGCGCGGGACAGAATATGCCGCGCACTGGGCATCGGACGCGCAGCCAGCCCGCTGGGCAAAAAGTTCAACGAGGTGTTCCAGATGGGCACCAGCATGGACGAGATCCCGAATTTCCGGGAGTTTCTGTACCAGTATATCCTTCCGCAGCCGGAGCTGGACCTGGAAGCTTTGCAGGGTGACCGCTTGGAGCTGGAAAACCTGCACGCTGTTCTGGCGGAAGCCCAGACCCGCGCCGATGCGCTGGACGAGATCGTCCGTTTCGGCCGTGAAGCCACCGAAAAACAGACCGAAGCTCTTGTGAACCGGGGTGCCGCCCTGCTGGCGCGGGCTGCTGCCGATGCCGGGGAAAAGGCCGTCTGGCAGGAGCGGGTAGACGCCGGACGCCGCCAGCAGGAAACGCTGCACACCCGCTACGCCGAAGCCAAGACCGCCGAAGCGGAAGCCCGCCGCGCCTACCTGACCGCCCACAGCGCCGCCGGTGCCAGCGGCGAGGGCCGCGCACTGGATGCCCTCAGCGAGGAGCTGGCGCACCGGCAGACCGCACTGGATGCCGCCGCCCGCCGCGCCGACACCGCCGAAAAAGCCGCCGAAAAGACCGGCAACCTGCTGGCGGTGCTGCGCCGCAGCGGTTTTGCCGCCGGGCAGAAGATGGCCGACCTGACCCCCGACACCCTGCCCGCCCTGACCGACTGGCTGACCGCACAGGAAAAGCCGCTGGAAGAAGCCTATTTTGCCGCACGGCAGCACTCCGCCGCCCTGCAGCGGCAGCAGACCGAAAAGCGCGCCGAGCTGGACGCCGTATCCGGCGGCAAGTGGGTGTACCCCCACGGGGACGCCGCCACCCGGGTGCGGGACGCCGTGAATGCCGAGCTGAAAAGCCGTGGCATGGAGCCGGACGCCCGCATCTTCTGCGAGCTGCTGAACGTGGAGGACGAAAGCTGGCAGGACTGCGTGGAAGCCTGTCTGGGCGACCGCCGGTTCGATATCCTTGTGCCGCCCGCCCACTATGCCGCTGCCAAAAGCGCCTTTGTGGCGCTGAAAGAGAAAGTCGGCCCCATCAGCCTGCTGGACACCCCGGGTCTGCGCAAGGCCAACCGCCGCGCCGACACCGCCCCCGCCGACAGTCTGGCGGCACAGGTCACCAGCGAAAACCCGCTTGCCGCGCAGTACGCCGACACCATCCTGCGCCGCATCGTCTGCTGTGACACCCCCGACACGCTGGAAAACTACCCCGACAGCGCCACCCGAAACCTTCTGCGCCACCACCCCTTCCGGTTGGAGCGTCTGCGCACCCCGCAGCGCTATATCGGCTTGGAAGCCCGCCGCGCCCGCGCCGGGGCACTGGCAGGGGAGATGAACGCCCTTGCCGAAGAAGTGCGCGCCGCCGCACAGGCAGAGCAGAACCTGAAAGCCGCATACAGCCAGTACCAGACCCTTTTGCGCGGCACCACGCTGGAAGAACTTGCCGCTTTGTGGGACGCCCGCGCCGCCCTGACCGCTGCCCGCGCGGCGGTGGACAAGCAGGCCGCAAAGCTGGCCGATTGCCGCGAGAACCCGCTTTTGCAGCAGCTGTATAAGGAGGAAGAGGTGCGCGAAGCCGCATGGGAAGCCGCCCGCACTGCCGTGGAGCAGACCGGCGGCGATCTGCGCGTGTGCGAAAAACAGATCTCCTCCTGCGAAGCGGAGCAGCAAAAGGCGGTGGACACCGCCGAAAAGAGCGCACAGGCCGCCGAGAGCTTTTTTGCCGCCCATCCGCTGGTGGAGCCGCTCTCCCGCAGCCGTCAGCAGGCGCTGACCGGGCCGGATAAATCCCCCCGCGCCGCCGCGCAGGCCGCCGAAAAGGCACAGGCCAAGCTGGACGATGCGCTGACCGTCTACCTGAACAGCACGCTGGAACCGGCGCAGCGGGAATACAACCGGCGCTATGTCTGCGATTATCCCTTGGGGCTTGCCGGGCTGGAGCAGTACCGCGCCCAGCATGAGAGCCTTGTGCGCATCGACCTGGAGCGCTACGCCGCCCGCCTGGAGCAGGCGCAGCGGGACTGCAAGGACCGCTTCCGCAAGGATATTTTGTTCCGCATGAAGGACGATATCTTCAACGCCCGGCGGCAGTTCCGGGAGCTGAACAAGGTCATGGAGCAGCTGACCTACGGCGAGGAGGTCTACCGCTTTGAGCTGGAACCCAGCCGCGACCCGCAGCTGGCGGCGTTCTATCAGGTCATCGTGGATAAAGGCAACCAGCAGATGACCGAGGGCGATTCTCTGGATAACCTTGCCGCCACCGCCGACCCCGCCTATGAGCGTCAGGTGGACGAACTGATGGAAAAGATCATGGCGGATGTGGACGAGAACACCCGCGCCCGGCAGGAGGGACGCACCGCCGCCGGTGCAACCCTTTCGGACTATGTGGACTACCGCACCTATCTGGACTACGATATCAAGGTGACCAATCAGGTCACCGGGCAGCAGGCGTATCTGTCCCGCGTCAGCCGCGATTCCTCCGGCGGCGAGAATCAGGCGCCCTTCTATGTGGCCATCTGCGCCAGCCTTCTGCAAATTTACCAGAAGAGCGAGAACAGCATCCGTCTGGTGCTGCTGGACGAGGCGTTCAGTAAAATGACCAGCGACCGCATCCGCCCCATGATGGAACTGTTCCGCCGCCTGCAATTGCAGGTGCTGCTTATCTCCACCGTGGAAAAGAGCACCGCCATCCAGCCCTACTGCGACATTACCTACTCCATCGTCCGCCACGGCGACGCCAACGCCATCGCGCCCTTTGTCCGCCTTGTAGCGGAGCATGAAGAAACTTGAACAGCACACACTTTATGCTATAATAAAAATGAGCAACGGAGGACGGAACAGGCAGCCGTCGCCCATTGTTAGGAGATGTGGGAATCGTCACCCCACCCTTGCTCAAAAAAGAGAACGCCCGCCGCATTCGCAGCGGGTGTTCTCTTTTTTCGTGTTTTACACTTTGCGGCAGAATGATGCAAAGCAGGGCTTGACATCAAAAATAAACTTTGCTATACTGTTTTTCGCTCATCGGAGGGCTGTTTCAACGTAATTGAAGGGCCGGATAAGATGTCATCGTTCGCGCTTCCCGGAGGCTGTGGGCACCGTAGTGCCGCAGCAGAAGAGGGAACGCACCGGAGCGGTGGTTCTTATCCGGCCTTTTTGCATATACGGATCTCAGAAAAGGAGGAGCTATGCCAAAGGAAACCATCCAATTGTCCGATCATTTTACCTATTCCCGCCTGCTGCGGTTCGTGCTGCCCTGCATCGGCACCATGCTGTTCACCTCCATCTACGGCATCGTGGACGGCCTGTGTGTTTCCAACTTTGTGGGCAAAACGGCCTTTGCGGCGGTCAACCTCATCATGCCGCTGCCGCAGCTGCTGGGCACTGTCGGCTTTATGCTGGGCACCGGCGGCAGCGCCATCGTTGGTATCACGCTGGGCGAGGGTGACCAGAAAAAAGCCGACCGCTATTTTACCATGTTTCTGCTGGCAGCGCTCATCTCGGTCAGTGTGCTGGCCGTGCTGGGCATCCTGCTCCTGCGCCCAGTCGCCATGCTGCTGGGCGCAAAGGGCGAGCTGCTGGACTACGCCGTGCGCTACGGGCGCATCCTGATGCTGGCGCTGCCGCCCTTTGCGCTGCAAAATATGTTCCAAAGCTTTTTCGTCACCGCCGAAAAGCCGCTTCTGGGCTTCTGGTTCACCGTAGGTGCAGGCTGCACCAACATGGTGCTGGACGTGGTAATGGTGGGTATGCTGCACTGGGGCGTGGAGGGCGCTGCCGTTGCCACCCTTATCAGCCAATTGGTGGGCGGCGTGCTTCCGGTGTTCTATTTTATCGACCACCACAATACCAGCCGCCTGCACCTGTGCAGAACGCAGTTTTACGGCCGCGTGCTGTGGGATGCCTGTATCAACGGCTCTTCTGAGCTGATGACCAACCTTTCCATGTCGCTGGTCAATATCCTGTATAACTTCCAGCTGCTGCGGCTTGCCGGAGAAAACGGCGTGGCGGCTTACGGCGTCATCATGTACGCTGCCTTCCTGTTTGTGGCGGTGTTCGTGGGCTATGCCGTGGGCAGCGCACCCATTGTCAGCTTCCATTACGGCGCGCGCAACCACGCCGAGGTGCATAACCTCTACCAGAAGAGCCTGCGCCTGATCGCCGTGGTAGCTGTGAGCATGACCGCCGTATCCATGGTGCTCATTCCCTATGTGGCACGCATCTTTGTGGGCTACGACGCCCAGCTGCTGGCGCTGACCAGCCGCGCCTTCCGGCTGTATGCGCTGAGCTTTCTCATCATGGGCTTCAACGTGTATGCGTCCTCCTTCTTCACGGCGCTGGGCGATGGCGTGACCAGCGCCCTCATCTCCTTTCTGCGCACGCTGGTGTTCCAGCTTGCCGCGCTGCTCCTGCTGCCCGCCCTGTGGGGCATTGACGGCGTGTGGCTGGCTGTCACCGCCGCCGAGCTTGCCGCGCTGGCGGTGAGCGTGTATATGTTTGTGACAAAAGACCAGAAATTCCATTACCGTCATGGTTGACGAGTAATAACAGAAAAGCCGCCGGGGCCCCGGCGGCTTTTTTGGTTATTCAAAGGTATACTCCACCAGCTGGCAGTTTTTGATGCCCGCAGCGGCGTACTCCTCGTTGGTCATGTCGTAAAAATAGGAGTGCACCACCCGGGCAATGCCGTTGTGCGCCACCAGCAGATAGGTCTTGCCGGTATCCGCCTTCAACTCGTCCAGCAGGTTGTAGATGCGCTGTGCCAGCTGCATCATGCTTTCGCCGCCGTCATAGCGGTCGGCAAAGTGGGTCTTGGAGATGCGGAACTCCGCACCGTCCCGGGGCGTGCCCTCGTATTTGCCGAAGCACTGCTCCCGCAGGCGGGGCTCGCAGCGGGCGGGCAGACCGGTAGCGGCGGCAATGGCCTTTGCGGTGTCGGCGGCGCGGGAAAGGGGAGAGTACAGAATTTCGTCAATGTGCAGGCCGCTGTCCCGGACAAGCTCGCCCAGCTGCCGCGCCTGCTGCTGCCCGTGGGCGGTCAGCGGGCTGTCGGTCATGCCGCAGATCTTATTTTCCACGTTCCATACCGTCTCGCCGTGGCGGGTGAAATAGATATTATGCATAAAATTACTCCTTACAGCTTGTGCAGGGTGCCGTCCGGCAGCAGACAGACGGTGTCTCCTTCGTCGATTGCCAGAC
>OLRF01003380.1_pt1 | contig 12448 bp, 11 predicted proteins | sample 1672061 | NCBI WGS metagenome assembly OLRF01 (sample SAMEA3136641, study PRJEB25190) | human gut metagenome | reverse complement strand
GAAGTGTTCGAGAGTGACTTGAAGGATGTAACGGCACTCATCAAGGAACAGATCAGCATCATTGACGGGCAGGTAAAGGAATATGAGAACAGCGTAAAAGAGGAGAAGAAAGCCAGATTGCAGGATGTATATGCTGAGGCAATCGGAGAGCTGGCAGAGGTTCTTCCTTTTGAGCGAGTGTTTGAGGCACAGTATCTGAACGTGAGCTTCAAGGAAAGCAAGGCAGCAACCGAAATCCAGGAAAAGGTTCAGAGAGTAAAGAGCGACCTGGCGGCTATTGATGCACTGGATAGCAAGTACAAGCTGAATGCGAAGGATGTATATGTGAGGACACTTGATATGTCCAAGGCCATGGCTGAGAATGCCCGTCTGATTAAGTTTGAAGAGCAGATGGAAGCAGACCGTAAGAGAAAAGCCGAGGAAGAGGAACGCCGGAGAGCCGAAGCAGAAGCCAGAGCCAAAGAAGCAGAGGAGCGCAGACGCCAGGAGGCTGAAAGAATCGCTGCGGAACGTGCGGAGAGAGAAAAAGCACTGGTAGAACAGCAGACCCAGGAGGAAAGAGTTTCGGAATCTGGCTACGATACACCGGTTCCGGATAAGACGGCAGATGCGCAGAGTGAGGAACCTGCAGAAAAGCCGGCTGAAAAAGAAGTTCTTCCGGAAGAGAAGAAATACAAGGCAACCTTCTATGCGATTGGTACGCTCCAGCAGTTGAAGGATTTGCAGGAGTACATGAAAGAACATAATATCCAGTTCGGAAAGGCGGGTAAGCAGGATGAGCGATTTTGTGAAAGAATTGAATTTTGATGGCGATACCTTTAATAACATGAAGAGAGATATGAATTTCGTACTACAGAGACTGCTCGGTAATATGAAGGAAAAGGAATGCCAGGAAGGAACGCTGACGTTGAAACTGGATGTATCGCTCGTGAGAGAGTATGTGCCGAATTACAATCCAAACATTCCCGGAGAAAGCAGAGAGATTGCGAAGCCGAAGTTCAGCCACAAGGTAACAAGCCAGACGAAGGTTGAAGATATGAAGAAGGGCAATCTTGATACCGAGACGGAACGGCAGGAATGGGAAAGAAGGTGCGGTTGTGATCAACAGGGCAAGTGAAGGAATGTGCCGCCAGTGCGGTAAAAGAATCTTGTGGGTGCGGATGCGGTCTGGAAAGAATATGCCGGTAGACATGGCACTGCACAATTACAAGAAAGACAGCACCGGGAAAGAGAAAATCGTCACGCCGGATGGAGAGGTAGTGACAGGAAGAATCCTGGTAGGCGAGCGTGGAGATGGAGCAGGCTATATTTCGCACTTCGCTTCATGCAAGAAGTACCGGAGGTAGGGCATGACACACGAGCTGAAGACATACCCAAAATATTTCCAGGAAACGATAGAGGGCAACAAACCGTTTGAAATCCGGAAGAATGACAGAGACTTCCAGGTGGGAGATGTGCTGATTCTGAAAGGATGGGACAACATCAAATACAGCGGAAGAGAAATCGGAGCGGTAGTAAGATATGTTCTGAGAGACTTTATCGGATTGCAGGAAGGCTATGTAGCACTGGGTTTACAGATTTTAGTTTAAAAAGAAAAGCCGCCATAACCCCATGGCAGCTCCTCAAATGTTCGTAGATAGATTCATTATATGGAGCAGAGTAAGAAAAGTCAAGGAGGTATGGCGGTATATGGAAAGGCAGAGTGAGCAGGAATTGTTGGCAATCGTACCTGCGGAAACGGAGAGTCTGGAGGGAAACAGAATCTACCAGGTAACAGGGAGAGAGCTGACACAGATAGCGGAAATATCTGCGAGAGAAGCGGTCAAAATGTGCAGAGAAGAGCGAAAAAAGACCGAAAAACGTGAGCAGAGTAACGCTGATAAGGTAAAAAGAACCAAGAAATTGTTATCAGACTACCGTAGACTGAAAAGGGAAATCCCGGAAAAGGAAGAATTTACGGAAGGCGAGAAAGTAGAAAAACGGTGGGCGTTCCTAAGAGATTTGATGGGTTCGGCACATATCAATAGCCAGGAAAGCGTAGTAGAGAAAGAAGAAAAACGCAGGGCGGAGAATATGTATTACATCAACCGGATAGAGCGTGCGATTGAGACGTACCGGGAGGAGTGCGAAACATCGAAAAAGCCAGAAGCTATGCGGTGTTACAGGGAAGTGTACGAATACTACATAGCGGAGGAAGAAAAGACGGTTGCTCAGATTGCGAGTGAGGAATGCGTGAGTGAAAAGACTGTCTATAAGGACATCGGGAACGCCTGCAAGATCATAGCTGTGTACCTGTTGGGTGTGTGAGAAAACTGGGTTCAAAAACAGTAGAAAATAAGGAATTGACGAGGGTAAAATACCTGTGGTAACGTAGTAAGTGCCAAAAGCCCGTATGTCACACCATAAAAATGGAGCGCTGTGAATCGACTTTTCCTTCTCTGATGGCTGAGCGGTCTTCGGACCGCAAAGCCGGAGGAAGGGATTCTTAAAAAACGGTAAACAGCCTGTATTCCCTGTACTTAGGTAGGTAATCTGGTATAATTAAAGTATGGAAAACAACGGTTTTTCAAGGGAAAAGGAGCAGACGGACAATGGGAATTTATACGAGTAGATATAGCAACAAAGAGCTTGCAGATGGCAAATATTACTGTGTAGGAATCAGCATCGGGACGCCGAAATTCAAACTGGCGTACAGACTGGAAAACCAGTGTTATTCACTGGCACCGAAAGGGTATATGCTGAGAATGGACCTGGAAGACTTCAAGAAAGCCTATTACGAGAAGCTGAACGGCATAGGCAAGGACAGAATCATCAACATGGTTATGAAGATGGAACGTGACGCAGCGGTCCAGGGAAAGGATTTAGTCCTTCTGTGCTACGAGGATGTGAGAATCCCGGAAGATTGGTGTCACAGAACTGTTTTTGCTGAGTGGTGGGTGGAGAACACTGGAGAGATTATCGAAGAACTTCCAGACCCGAATCCCCCGAAGGGAAAGAAGGTAGCAACGGCAAGTAAGAAGCCCGAAGTGCAGACGAAGCCAGATGATGGCTACCAGCAAATGAGTCTGTTTGGTATGGGCGCTTTAATATAATATCCGGAGCTGGTGTAGGCAGCACACGACTATTCCATAGTTGAGGCCCTGTTCATCGCAGGGCTCCGGTCCAAAAACAACGGCATCGCATCCGAAAGGGTACGGTGCCTTTTTTAATGCAAACGAGAGAAGGGAGAGTTGATAAGCAATGGCATTTTTCAGAGACCCAGGAGAGATGTTTTTGGGGTGCTTGGGTACGGTGGAGCAGAGATACTTGGTAAATCTGATAAAGAATGCTGCGAAGAACGGGTATACGAGGTTTGTGGAGCCATGTGCCGGAACATTCGCCATGAGCAACTTGGCAATCCAGAACGGGTATAAGCCGGAGCAGATTGAGACGAGCGATGTGTCTATGATGAGTTCGGTTATGGGGTATGCCATTACGGGCAAGCCGCTTGACGAACTGGAGATACACGCCCAGAGCTTTTCTGATGAGGAGCTGTTGGACCCGGCGGTTGCCTTGTATGCTCAGATGTATCTGAGAACATCGAAGACGGCCGGTAACGAGTATTTCTTTAATCTGCTGAAAGATTTGAGAGACAGAAGAGAGGAACATATTGAGCATATCCGGCAGAGTCTGGAGAACATCAAGAAGGAAATGTACGGTATGACGTATCGCCCATTGGATATGTGGGACCATCTGGACGAGGTGCTTGACGATCCACACACGCTGGTTATTGCCAATCCGCCGACCTACTTCTCCGGCTATGAGAAGTTCTATGACACCCAGGGGAAAATGACTTGGAAGGAACCAGAGTATAAGCTGTTCGACCCGGAAACAGGACACGTTGAGTTGTTTGACCGGTGCATGAATGCGAATGCGCTGGTTGTTTGCTACCAGGAGAAGAGAACCGGAGAAGCTGTCGGAGAGCCAATATTTGCGAGAGCTGGTACGAGAGCGGATTTGAACAGCTATATTACCTCGAACAGAGGAGAAGAAGCGGCGGCACTGGCAGAGGGAAGAAAAATCAAAAGACCTTCCGAAAGTAAGCTGGCACCGATTGCCTGTAGTATGTTGCCGAGAGATTACGAGATAACGGAGAAAAGCAAGGTACAGATCATCTCCATTAAGGCAGCAGAGGCACAGTATTACAGACAGCTATGGACGCATAATTTTGTTGGTTCATCGGCTACGTTCAATAGAGCTGTTCTGATTGATGGGATGGTATCGGGCGTATTTGGGATTTCAAAGATGCAAGCCACATCACTCTTCATCTGGTACGTTATGAAGGTCCCACACACCACGTATCGGCTCGGTAGACTACTGTATATGTTGGCACAGAATCATTGCTTCACAGAAACGCTCCTGGACGATCTGGAACGTGAGAAGGTAACGAAAGTCCGGACCGCCATGCTGACGAAGTATCCGGAGAACAAAGAAGTCCGGGGCATTATGAAGCTGGTAAACCGGCAGAAGGATAAGAACAACGGTTTCAAGCTGACATACGAAGCGGAGCTGACTGACCGAACAGAGCAGGAAACATTGGAAGAATGGTTAAGGAGGGAAAGACAGTGGCAGAAGAGCAGAAAGCAAAATATGAAATAATTTATGACATGGGTACGGAGCTGTACATTGCGAAGGTGCAGTTAGCCGAGCTTAAGGAGCAGGACATCAATGCCAGGATAATGAAAAATGAGATGCAGGACCAGCTCACAGCGAACATCAAAAACAGAGGGCAGTTGGAGAGTTTACCTCTGATTGCACTGATGGGAGAGAAGCTGGAGATTATTTCAGGGCATCACAGAGTAAAGAGTGCAAGAGAGGCTGGACTGAAAGAGATTATCGTTATCCTGGATAAGAGCGGGCTGACCCGAAGCAAGGCGGCTTCTAAGCAGTTGGCTCACAATGCAATCTCTGGGTTTGATGATGAGAGTACGCTGAGAGAAATTGTGAAGCTGATGGATAACGTCGATGATATGATGGAGAGCTATATAGGGAAAGAAATTCTGGAAGAACCGTTGGAGCAGTTTGATAAGCTGAATACTCCGGCGGTTCAGTTTGATTTCAAGACCATTGCGTTTGCGTTTCTTCCGAACCAGATTAGAGACTTGGATGCACTGATGAAGAATCTGAACGGTAGTTGTGCTGAGATTATTGGTGTTGCTGCCTATGAGCAGTGTGAGAAGTTCGTGGAGACACTGGATAAGTACCAGCAGTTTACGGACATCCGGAACGTAGGGGCGGCAGTCCATTCCATGATTGATGCTGCAAATGAGAAAATGGACGATGCCGGTTTTGACCCAGACATGGATTGGACGTACCTTGCGAAAGTATTTGGCAGTGCTGCCATTCCGGTAGAATCGGCAGAAGTAATCAAAAAAGCTCTGAAAAAAGCAGAGAAGGACGGCACGATTACCAGTAAGAATAAATGGCAGATGATTGAATACTGGGCGGTTGACTACCTGGCAGGGAAGTAGGTGGTTGAATGGCGGCAAAGCAGAAGTATGATGAGAGATTTGTAAAAATTGCCAGGGTATTGTGCATGAGAGGCGGTACGGATGAGGATTTAGCTGACGCATTCGAGGTATCTCCGAGGACAATCAACCGTTGGAAAAAGGATTACCCGGAGTTTGCAGAGGCTCTGGCCGCCGGAAAAGAATATGCAGATGCAGAAGTCGAACTGAGTCTGTATAAGCGAGCAAAAGGAAGTAAGAAGAAAACGAAAGTAACCCGGAAAATTATTGAGATGGACAAAGACGGTAATACCAAGCCTGCGAAGATAGAGACGGTTGAGACCGAAGAGGACATCATACCGGACGTAGGAGCGTGCTGTTTCTGGTTGAAGAATCGTAGGCCGGACATCTGGAGAGATAAGCAGGAAATTGGTCTTTACGAGATAGAAGACATGGAGGGTATCGAAGCCGACATTTATGGCGGCGAAGAATAAGGGCTTATCCAACCCGTATGTCAAGGTCAACAGGCGCAAGCGTATAGGGTTCAATTTCAGCGACAAGCACAAGCGGTATATCAAAAATTGTGCGAACAGTACCTACAATATCCTGGAAGGTGCTGTTCGTTCCGGTAAGACGGTAGATAATGTTTTCGCATTTGCTCACGAATTAAAAACGACGAAGGATAGAATCCACCTGGCGACTGGTTCGACTATGGCGAATGCTAAGCTGAACATTGGAGATGCTAATGGGTTCGGTCTTGAGTATATATTTCGTGGGCAGTGCAGGTGGACTCAGTACAAAGGGAATGACTGCCTGCTGATAAATGGCCCGGATACGGGGTACAAAGACAAGATTGTAATCTTCGCCGGAGGTGCAGCGTCCGATAGTTACAAGAAAATCCGAGGTAACTCATACGGTATGTGGATTGCAACCGAGATCAACCTGCATCATGACAACACCATCAAAGAGGCATTCAACCGACAACTGGCAGCCAAGAACAGAAAAATCTTCTGGGACTTGAACCCAGACCATCCTAAGGCGGCGATATACGTTGATTACATCGACAAGTACGCTGAGAAAGCGGCCAAGGGAGAGCTTCTGGGTGGTTACAATTACGAGCATTTCAATATCTTTGAGAATATTAACATCCCGAAACAGAGAATAGCTGAGATTGTCAGTCAGTATGACAAGGACAGCATCTGGTACATCCGAGATATTGAAGGCAAGAGAAGTATTGCAGAAGGTCTGATATACGTTAAGCTGGCAACTTCCATAGCGGCGGAGGACGATGAGTACATCGTGCCGTTGGAAGAGACGATTGACATGGCGAAACGTGGAGAGTTCATAGAGCTGAATATAGGCGTGGACTTCGGAGGTAACGGCTCCGGCCACGCTTTTGTTGCGTCTGGTATTACCCAGGGATATGAGAAACTGTATGTGCTGTCCTCTGAATGGCACGATGCAGACGGAACAGACCCCGATGATTTGAACCGGATGTTTATGAAATTCGTTGAGAAGATATTGGACCGGTACGGATTCATTACGAATGTGTACTGCGATTCTGCGGAACTGGTGCTGAAACGAGGTTTGCAGAAAGCTATGATTGAGGCGGAACTGGGAAATATCAATGTCACGAATGCTGCCAAGTGCAAGATTACAGACCGTATCTTCACAATGACCACGCTCTCAGCAACTGGGCGTGTGTTCTTTACGCCAGATTGTGAAAGTGTTCTCGAAGCTATCAGCATGGCGGTTTGGGATCCGAATAAAATGGAACTGGAGCGTCTGGATGATGGAACCAGTGATATTGACTCTCTGGATGCTATGGAGTACAGCTTCGAGAAGAGGATAAAGAAATTCATTAAGAAGACGGGGTGAACTGATTGAGAATTGCAAATATATTGAGAAAGGTGTTGAGAAGATTGGTGCCGAATAACAGTGTGGAAAAAGCCCTGGGCGTTGATATATGCGAATCCGGAGTAATGCAGAATGCCATAGAGCTGTGGCACAACATGTACAAGAATGAACCGCCATGGAGAGGCGGAAAAGACAATGTGATTCCTCTGAATCTGCCGTCAGCGATCTCGGAGGAATTTGCCAGGTTGATACTGACGGAGTTCAGCATGGAGGTAACCGGCAGTCCGATGGCCGATTTCATCAATGAGCAGTTGAAAGGCCAGCTTACGGACTTGAACAAATTTGTTGAGATGTACTGCGAAGGTGGAGCTATTGCAGTAAAGCCGTTCGTGACGAACATAGACGAAAACGGAAAGCCAACGGCAATCGAACTGGATTTCGTGAAAGCAGTGGATTTTTTCCCATGTGCGTTCAATAACAAGGGAGAGATAACGGCAGCGGTGTTTGTGGAAGGAAAGAAGGTAGGAGATTACCTGTATACCAGGCTTGAATACCATGAGCTTACGGGTATGACCTACACAATCATCAATAAGGCGTTCAAATCTGAGGAGATTTACCAGTACAACGATGATGGAACCTATGCTGTGAGAGATAGATTCCGGAAAGAAGTGCCACTGGCAGAAGTGGATGAATGGGCGGGCTTGTCAGAAGAGCCGGTAATTATCGGTAACATCGACAAGCCGCTTTTTGCGTACATCAAAGTGCCAAAGGCAAATAATATCGATACGGACTCGCCATTGGGGGTATCGGTGTTCTCCAGAGCCACAGAGATAATAGAACAAGCTGACATCCAGTACGGGCGTGTATTGTGGGAGTACAAAGCCACAGAAGCTGCTATCCTGGGCGATTCTGAATTGTTCCAGACTGATAAGCATGGAAAGCCGGTTCTTCCGGCAGGGCAGGAAAGGATGTTTAAGACATTCGACTTCGACAGTGCGGACGGAACCAATAAGGGACTGCTGAAAGAGTATGCACCGCAGATTCGCCACGAAGCGTTGTTCCAGGGACTAAATAAGCAGCTAATGAAAATAGAGTTCCTGGTTGGCCTTGCTTACGGTACTCTGTCTGAACCAACGGACATTGAGAAGACAGCATACGAAATCCGGGTATCAAAGCAGAGGTCATACCATACGGTAACGGCGATGCAGGACGCATGGCATAAGGGATTTAAGAAAATCATATACGCCATGAGAGTTCTGGCATTGCTTTATGATATGGTTCCGGACGGAGAAACGGAGCTGAACTGTAACTGGGGCGATGGAGTTCTGGAAGACACAGAAGCTGAGTATCAGCGTAGATGGTCTATGGTGGTTGCCGGAAAGCTGAAAACAGAAGCGTTTCTTGCGTGGTATTTCGGATGCTCGGAGGAAGAGGCAAAGAACATGATGCCGGAGCCGGTAGCCAGATTCCCTACAGAAGAATAGGGGGTGTGAGCAGTGCTGACACCAGAATATTTGAATAGCTTTTCTTCCGGCTATCTGGGAATGTGCGATGTACTGAATGAGCAGATCATCCGAGATGTGGCACGAAGAATAGCGAAGACCGGAAGAATCACACCGACAGCTGAGTGGCAGTTGAAACAGGCAAAGCAGTCCGGAGCATTGATGAATGATGTAATCCGGGAAGTTGGCGTTCTGACAGGAAAATCCGATACAGAAATATTGCGATTGTTCCGGGACGCAGGCCTGACCGGAATGTTGCAGGATGCAAAGCCATTATTACAGGCTGGAAAACTGAAAACGTCAGATATTGTTCTTTCTGGAGCGATGCAGAGAACTATGGAGGCAGCCGCAGAGAAGTGTAGGGGAGAGATTGGAAACCTTACGCTGACAACGGCAATAGCCACACAGCAGGAGTATATGCAGACACTGAACGCAGCCTATATGAAGGTTACGTCCGGTGCTTTTTCGTACCAGGAGGCAATCAGACAGGCTATCCGGGATGCGGCAGTCAAAGGAACATCGGTCATGTATGACAGTGGGTATATCTCAAAGCTGGATACGGCAATCAGAACTGCTCTGCTGACCGGAGTAAATCAGACAGCCGGAAAGCTGACAGAGTTGTATGCTTCGGAGCTTGGGGCTGAGTATTACGAGACAACCTATACGATATATACTGGCGAGAATATCATGTATGACATTGTTCTGTACAAGGGAGTGAATGACCTTTACTTCCAGGGAACGGGCAAAGTCACGCTGATTCACAGAGGAGGGATGCTGTAGATGTATACGATTAAAGCCTATGTGGACAGCAAGGAGTACACGATTCACGATGCCAGGGTAAAGGCACTGACCGTTGGCGGAAATCCGTATTTTGAAATCGGGGATAACATCAACGGTTCGGCAACCTTCAAGGTGTTTCCGACACACCCGTACTATGACAAGGTTACGAAGCTGACAACAGATATTGTGATTTACCGGGATGATGAGCCGGAGTTTTATGGGCGAGTTCTCTACGATGATGAAGATTTTTCTGGAACAAAGAAAGTCTTCGTCGAAGGAGAACTTGCCTTTTTGTGCGACAGCATCCAGAGACCGAAGGTTTATCATAATATTTCGGTCAAAGCGTATGTGCAGGATTTGATAGACATTCATAATGCACAGGTAGAAGAGAGAAAGCAGTTCGTTGTCGGCAGGGTAACGGTAAAGGATTCTAATGATTCACTGTACCGGTATTCCAATTACGAGGACACAAGAACGGCGTTCAAAGAGAAGCTGACGAGCAGACTTGGAGGACATCTGGTTATCCGGCATGAGGACGGTCTGAGAATCCTAGATTACCTGTCAGATGAAGACTATTACACCAGGAACACGCAGGGCATCCGGTTTGGGAAGAACATGTTGGATTTCTCAAAGAACATGGATGCTTCGGACTTGGCAACGTGTATTATCCCATTGGGAGCGAAGCTGGATGAAGATGAGCAGGACCCGGCACTGGAGGCAATCTCTGAACAGAGAAGAACCATTGCGAGCGTCAACGGTGGCGTGGATTATGTCACAGACGATAACGCAGTGAAGGAATACGGCAAGATTTACAAGACTGTAACCTGGGACGATGTGACAGTTCCAGAGAACTTAAAGAAAAAGGCCGAGGAATATTTGAAGTCGGTACAGTTTGAGAAGATGGTACTGGAGCTGAAAGCGATAGACTTAAATCTGACGGATGAATCTTTCCAGAGATTTGAGATCGGCAACATGATCCAGTGTGTTTCCACACCGAACGGTTTAGACCGGGAATTTCCGCTGACAAAGAAGAAAGTGTATATTACCAGCTTCAAGAACAACACCGTTACGTTGGGCGATGAGACGAGTGCTAAGTCCTACACCTCGTCAAACCGCCAGAGTACGGCTGAAATGGAAGAGACAATAAAATCCTTGCCAAGTAAGACAGAAATCTTGCAGGAGGCTCTCAGAAGCGCACAGGACCTAATAAATAAACAGGTAGCCAGTGGATATGCAGTACACGTTCCGAATGAGTTCATCGTTGCTGATGATGTGGATTATAAGAACAAAGCCAAGAATCTGGAGATGGGGACTTGGCGGTTTTGCTCATTACAGCCAGGGGTATGACGGACCGATAGACGGAGTGGCATTGTCCATGGATGGAAAAATCAATGGGGAGATGCTTCTGGTAAATTCCGTCAAGACAGAATCGCTGGATGCCGGATACCGGACATCGGTAGAAACGAAGATATCAGAGAGCGAGACAGCGGCGAAGAATCATGCTGATAATAAAGTCAGAGTAGCCAGAGAGGAGATTGAGAATTCCATTTCCAACCTGGAGAATAAGATTTCGCTATCTGTACGAAGTGTAAAGGAAACGGTTGCCCGGAAGAACTATATAGTTGGTGGTGAGCAAGAGACACTTGATAAAAGAAAGTTCACTGCATCCGGCATAACTGGTAGCTGCACGATTGAGCAAGCGGAGTTCCTAAACATGAATGCGATCAAGCTGACATTCTCCGCAAATGGTTCGGTGACATTGACACAAAGCCTGGGAACTATGGAAGCTGGCAATTATAAGATTGCTGTTGAGGCTGCATATCCAGAAGGCTCAAAGTACCGCCCGTCTTATGTACGGTATGGATTCTCAGAGAACCAGTCTACAGAATATTTCAGCGGATATAGTGCGGATGAATTTCACACCTACAGTAAGCAAGTGAAGATTACCAAAGCGGCGAAGTCTGTAGCAATCACGGTTTACGGATATACCGGTTCAGTGGTGTATCTCACGAACATCCGATGTCTGAGAGACATGCAGGAACTACTGGATGATCTGAATGCCAGGATAGATGTAGAAGTTGGCAAAGTGTCGGCTTCGGTGTCAGATCTCTATGAAAATTCGCTGCATAACTATTGTAGCAATGGAAAGTTCTCAAATAACGATGATAAGTTTACTGGTTGGGGAAGGAGCAACACAACCCAGGTCACACAGACAACCTTTGACAGCAAGAGCTGTGCGAAGATTGAGAACACATCTTCGACATACAATATCTCCTGGTATCAGAGACCATGGGAGAAGCGTGGAGACATTACAGTTAGGTTTAAGGCGGCGTGTAATGCAGAAGACGCAGATACGGCAAGGATAAGATTAACGATTGACAGCAAAAACTTTTATACCAATGCAGGAGAGCTGAGTGACGAGTGGACGGAGTTCGAGTTTACATCTTATGCAACGCCGTCATATTTCTATACGTATTTTTATAACTATGTAGCAAATACGACCGTATATATCACGGACGTGGAGATTCTGGGATATATGTCTGCATACTCAGAATCGCAGTTGACGATTTTGAAAGATTCTATTGAGTCAGAGGTGAAGAGGGCAACATCACAAGAAGGGACATTATCTTCTTCCATCAAGCAAAATGCTGAGAGTATCACTTCAAAAGTGAGCAAGGGTGAAATGGGCTCTTACATCACGCAGTATTACAACAACGTGATTATAGCTTTCAATAAAAACTCAAAATACGTGCAGATCAATCCAGGAGAGATCGCTATTTACAATTACGGAGTAGAGAACTCTAAGAAACGTGCTGTGTTCGA
>OLRF01003379.1_pt1 | contig 12449 bp, 12 predicted proteins | sample 1672061 | NCBI WGS metagenome assembly OLRF01 (sample SAMEA3136641, study PRJEB25190) | human gut metagenome | reverse complement strand
AAATTTTTTCTCTGTTTTTCATTATTTTCTGCCCATTTCATCAGATTTCGCAAGAGCCGCCATGACGGCGTCCATGAGGGCGGCACGGATGCCGCGCGCTTCCATGGCATGGATGCCTGCAATCGTCGTACCACCGGGACTTGTCACCCCGTCACGGAGTTCGGCGGGATGTTTTCCTGTTTCCAGCACCATTTTGGCTGCGCCATACAAAGTCTGCGCCGCCGCTTCAACTGCCAGCTTCCGCGGAAGTCCCGCGCGCACTCCGGCATCCGCCAATGCATCAATAATCACGAAAACGTATCCCGGCCCCGCTCCTGATAAAGCGCCCATCTCGTCAAGCTGGCGTTCGGAAACCACTGCCGCTTTCCCCAGGGCGGAAAATATTTCTTTTGCCGTTTCGATAAAATCCTCGTCAGCGTACCGCCCTGCTGTAATAGCTGTCATACCCTCCCCGACCGAAGCGGGAGTATTCGGCATGACACGGATCACCGGCGTCTTTTCGGGAAGGCCGGCTTCCAAGGTCGCTGCTGTCACTGCCGCCGCAACAGAAATCACCCGCCTCGGACGGTACGGATTTATTTCTTCCAAAACAAAAGGGATAATGTCGGGCTTTACTGCCAAAAGGACAAAATCCGCTTCTCCGATATCTTTCAGAGAAGCTGCAGATACGCCATATCGCTCTGCCTTTTCCACCGTTGACTTTTCCGTGCTTGCTTTAATGTATACTTCTTCTTTCGTCCAGAGGCCTTTGGAAAGGCACCCTGAAAGTATAGCGCCGCCCATAGCGCCGCAGCCGATCATCATAATCTTTTTCATACGCCCGGACCTCTCCACAAAGGAATCCCCGCAAGGCGGGGCATGCTGTCCATCTCAATATGCACCGCCGATGGCGCGCACAAAAGCACCTGCCCGTTCAGAAGTTCTACTTCTCCCTTGCCGAGATAAACGGCACCGCTCATGAAATCCACAAAACGGCTCGCCGTTTCATCATCCACATTGCTGCCAAGAACCACAAGAACTACAAGTCCTTTTTCCATGGCATCCACCGCACGGCGGGCATCACTATAAGCTCGGGGAACGAAGATGACAGCATCCAACGGACGGACAGCCCTCGCAGGCAGCGCGCCTGCCATACGGGGACCCGCCTCTTTACCATCTTCTCCCGCAGAATCTATATACTCTTCTTCCTCCGGCTCCGTAACAAAAAGATCATAAAACAGCTCGGAGATCTTCGAAAAAAATGACATTATGCCTTAGGGGCCTGCGAATCCCATGCTGGGGCTTCCGCTTCCGGAAATGCCGCAAAATTCTCACGGGACACGCTCATATTATTTGGCGCGCAGAGGTAAATATTTTCAGAAACCTGGTCAATGCGCCCGTCCAAAGCATACATCACACCCTGAATAAAATCCACGATACGCTGTGCTTCATCGGCATCAGTCTTTTCCATATTCATTACGACCGGACGGGCAGCCTTCAGATGATTCCCGATTTTTTCGGCATCCTGATAGTCTTTCGGATTCACGACCACCATGGTATACGGTTTCGCCTGGCGGGTCGCTACTGCCGCACGGCCTGCTGCCGGACGGGGAGGAACAGGCTGCGCCGTATCTATCGACGTCCCCTCTTCTTCGTATTCTTCATCCTCGTATTCATCATCACGATCTGTAAACTGTTCCTTAAATTTATCCAGTAAGCTCATTTTGTTTCTCCTTTCCCATTTGCATAATTCCGCTCGCCAAAAATGGCGGTGCCGACGCGTACCATCGTAGCGCCCTCTTCTATTGCCGTTTCAAAATCCCGGGTCATCCCCATGGATAAAACAGAAACCTGTCCTTTAGGAAAATATGTTTTCAGTACTTCCCACATTTCATGAGCCCTGCGGAATACAGGACGTGTCATTTCCACATCCTCCACCATAGGCGCCATGCACATCAGACCTTTTACACGGATATGCGGGAGCATTCCCGCCTTCGCTGCAGCTTCGTCCAGACTTTCCGGCGGCAGGCCGTACTTGCTTGTTTCTCCGGAAATATTAAATTCCAGAAGCACATCCTGGACTTTGCCGGCCTGCCCGGCCCGTTTATCTATCTCTTCCATGATTTCCACGGAATCTACGGACTGGATCAAATCAGCCGCCGCCACTGCCTTTTTCACTTTATTTTTTTGAAGATGTCCCTGCAGGTTCCAGACAACAGGCATTTTCAAACGGCTCCGTTTGTCTTCCAATTCCTGCACACGGTTTTCTCCCACCTCTTTCACGCCAAGTCGGAGAACCTCCTCCATATCTTCCAATGGATGAAACTTCGTCACCGCCACAAGAGTCACGTCCTGCCTGTAAGGAGAACGGGCCTTCGCAGCCGCTATCCGCTTTTTCACAACTTCCAGCTTTTCTTCTATAGCTGACATCCTAATTCCTTCTATTATTCAATAAGGTATGTCGAAAAATATAAAAAGATATACCTTGTCCTATTATAGCATAGGTATATCCTTAAAAAAATAATCGTTTTTTATTTTCAGGCGCCAAACAAACCGAGGCGTAATCCACATACCGCAAAGCATGATAAAATGCAGTTCACGGCCCTGCCATACAAGGCAGGCACGTAAAGCGGAACATGCCAGTATCTTAATCATTGGTATAAAAGCATTTCCTCAATTCAATCTGAATTCTACCGGGAATGTAATCCGGCAGGGGACAGACACCCCATATTTATCAAGTGCAGGAGAAAATGTCCATTGATAAGCCGCATCGATCGCCGCCGCATCTAAGACACTGCTTCCTGACCCCTGCGCCACATAAGCGGAATCCACCGTCCCCGATGCATTGACCAGAATCGTTACATAAGTAATACCCGTCGTTTCCTTCATCTTTGCAGACGGCGGATAGACAGGAAGCACTTTATTTATCACTGTCGGCGGCGTAATAGGAACGCCGGCTCCCGGCCCGCTTCCATTGCTGTCACCTTCACCGGTACCGGTTCCGCTGCCGTCACCCGTACCAGTGCCGTCCCCGTCTCCCGTTTCCCCGCCGCTGCCGCTTCCGTCGCCCTGTGTATTCATCCCTTCATTTCCTGCCGCGGCATCAGAAGCAGACATACCTGCCGTGTCCGCTGTTTCTTTCTTATCTGCCCTGTCCTGCGGCTCCGGCTTTTCTTCCGCTGCCTTTTCATTAATTTCTTCATCAGGCATTTCCACAGGTTCAGCAGCATCATTGATTTTTGCTTCAGATGATTTCGCCGCCGGCGCCTTTCTCCCTTTGCTGCCTCCCCCGCCCCGGTTTCCGCCGGTATCGATCGATACTTGCAATACTTCTCCGCGAAACGGAACTTCCATATATTTCACGCCGAACAATCCGAGCATGACAGCAGCAAATAAATGAATAAGGACAGCAGCGGCAATACCAACCGCATACCTCTGCCGGTCATTCATCCTCCTGCCTCCTGCTCCGCTGCCAGCCCGAACCTGGTGATGCCGGCCGCTTTAAACCGGTCGAGAACGTGGATGACATCATTGTAAGCGGCATCCTTCTCTCCGCGGATAACGACGGAATAATTCGCGTCTGATCCGCTTCTTTTCTTTACTTCCGCCACAATTGCGTCCAAAGACATTTTTTTATCATCCAGCCAGCAGCTCCCATCTTTTTTGACAGTCACAAGGCTGCTGCTTTTAGAAACCGTTTCAGCGCTTTGCGCCTCAGGAAGGGCAATAGAGATTGTCCTCACTTCCGTCATGTACATCGTGCTGATGATAAAAAATGCAAGCAGCAGGAATATAAGGTCAAGCATAGGGCTGATCATCAGTTCAGGCATTTTATCCGCCTGCCTCGGTCTTCTCCTCATGATACCCCCTTATTTCCCGGACAATCCGGAGATAAGTGCATCCGCCACAGCATCCAGATCAAGCGTCGCCTTTTTATACCTCGTATTTAAATAAGCATGTACCAGCATACCTGTAATCGCGATCACCAATCCGAAAATAGTCGTAATCAGCGCTTCCGCCAATCCGGCGGTGACACCTGCCGTATTCTGCAAATGTCCCGTCATGGATGAAAAGGTTCCCATCATTCCGGTAATCGTCCCTAAAAGCCCAAGCATGGGAGAAAGCCCGATGATAACACCCAGATAATCAAGGTGCGCCGACAGCTGATTCAGGTAACGGTCTGTCTTTTCATAAGTGACGGATTCAAGAGACCGGCCAAGGCTGTCCTTTTCAGACAAAATATCCTTTGCCAGTTTTGCCGCGCTGCCTGCCGCCTCTTCCGCCAGTTCCGCCGCCTCAGAAACATTGCCCCGTGTCATTTCCTTGCAAAACAGCATAACGAATTTCGTATCGGAAATCGCCTGCCGGTAATACATATACCGCTCCACTGCCAGAAAGATGACCGCCAGCGAACAAAGAAGCAAGGGCCACATGCACAGGCCTCCGCGAATAAAATATCCTACCGCCGAATCAAAAATCCCCATTGTGCTTCCTCTTCCTTTCTTCCCGGCATTCCGCCGGCCATAAAAGTTACATTTATAAAAAAGGCACAGCCAAACTGAAATGAGAAAACATTTCCCATCCTCCATCCGGCTCATGCCTCGCGAGTCTTTTGATGATGAAATTAAACGGCACCCTGGCTCGGTTCATTGTCTGCCTGCCCCTCTGTGAAAGGACCACAGCAGGCCTACTTCCCTTACAGCTGCGAGACAGCTCCGACTTTTCACCGGATTCCCCGTTCCTTTGCTCTTCATTCATTTTTCATTTTATTTTTATAATTAAATAGTATCATACGACATAAACAACTTCAATCTTTTACGTAAATGCTCATTGCCCGTCAATGTAATCTTCACCTGTTCCCGTTCATACATGATACAAGACTGCTTCTCCCCGAAACGGAAGAGAAAGCAGTCTTGCATCAAGCAAAACTTTATACTATTTCGCCTTTGTCTTTTGAAACAAGATATATTTTTTAGCCACCTGGTACATTGTTGACACAAAGGAATTAACGGGAATTTTCCGGTATTCCGCCTCCCGGCTTCTTTGATCCACCACTTCATGATTCTGGTCATAAATCCGGACAGCAGTAATCGCATACCGTTCTTCTTTCATATGAAAACGTAATTCCATCTCGCTGCACACAGGCATCCGGTCGTCTTTCAATCGGGAAGCATAGTCGGTCTTCATCTGATTCAGGATTTTTTTATCTGTATATATCGCCTGAACCGTCATCCGCACCTCGTTGGGATCCGCTTCATTCTGTCCGACGGATTGTATATCAAAGCGGTAAAGCGCAATATCATTGGCAAATATCTCCATCCAGCGCAGCTGCTCCAGTTCCTGCGGCGTGGCTTTCGGCTTTACCCCCATTTCCAGAATGGGCACCGGCTGTCCCTTCACGGAATCTTCCGCTTGTACGCCGTTCCATGCAAGAGACATGCACAGCATACCTGCCGCCCAAAACCATTTTCGCCGATTAGAAAGCAAAACGCAGACCTGCATTGACTTTCCATTCCATTTTGTAATCGCCGCCAAACCCTCTTGTTACATTCGCATAGAAAAGGTTGCTCCTGTTCAACCTGTAAACACCTCCGATAGTCAGTTCTGCCCATGTATCACCGAAATCCTGTTCCACACGGGATGTATCTTCTCCTTCCGCGCTGAAAGTGGCAGCCGTATCCCCTTTAAATTCATGAAGAATGCTTGCTTTGGCATACAAGTTGCCTTTTTCTGTTGCCCTTCCGGCTGCGATGCCCAAACGGCCGATGAAACTGCTCATGCTGTCCTGATGGACATGCATTTTCTTATCTCCGTCAAAATCGCTGACCGCATCATAATCTGCACTGCCCAGCCTGGAGAAAAGCAGTTGGATCTGTGGTTCGACATAACTCGCAGCGGTGCCGAAACGTTTCCCGTATTCCACAGACAATCCGTATCCGGTGGCATGATAATCGCCATCGAGTTTGCGTCCCTCTGCATTGTAAACAGTGTAATCGTTCTCAGCACGGCCGATCTTGCCGACAATATCCACATACTGTCCGTCATCAAAGACCTTGGTTCCATAGATACTTCCTACATAAAGCTTCGGATCTCCTTTTCCGCCAAAGTCATACTTCGCATTGCCGTCATTATAATCAAAGGCTCCGCCGATGTGCCAGCCGGATCCCAGTTTATGATCCGCCCCGACCTGCGCGCCCCAGAAACTGTCGGATAAATTGGTTTTATCTTTATCATACTTCACTTTGCCGCCATAGGTTCTCGCCCACATGCCGCTTGACGCGCCGAGGCGGAGATCACCAAGGCGCTGATTCATATCCGTCATACCGGAACGCCAGGACAGCATGGAAGTCGTCATCGCCGAATTGGCTCCGCGCATCATCATTGTTTCCCGGTCTCCGAGGATATATGCCATGCCGCTGCTGTAAAGGGCCTCTCCGCCGCCCCGAAGAGCCGCCAGTGTCATTCCGTCTGCGGCACTTACGCCAGATGTAACGGATGCGGACGGAGCCGCCATCATTTTCATTATGAGGGAACCCCGGAAAAGTTCACCGAGACTTCCCTTTCCTGTGGCGCTGTTAAAATTAATTCTTCCCGTTCTGGCAACAGACCGTGCAGTCAGTCCTTCATTCAGTTTCACCGTGCCGTTCAGGTTTCGTTCCCCGTTTACATACGCCGTATACGTCAGTTTGCCGGCAAGCCTTCCCATCGCTTCCGTTTCGCTCAGGCCGCCCCTGTCGCCGCTCATCGTGATCCCGGAATTGGCAGCCGCCGCGCTGATCGTCACGCCGTTTCCATTTTGGGTCAGCGTACCGAAATTGACTGTCGTATTTCCGCTGTAATGATCTATGGTAATTGCTTTATCGGACTTCTGGTTAATGATGCCGGCGCCGGCTGCCGTGTTTCCGCCATAGAAATGGGTAATACGGCTTGCGCCGTTGCTGCCCGTATCTTCATTATCTTCTCCATAGCGTGTATTTCTCGCCTCATTCGTCCACGTCGCGCCGTTTCGGAGCCACATGTTCACCGTGCCGCCGTTATCCACAATGCCGTGAAGCCGGGAATTGGCTGTGGTAAAGGCCGCATTGACAGTGCCTGTGGGAAGGACGAAAATATCGCCGTTGAGATTGACATCTGCCGTCCCCGGTGTATTTCCTCCAATGCCGGTATTCACATTAATCGTCCCCTGATAAGCGCCGAGCGTATAGTAGCCGTAATTCATGCCGGAAGGCACCGTTATCTGCCCGCCGCCGACAGATACCTTGCTTCCTGCCGCATTGACAGTGATCCCGTTGCCGTAGACATCAAAGTTTATATTTCCGTTGACCTGTACTTCACTGTCATTTACAGATGCCAGGATGCCCGCGTTATTGAAACGGGAATACACATTTTCATAATTTACGGGAATGCCCCAGACCGTATTATCAGCGCCCTTGATATTCACATTGCCGTTGATGATGATCTTGGAAGAAGCGGCCGCCTCATAGCTGGATTCGCCCCAGCGGTTCGTCTTCTGGATAGCAATGCCGTTCCCGCCCAGGCCGCCTGTCATGGCGATATTCACCGGCGCATGGATGGTAATCCGTCCGGAGCCGGTTTTCGGTGCGTCAAGCCAGATGGCATTGGTTATGGAATTGCCGCCCGGAAGCCCGGCCGTAATGACATTGACCTTTCCCGCGGTAATGGTGACATTCTTTCCGCTTCCCGCATAGATTCCCGCAGGGCTTCCGATGGTATGGGCGGACTGGAGCTGCAGGGCATGCGTGCCGGCATGGATAATCACATCATTTTCCTCATGGGCGTCTACAGCGGCAAGGACATTCGTCACCCGGTCTCCTGTCTTATAATTATCTTTTGTCGGCTGGATAACTTTATCTGTAACAAAAGTATAATTTAAATTATCGTCTGTTTCGAAATCCTCATCATCTATAGTTCCTGTAATCTGTTTTTGATAATCAGGCGTACGCATGACCGCGTCCGGATTGGCGGTCCGCACCGCCGTCAGGGAACGGGCGGTCAGTCCCTCCGCCCGCACGGCGGACAGGCTTGCCAATGCCCCCTTCACCTTATCCGGCTGGAGCATCGCCATGAAGTTAAACTGGAACATGCCGCTGTTGTTGGAAAAGTCCGTCGCCCTCCAGGACTGGGGCGTGGTATTCCCATCCTTATAAACCAGCAGGTTCTGCCCTGCTTCCACCCAGAGGCGGTGCGTATGGTATTCCGCATTCAGCTTGCCGAACCACCCGTCATAAGTTCCGCTGGAAACGGGATTGCCCCAGCTGACGGGATTCTCCGACATGAGGTTGGACACCGTGGTCTGATAAACGTCCATCTCGACGCCGCCGGCGCCTCCCAGGTTATACCGCATCACATAGGCCGTACCGTCGGGCAGCACTTTCAGATCACGGAAATCTTTTGCGCCCTGTTCATTTGTAAAGGTATTCGGCAGCGTGATATTCCTAGTATTTGCCGTGCTCAGCCCGCCATCATCCGACAGGGTGGCTGCCGTAATGCAGGTGTCCCCGTTGCCGAAGCCGTAATTCTGATACCCGCCGATGGCGGAGACCAGAATATGGTCATTGTACAGATTGAGCCGCGCTTCATCGGTATTCTTGCCTACCCTCGTGTAGTCCTTGCGCTCCAGCGAACCGTCCTGCCCGATCTGGTAGCGGATGAGCCAGCCTTCGTCATAATTCTGGTAGCCCCCTTCCTTATTGATGCTGGCAAGGGCATACAGATTGTCCCCTTTCACCAGCAGGCCTTCCCCGTGGGCCTGGGCGGCCGCGCCGTACGCGGACTGCGCTCCCAGAATCCCGTTTATTTCATTTAATAAACTGTGTGTCCCGCTTTGAAGCAGTGTAATCGCGCTTCCTGAAATATCACAGACGCTCACATTCCCCAGGTCATAGCCGGTGACGATGAGGTAATTCCCCCAGGACGCCGCGGCATGGGTATTCACCGTCGTGGAAATTGTTCCCGTGCTTTCCGGGGCTGACCACTGGTTGTTTTCCGCGTCCAGAAGTTCATTGGATCTCAGATCCGTCTGGCTGTACGTATACTGGCGCAGGAATATCTTGCTGTCCCCGTTCACATGGAGATGGAACAGACCGGGATCCCCGTTCAGATCCGTCCGCAGATCTTTCTCAACGCCCCAGATGTCGCTCTTCACACGGGAGCCCCGTACCACCCCCATCACGCTTTGGGCATAGTTGGACGGCGCCGTCACCACCAGATTGGCCGCCTCTGCCGCCACGCCTCCGCAAAGCACTGCCGCCGCCATCATGGCAGCCGTTTTGGATTTACCTTTGGTACGCATATATGCCTCCTTTTATAATATACACAAATCCGGATGTCCGGATCTGTAAAACGGACAGATATCAGAACTCATAGCGGACCGTGCCGTACCACGTCCGTCCCTGGATGGGATACTCCACATTCAGGTACCCGTAAGAGTTCGTGCCGAGGCAGACCCATCCTTTCTGCTTCGGCGCCCGGTTGAAGATATCGTTGCAGCCGAAGACGATCTGCCATGCCTTGCCCGGCTTCACCTTGACGCCCGCATTGATGACGCTCAGCGAGGGATACGCGACCCCGTCATCCGTTTCGTCCCCCAGTTTATTGTATCTATACTCATTGATCGTATAGTAACTTGAGGTATAGTGCCACTCGCCAAACAGGGTAAACCGGGGATTCGGGAACCAGGAGAACCGCAGATTCCCTTCCCATTCCGGCTGGAAGGTCGGATATACTTCCCGGTACACCGCATCCCCCAGCGCCCACTCTTTATTCTGCCGCCGGAACGCCTTGATTTTCGTATAGGCGCCTTCCAGATCCAGGCTGAAATGGCCCCACTTCAGCCCTGTCTGCAGTTCAAATCCGTGTATATGCCCTTTTTGGTCATTGAAGTAGGATGCCCAGTCGGGTCCTGCCCGGTACAGGTAGAGCATCCGGTTCGCATGGCGCCAGAAGTAGGTCAGCGTAGCATAGGCGTCGGAATGGAGGAATTTCCCGTTCCACAGCGTACTGAAATCGAACTGGGTCCCGTACTCCGGCTGGGGGAACTTGGAAGCGGTCCCCCTCTTGTTGGCGGGAACCGGCAGGATGCCTGCCCCGTCCCCGGCAATTTCATACATATTGAGGAGGCGGAAATAGGTTCCCCCTGTCATGCGCAAGGTAAGATTGTCATTCACCTGTTTTTTGAGCGCCAGCTGCCAGGTGCCTTTCCCGTCCTGCTGCCTGTCCCGCGGCGTGATCCAGTGGAACCACCGCCATGCCGTATCGGCGAATCGTTTCCCGTCGCTGTAGCCCACGATGACTGACCGGTTATACCGCCAGGCGGGAGTCAGGAACCAGGTGCCTTTTTTGTCCAGCGTGATGGTGTCCTGGATCTGGATATTCCATATATTCTGGTCATACCGGTTCCGTATGGCCCCCAGAAGCGTGGAATAATCGGAATCGCCGAGCACTTTATCCATCAGGGATCCGTTCACGTGCATCCGCTCATGGGAGTAATTGGTCTGGAATTCGAGGAGCTGTCTGTTTCCCAGCTGGTAGGTGCCGTCGAGGAGGAAATTATACTTGCGGGAAATAAACCGGCTCCATTTGCGGAAAGGGACGTTTTCCCAATAGACCTGGTTCTCATTTAAGTGATACATATGTTCCACGTCATAGTATTTCTTCTGTTTCTGGAAATCCGCCGTCCAGCCCCATTCCAGGCGGCCGTTATGATGGCGGTTCTCCACCATCAGTTCGTTCGTGTAAAGGCGCTGCCGCTTCCCTTCCGCATAAAAGGCGTCATCTATCCAATCCACCGTGTAGCCGAGACACGCGTTCAGTGTGGTATTGCTGTATCCTGCCCACAGGCTGTCCGGCAGATGGCGCTTGATGCGGTTCCAGCTGCCCTTCACCATCCACTCGTCATTCTGCCATTTCACGATGGCGCTCGTATTCTTCCGGTCATTCCATCTCCGGTGCCGGTTTTCCGACATAGATTTGAGTTTTTCCACCCTCTTTTTTACATATTTGTGCCTTTCCACGATTTTTGTATACTCCTCAGACTGTTCCGGGTCGACATACTTCCCCTGCGACAACCATTGCGCATTATACTTGGCAAGCCGATCCGCCTCGTCAAGAATAACACTGTTCTTGCTCTCAATCGTACCGTCCACGGCCGCTTTCACATCCGCATTTCCCGGCTCATAAAAATATGAATTCTTATTATCCCAGGATCGCTGTAAGTAGCGAATTACTAACTCTTTTTTCCTTTGCTGAATCCTTTCTATACCATTCGTATTGCCTGCTTGTATATACTTTTTTAACTTCCGTTCATATCGATCCCACAGTTCCTTAAAATTACCTGTCGCTTCATGTGTATAAAAATAATCTTTTGCCGCTTCCTGCGGAACCAGCTCCGCATACTCGTTTTTCCATGTCCAATCCAGTTTCTGCCTTGCCTGGTCCATATGATATTGGTAGATTTCCTCTGCCAAGGCGCCGCTGCTGGCAAACGCCATCCAGTCCTCAACATTCCCCGCCTTATATTTATTTCTCGTTTCATCGGAAAGATGAGTAGAGTAATTCCTTAATGTACGCATAAGCCATGTCTTCTTGTCCCCACTTTTTTCATACCAGCCTAATTCTGTTTCATAACTTAGCATCGCATACTTTGCTTCTTTCTTGGATTCTTTGGAATTCATGACGTAATTTTTATAAGGGAAGTCGCCTTTGGCCGTTTCATGATTAAGCCCCACCATGAGGCTTCCGTTCCCCAGCGGCGACATCACTTCGAGCGAGGCGCTTTTGCCCCCGAAGGATGATTTCCCGATTTCCGCTGAGATATCAGCCTTTGTCGGTCTCTTGGTCACGATATTCACAACGCCCCCGATGAAGGTTCCCCCGAAACGGGCAGGGATATACCCGCGGTACACTTCGATACGCTCCACATTCTTCACCGGAATGGTGGAAATATCCACGGCTGCATCTCCCCCCAAATTGGTCAGGATCCCGTCCACGAATATACCGACCTGGGCCGCCGTGGAGCCGCGCACGGTGACGACCGTATACTGTCCCTTGCCGTTCACTTCGCGCACATGGACACCGGGAACCATTTTCAGAAAGTCCGCGAGATCTTTTTGCTCCCCTTTAAATTCTTCCGGACGGATGACCGTAACGGTACCGGGTGACAGTTTGGATTCCCAATCGGGGCGCTTCGCCTCGACGGTGACCCCCGCCATCCGGAAAGCCATATCATCTTCTGCCGGCGCAGCCGGTATCTCCGCCGCCCGTACAGCCAGCCAAGAGGCAGGCATACTTACGGCAATCATGACTGCCATCCCCAAAAAATGCAGATTCTTTTCCCTTTTCATCATAAACTCCTCTCTCTAAATGTCAGTGTCTCTTTCATGACCGAAAACTTCCCCCGGCAACTGCCCTTTTCCATCCCATATAAGACACTATACAGACCTGCAAAACTC
>OLRF01003374.1_pt1 | contig 12471 bp, 8 predicted proteins | sample 1672061 | NCBI WGS metagenome assembly OLRF01 (sample SAMEA3136641, study PRJEB25190) | human gut metagenome | reverse complement strand
CCAAACCCCATCCCTCCCTTTCCAAAGACTTTTGCGCTTATCGAATCCCTGTCCGCAGGCTTTTCCAGTGTCATGTTTTTAGGGGTGGGAAAAGGCGTTGGCGTCTGCCCGGCAAGGGGGTGCCGTTGTGGGATTCCGGGCGGGGTGCCTCCGGTTGTTCCTGTGGACACGAATCCCGCTTTGTACGAAACTGGGAAGCAGGCTCTTTCCATTGCCCACCGTCCCCGGAACGGGCTGCCATCATCCCATGCCGCTTTTCTTTCCCACTGCGCCCGGAGCGGTTTGCCCCTCCGCGCCGGTGGACGGCCAGGCGTGTCTCATTTGAGATATAATTATTTGAAATTATTAAAAAACAATCTTTTGTAGCTTTAAAATAGTTAAATGATTTCAGTGGATTATATCTAATTGGCGACACAACCTGAAGAGGATGGGCGAACCAAGCGGGCAGTTTTGGAGAAGGGGAAGGCCGGCCTTCCTCTGGAAAGGCCCTTCACCGATTATGGCAACCATTCCTTTCAAAAGGGGTTTCTATGGCTACACTCATCCTGCTGAACAAAACGGAACTGCCGAAGGGCACGCCGTCCGAGGCGTTGGTGGCGGTATGGGACAAGGGCAGCGTCCCCGACGGGCAGATCTCCATCCCCGTGGAGCTGAACGAACGCCTGTTTCCCATCCGTGACGAGCTGGCGGCATGGACATACGAAACGGGCTGTGCCCGGATCGACGGCAAGCTGCTGGAAGAACACCTCCGCGCCGACGACAACCTGTCCATGTGGTGGTGCTCCACGCTGGTGGAAAAGCACCCCAAGGTGACGCACAACCTGTTCCCGGCGCTGAAGCTGCGCGCCCTTGAGCTTCTGATGGACGATAAGGGCGTCACCCGGCTGGAGCTGCACGCCGCGGCGGGGGCCGACCCGTGGATGGAAGACGTCCTGGGACGCTTCTGCAAGGCTGCCGGGCGCGAGTTCGCCGTGCACCGTATCGGCGGCGCGGAAGCGGCACAGCCGGAAGGCCTGAAGGCCAGGCTCAAAGCCTGTTACTACCGCCTGCCCGCCCCGGTGAAGGCGCTGGTACGCTTCCCGGCGTGGCTGTGGATCGTGCGCCGCCGCCTGCCGCGCACGCCGCTTTCCCGGCCCGCCCTGCCCGAAGGCGTGAAGCCCGCGAGCATCGTAACCTACTTCCCCAACATCGACATGGCCGCCGCCAAGAACGGGCGGTTCCGCTCCCGCTACTGGGAAAAGCTCCATGACGCCCTCCAGCCCGCCGACGGCAAGCCCAACCGCGTGAACTGGGTCTTCATCTATTTCCCGGCCCCACAGTGTTCCTTCCCCGATGCGATCAAGCTGCGCGACCGCTTCCGCGCCAACGGGCAGGACGGCGCTTCGTTCCACTTCCTTGAAGAATTCCTCACCAACGGCGACATCGCCAAGAGCCTTGTGCGGTTCGGCAAGCTCCTGCTCTCCAGCCGGGCCGTGGAACCGCAGGTCAGGGAACTGTTCCGCTTCCCCGGCTCCCGGATGGATCTCTGGCCCGTCCTGAAAGACAACTGGGCCGATTCCACCAGAGGCTGGCGGGCGCTGGAACGCTGCCTCATGCGCGAAGCCTTCCGCCGCTATGCGGAATGGGCCGGGCCGCAGGACTGGACGACCTTCCCGCAGGAAAACTGCCCGTGGGAACGTATGCTCTGCCAGTCCATGCACGACGCGGACGCCGGGCCGGTCTACGGCGCGCAGCACTCCACGGTGCGCCCCACGGACTTCCGCTATTTCGACGATCCCCGCATGATCAACGATCCCGCCTGCCGCCGGGCCATGCCCGAACTGTGGCTGTGCAACGGGACCGGTGCGCAGGATGCCCTGCTCGCCGGGCACATGCCGAAGGATCGTACCGCACTGGTGGAAGCCCTGCGGTATCTTTACCTCACGCCCAAGCCCGATGCCGAAGCCGCCCCGGAGACGCCCGCCAAGCCCACGCGCCTGCTTGTCGTCACCAGCTTCTTCGCCGATGAAACGGACGCCCACCTCGCCGCGCTGGCGGCCTCAGCCAAGGCCGGGGTACTGGACGGCTGGGAAGTCGTCGTCAAGCCGCATCCCTACCTGCCCGTAGTCGAACGCCTCAAGAACCTGTACGGCGCCGCCGAGCCGCCCAGCGTCGTGGACGGCCCCATTGGGAACTTCCTCACGCCGGGCACCGTGGTCTGGGCTTCCAACTCCACCACCGTGGCGCTGGAGGCCGCTTTCCGCAAGCTGCCCGTGCTGGTGCAGGCCGCCGAGGACGACGTGGATCTTTGCCCCCTGCAGGGGCTTCCCGGCGTGGTCAACGTCCGCACGGTCAAGGATGTGGCCGCCGCCCTCGCCGCTCCCAAGGCCCCCGACCTGCCGCCCGACTACCTCGCCCTCAACCCCGAACTGCCGAGATGGAAGGAGCGTTTGGGGCTCTAGGGCAACTTAATTTTAAGATGTTGCAGTGAACGTTTAAGGCACGCCCGATCCGGCATTGAACAGCGCAAATAAATGGTGCTTATGCCTTCGCAGCGACCGCCTGCTTCCCGCAGCCGGAAGCGTATTTTCAACGTGAAAACGCTCGCCGAGGCCAACGCCAATCCCCATGACGGCAAGCAGGAAATGACAAGGCTGTGTTACAGAAAATGGTTGATGCTTTTTTCCTTGAAGCTCCAAAGGGATAACCGGCAAAATGCCTTAGCCGTGGCTCCCGTCGCCATACTGCTCCAGTCTTCGGCGGCCATAGTGTAAAATGCCTTATCCGTGGCTCACGCCAAGGGGAAAACCGGATAAAAAGGCTGTATTTTCACCGCACTGTGAAGATAAAACAACCACAAACTATACAGGGCCAATGATAAAAAGGGGGGGCATTCAGCCCCCCTTCCTGTTGCCTTAAGCGGACTGCCCCTGACGGCTCCCCCTCCAAAACCGCCTGTTATTTTTATAACTCTTCTTAAATGAAGTAAAATAAAGCCCAGACGAGAGGCATTCGCCTTTTCGATGATTTCTAGAAAATTCATTTTGAATTTCAGATAGTTGAAATGCGGTTTTCATTGCGGAAGCGAATGCCTCCCAGACGGTTCTTCCTTGATAAGGGCTGGGCCGTTATGTATGGTGAAGGCATTTCATGCCCGCTTTCTTCAAACGGGCACAAAGAGGGGGTTGTCTGGGATGAAAAGGCTGTTGCGCGCGCTCAAACAATGGACACTCCTCATCGCCATCACCGTAGGGGCCGTGGGGCACAGTTTCTTCTCACAGTTCACATGGCTCGCGCCGTGGCTCCTCGCCTCCATGCTCCTGCTGACCTTCTGCAACATCTCGCCACGCGATCTGCGGTTCCACCCCCTGCACCTCATCCTGATGGGCCTTCAAGTCGCCATGAGCCTTGGCCTCTATGCGCTGACGCTCCCGTGGCATCCGGCTATCGCGCAGGGCGTATGCATGGCCGCCCTCACACCCACGGCTACGGCGGCGGCCATCATCACCGGCATGCTCGGCGGCAGCGTGGCCTTCCTCGCGGCCTATGCCTTCCTGAGCAACCTCGCCATCGTCGTGCTCGCGCCGCTGATCCTGCCGATCATCGCCACGGGACAGATCGACACGCCCTTCCTCGAAACCATGTTCAACGTGTTCATGCGTGTGGGGCCCACCATGCTCTTGCCCCTGCTGGCCGCGTGGTTCATCCAGTACGCCGCCCCCAAAGCCAACGCCGTACTGCTGCGCTGGGGCATCTTGGCCTATTACCTGTGGGCGGGGATGCTCATCATCCTTATGGCCGGCACCTTTGAACAGCTCCTGAAGCCCGGCGAAAAGGATTACCGGCTCGAACTCCTCCTTGCCCTCGCCGGGATCGTCGTCTGCACAGCCAACTTCATCCTCGGCAAATCCATCGGTTCCCGCTTCCACCGCCGCATCGCGGGAGGGCAGGCGCTGGCGCAAAAGAACATCATCCTGCCCATGTGGCTGACCTTTCAGTATCTCGACCCCATCGCGTCCGTGTTGCTGGCCGCCTACTCCATCTTCCAGAACATCGTCAACGCCGCCCAGATATGGCTCAAAGGACGGCGCGACGACCGCATCATCCGGCACCTCCACGACTTCCACGAGAAAAAACACGCCCGTATGCAGGCCGCCCAGCGGCTGATCCCCCAAGAGGAACACGCCGAACTACTCTCGGAGCTGCCTGTCCGCGTCAAAGACAGGCTCAAAAAATAACAGGGCACGCGCCCACACGGATCGCATCCCGGTTTGAACGGGAAACAGCCCCATCTCCGTGCCATCCCCCTGCCACGGACATCCCTGTCCGCGATGTAACGCCCCGCAATCCCCCGCAGCCTCATTGGAAAAGTCTTTCAAGAAGGCTCTGTATAGTATGTGGTTTCTTCCAGAACATCGTCAACGCCGCCCAGATATGGCTCAAAGGACGGCGCGACGACCGCATCATCCGGCACCTCCACGACTTCCACGAGAAAAAACACGCCCGTATGCAGGCCGCCCAGCGGCTGATCCCCCAAGAGGAACACGCCGAACTACTCTCGGAGCTGCCTGTCCGCGTCAAAGACAGGCTCAAAAAATAACAGGGCACGCGCCCACACAGATCGCATCCCGGTTTGAACGGGAAACAACCCTATCTCCGTGCCATCCCCCTGCCACGGAATCCCTATCCGCGATGTAACGCCCCGTAATCCCCCCGCAGCCTCATTGGAAAAGTCTTTCAAAAAGGCTTTATATAGTATGTGGTTGTCTCATCTCCACAGCGCGGTGAAGATACGGGCTTTTTATCCGGTTTTCCCATCATCGGAATCCACAGCTACGGTATTTTGCTGGTTATTCCATTGGAACTTCAGGAAAAAAGCATCAACTATTTTCTCTGGCACCGCCAAACGAAGCAACCATATGCTATGGCAGAGCCTTCAAAAAAGGCCCTCCTTCCAACGTGGTGGAAGCACCCCTCTTCTGCCCATTACGCCGCACTGAACAGCCCGCCCCAACCCGCTTGGGGGGCTCCCCACTCCCTTCCCTGAGCCCAAAACGCAACGCCTGCCGCACGGGGCGACAGGCGCTGTCCTCCCCTCCAAGGAGGGGACATTCCCCTTGCGGTTTGCCGAAGGGGAATGTCCGGGGGGAGGGAAGATGCGGCATCCCGGTTGGGGCAGGACGCCGCGGTTTGGGGCTAGAGCAAATGGGCTTTAACGTTTTACAGTGTTAAAATACCCGCTCCGGCATTGAACAGTGCAAATACATTGTGCTTATGCCTTACAGCGGCCGCCTGCTTCCCGCAGCCGGAAGAGCATTTTCAGCGTGAAAACGCTCTAGAAGGGCCAGATCATCGGGATGACGAACACGCACAGCACGAGGCTGATAAGCTGCAACGGCCATCCCGCCTTCAGATAATCAAGGAAGGTGTAGCGGCCGGGGGTCAACACGATGGTGTTCGGAGGCGTGGCGATGGGGGTCAGGAAGCAGGCCGAGGCGGACATGCAGATGCCCATCATGAGCGGCAGGGGCGAAATGCCGCCGCCGACGGCGATGGGAAGGGCCAGCGGGGCCATCAGGGCCGCTGTCGCGGTGTTCGACATGAAGTTGGTGAGCAGCATGGTAAGCGCGCAGGACACGAACAGCAGCATGGTCGGCCCGGACACGTTGGAAACCACGGCGTTCGCCACCAGCGCGGCGGCCCCGGACTTCTGCATGGCGGCGGACATGGACAGCATGCCCGCGAACAGGAAAATGGTTACCCAGTCGATGCATTGGAACGCTTCCTTCATGGTCATGCAGCGGGTCGCCACCACAAGGCACGCACCGAGCACGGCGGCGGTCGTCAGGGGCAGCATTTCCGTCACCATCATGATGACCACGAAAGCAAATATCCCCATAGAGTAAGGCATCTTCCCGGTACGGCGCTCCTTCAGTTCGGAACCGAAGGAATGGTCTTCGCCGCCCTTGTCCTCAGGAAGCAGGCGATAACCGAAGGCCCAGTAATACAGCATTCCGGCGGCGAACAGGATGAGGCCGAACTTGCCGAACTCAAAGAAGCCGAACGGCGGGATGCCCACCTGATCGAGCATGGAGTTGACGATGCCGTTGGGGGGCGTGCCCACGAGGGTCACGGTGCCGCCGAGGGACGACGCAAAGGCCACGGGCATGAGGATCTTGCTCGGCGCGACCTTGGCGGAGGCGCACATGCCCATGATCATGGGGACGGCCACGGCGGTGGTTCCGGTATTGGAAAGCACGGTGGACAAGCCGCCGACAGCGATCATGGAGAAAAGCAGCAGCTTCTTCATATCGCCTTTGGACAGCTTCAAAGCCATCTGGCCGACCTTGTCGGCAAAACCGGTGACGAACGTCGACTCGCCGATGATGAACATGGCCATGAACAGCACCACGGTGTTGTCGCCGAAGTAGCTGAACGCCACTTTTGAGGTCAAAACGCCTGTGCTGGAAAGCCCCACGGGCACGAGCATGGCCGTGATGGGCAGCGGGAGCGCTTCCGTAACGAACAGCAGCGCGGCGACGGCGAGGATGCCGAGAGTAATATACGCTTTGGTGTGGTCGCCGGGAACGGCGGCGCCCGCTGTCCCGGACGAGGCCGCAAAGCACTCCATCCCACCGGACAGATAAACGCCCGCACACGCAACAATCAACAGAGCCAAGAAACCCCACATGAGCCGTTTCATACAAACCTTCTCCCCTGCTTGCCAAAAAAGCGAAAACAGTTAGTGTATGAAAGTCATCAAACTGGTGATGCCTTTGACGGAAACGCTTCCCAAGGGCGGCCTTGTTCCTCCCAAAACGCGGCCGCCCTCCCCGATGAGGCGCCCGCCCGCTCCGCTGCAACGGCGTGGACGGGCATTTTTTTATTCGTAAGAAGCGACGAACGGCCGGATGCGATCGTGCGAGGCCTTTACGCGCCGTTCCAGTTCACGGGCGTATCCGTCGAGATCTTCAATACGCTTGCGGGCAACGCCCGTATCCATCGCAGCTTTGGCGACGGCGGGCGTGATGCGCGTCAAAATGCGCGGATCAAGCGGCTTCGGGATGATGTAATCAAAACCGTATTCGAGCTTGTCCACATTGTAGGCGGAACAGACTTCCGCCGGGACAGGCTCCTTCGCCAGCGCGGCGAGGGCTTCGGCGGCGGCGATCTTCATCGCCTCGTTGATTTCCGTGGCTTCCACGTCAAGCGCGCCGCGGAAAATGTAGGGGAAGCCCGATACGTTGTTGATCTGGTTCGGATAGTCGGAACGCCCGGTACCCATGATGCAGTCCGGGCGGGCCGCCTTGGCATCCTCGTAGGCGATTTCCGGATCAGGGTTCGCCATGGCAAACAGCACCGGCTTGTCAGCCATGGAGCGCACCATATCCCGCGAAACCAGATTCTTAGTGGAAAGGCCGAGGAACAGATCCGCCCCCTTCATGCAGTCCGCAAGGCTCCCAAGATCGTCTTCCTGCGCAAACTCCAGCTTGTATTCGGCCAGATCCGGGCGTTTCTTGTGGATAAGCCCCTTGGAGTCAAACATGCGGATGTTCCCGCGCTTCACCCCAAGCGCGCAGTAGAACCGCGCGCAGGCCATGCCTGCCGCGCCGGCCCCCACCACCACGACGGACACGTCTTCAATCCTGCGGCCCGTGAGTTCACAGGCGTTGAGCAGGGCCGCGCCGGAAATGATGGCGGTGCCGTGCTGATCGTCATGGAACACCGGGATGCCCATTTCCTTCTTGAGGGCCTCCTCGATGATGAAGCATTCGGGAGCCTTGATGTCCTCAAGGTTGATGCCGCCGAACGTGGGTTCCATCGTCCTTACGGCGGCGATGAACTCTTCGGCGCTGCCCGTCTTGAGGCACAGGTCGAACACGTCGATGTCTGCGAAATTCTTGAACAGGACGCCCTTGCCTTCCATGACCGGCTTGGCGGCGTAAGGCCCGATGTTGCCGAGCCCAAGGACGGCCGTGCCGTCGGAGATCACGGCCACCAGATTGGCGCGCCCGGTGTATTCGGACACCAGCGCCCGATCCTCCGCGATGGCCTTGCAGGCTTCGGCTACGCCCGGCGAATAGGCGAGGGACAGATCCTTCTGGCTTTCGCAGCGCTTGGTCAGCACCACTTCGGTTTTCCCATGACGGGGGGAACGGTGGTATTCAAGGGCTTCTTCCCGCGTGAACAAGGCCATATGTACCTTCCTTTAAATAGAGGTGAAAGGCGACGCTTCAGGCGGCAGGGTGCGAACCGCACCGACGGATGATGCGCGGCGCGAAAACTCGCCTCCGGGCGGCGTGATAACTCTTTCCAAGAGTCTGCTGCATATTCGTCAACAAAATTACGAAATTCCTCAAAAACGCAAAATCAAAATCCCAACTTATCACGTTTTTTCCCATAAAGTTATCACGACGTTCTTCAGACGGAACAGCCAACCTTAACCCCGCCCAAAGGGTGGCCCCCAGCCCTCCCAGCCGTATCGGCCCGCACCAGCCAGGGACAAAAGCCCCCATGCCGTTCCCTCCGGCGCAGGGGAAACGGCGTGCCGTTCCTCCTGCCGATCCAAGGCAACACGCTTCAGCAATTCCGATGGCTGTGTTATAGAAAATGGTTGATACTTTTTCCTTGAAGTTCCAAAGGGATAACCGGCAAAATGCCTTATCAGTGGATCCTGCCAAGGGGAAAACCGGAGAAAAAGGCTGTATTTTCACCGCACTGTGGAGATAAAACAACCATAAACGATAACAGAGCCTTTCTCTTTATCAACCGTAAACTTGAACAGAGCCATTGCAAAAGCGAATATCTCCCGTTTTCAGGATCTTGATTTGCCGCCCCCGGTATGGGAAACTTCTGCCTCCTGAAAAACAATGGGGCTCCCCCTCTCAAAAAGGCCGACTCTTTGGGAAGGGAGGGGGTTCGGGGGAAGGCTCCCCCTTCTCCAGAAGGTTTTCCCTCCCCCGTCCAAGCCTTTCCCCGGAGTCTCGTTATGCGCAATCCAGTCCCCAGAATCGCCGCGATCCATGATATGTCGGGGTTCGGGCGCACCTCGCTGACGGTGGCGATCCCGATCCTCTCCTGCATGGGCATACAGGTCTGCCCGATGCCCACGGCGGTGCTCTCCACGCACACGGTGGAATTCACGGACTATACGCTGTGCGACCTCACCCCGGAACTGGGCGGCATCCTCGACCACTGGGAAAGGCTCGGCCTCCATTTCGACGGCGTGTACTCCGGCTTTATGGCCTCCCCGGAACAGATGGATTCGGCAGCCCGGTGCATCCGCAACTGCCTTGCCCCCGGCGGGCTGGCGGTCGTGGACCCGGTGCTTGGGGACAACGGCATCCTTGATCCCACCATGACCCCGGAAATGGTGGAAAAAATGCGCTGGCTCATCTCCTGCGCCGACATCATCACCCCGAACATCACCGAAGTCGCCCTGCTCCTCGACGAGCCATTCACGCCCCGGATCTCGCCTGAGGAAATCAAGGGCCGGCTGCGCCGCCTGTCCGCAATGGGGCCTCAAACCGTGGTCGCCACAAGCGTCCCCCTGCTGGAAGGCGGCAGGGACCCCGGACGCAATGCCTCGGTCATTGCCTACGAACGCAACGAAGACCGCTTTTGGCGCATTGACTGCGCCTACATCCCCGCCCACTACCCCGGCACGGGGGACACGTTCTCCAGCGTCCTCACGGGCAGCCTCATTCAGGGCGACAGCCTGTCCATCGCGCTGGATCGCGCCGTCCAGTTCGTCACCCTCGGCATCCGGGCCACATTCGGGCAAGGGCTGCCTTCGCGCGAGGGCATCCTGTTGGAACGCATCCTCGGCAGCCTGTTCGCGCCCGTCTCGGCCTGCAAATGCCGGCTCATGGACGGGGACGGCTGCCATACCCCGGCGGCCCCCTTTGAAGGCTGACATGGGCCCCGCCTCCCGTCCCAAAGGCGCACGATCGAAATCGCGGACGGCGGGACGCCCCGGACGCGAACGCCCCATCCGGTACGGCGGCATGGGGCAAAGGATATGCTGATGACTACGGAACAATGCGCCCAAAGCCAACTGCCCATTGGTCTTTTCGATTCCGGCGTGGGCGGCCTGACCGTCCTTGACGCCATGCGCCGCCTCATGCCCGGCGAGGATTACCTGTTCCTCGGAGACACCGCCCGCGTGCCCTACGGGGCCAAGAGCCAGAAAACGATTGTCCGCTATTCCCTTCAGGCCGCCGCCAAGCTCATCGGCCAGCGCATCAAGCTGCTGGTCATCGCCTGCAACACGGCCACGGCCGCCGCGCTTCCCACCCTGCGCGAAACATGGCCCGACATGCCCATCATCGGCGTGATCGAGCCCGGTTCCCGCGCCGCCTGCGAAGCCTCGCCCTCCGGCGACATCGCGGTCATCGCCACCGAATCCACCATCCGCAGCGGGGCCTATGCCGAGGCCATCCTCCGCCGCCGCCCCGAAGCGCAGGTCCGCAGCCTCGCCTGCCCCCTGTTCGTGCCGCTGGCCGAAGAAGGCTGGTTCGACGGCCCCATCGCCGAGGGCGTGGTTTCACGCTATCTTGAGCCGCTGTTTAAGAAAGCGCCCGCGCCAGACTGCCTTGTGCTCGGCTGCACGCACTACCCCATGCTCGCCGCCGCCATCCGCAAGGTCGTCGGGCCGGAAGTCCATATCGTGGATTCCGCGGCGACCACGGCTGAAGTCGTCAAGCGCCGCCTCGCCGATGAAGGGCTGGCCCACCCGCAGGCCGGGCGCACGGGGCGCATCCGCTTTTTCATCACCGACGACCCGCAGCGGTTCACCCGCACGGGCAGCCTGTTCCTCAACATGACCATCACGGACAGCGACGTCCGGCTTGTGGATCTTGAAAACGTGCCCCTCCCCGACGCCGCCGAAACGCCAACACAAAGGAAACCAGCATGAGTTACGCCCCCATTCCTATGGTTCCCGGCCCGGTCGCCCTGCATGAAGACGTCATCGCCGTCCTCGGCAGGGATTACGGATCGGGGCAGGTCGAATCCGATTTCCTGTGCCTTTACGACGCCGCCAGCCGCAGCATCGGCAAACTCATGGGCACAAGGGACGACGTCGTCCTGATGACCGGCGAAGGCATGCTCGCCCTCTGGGGCGCGCTGAAAAGCTGCCTGAAACCCGGCGATCATGTGGTCAGCGTCGGTACCGGCGTCTTCGGGGACGGCATCGGCGAAATGGCCGAATCCTTCGGCTGCATCGTGGAAAAAGTATCCCTCCCTTATGATTGCAGCATCCGTGAAAGCGACCTCGCCGCCGTGGAGGAAGCCATCCGCCGCGTCAAGCCGGTCATGCTGACCGCCGTGCACTGCGAGACGCCGTCCGGCACCCTGAACCCCATCGGACTGCTCGGCAAGCTCAAGAAGGATCTCGGCGTGCCGCTGTTCTATGTGGACACGGTGGCGGGGCTCGGCGGGGCACCCGTACACATGGACGAATGGAACGTCGACCTGATGCTCGGCGGCTCCCAGAAATGCCTGAGCTGCCCCCCAAGCATGAGCATGGTGGGCGTCAGTGACGCCGCGTGGGAACGCATGAAGGAAGTAAACTATCAGGGCTACGACGCCATCCTGCCCTTCCGCACCGTGCGCACGGACGGGCGCTGCCCCTACACCCCGAACTGGCACGGCGTGGCCGCGCTGTACGCCGGGACGCAGGCCATCTTCAAGGAAGGCATGGACGCCGCGTTTGCCCGCCACGAAGCGGTGGCGGCCCAATGCCGGGCGGGGCTGGCCGAACTCGGCATCAAGCTCTGGACGGCCCCCGACGCCGTCAACGCGCCGACCGTCACGGCGGCCATGATCCCCGACGGCTTTACGTGGCCGGAATGGAAAGAAGCCCTCCGCCGCCGCGGGCTGATCTGCACCGGCAGTTTCGGCCCGATGGACGGCAAGGTCTTCCGCCTCGGACACATGGGTACGCAGGCCCAGCCGTACCTCATGGAACAGGCCCTCGACGCCATCGCCGCCACGCTGAAAAAATAGCCGGTCGAGACAAAACGCATTGGGGGAGGGCCCAACCCTCCCCCTTCCGTGTGTCTTGCCAAGCATCTTAAGGCGCATTCCACAAAGGAATATGACGGGGCAGGGCCGTATGAAATGCCTTTCCTCAGCGAAGCCTTTTCAAAGGGCCCTGTCGTAGGACAGGGTTGGCATTTTGCATAAACCAACAATTATACAAGTCTTTTTCCTTTGAAAAAATATGGCTAAGGCACTCCGTTTTTTGGGCCGTATCATAGGAAATGCTTGATGCTGCATTTCTTGAAGTTCCAAAGGGATAACCGATAAAATACCTCAGCCGGAGAGTCCGCCAACGGAAAAATTGAAGAAAAAAAGCTGTTTTTTCGCCATATTGTGGAGATGAAACAATCACATTCCATAACAGGGACTTGGTTTTATTTGGAATTTCAAAAAATAAAGGCTGTGTCATAAGAAACGGTTGATGCTTTCTTTCTTGAAATTCCAAAG
>OLRF01003373.1_pt1 | contig 12490 bp, 11 predicted proteins | sample 1672061 | NCBI WGS metagenome assembly OLRF01 (sample SAMEA3136641, study PRJEB25190) | human gut metagenome | reverse complement strand
AGGAGGTCCGAGAAATCCATGGCTTACTTTTGTAACAATCTCCACAGAGTAGTTCGACTAATCCCTAGTCGTTTGGAGGCTGCGGTCTGATTGCCGCCGGTTTCCTCCAGCACTCTTATCGCTACATCCTGACTGATTTCTGCTAGGGTTCGGTTCAGATCCAAGGGGGCGGAGGTGTTCTCAGCTCCTGGCGAAAAAGCGCCCATGTGCCGCTCTTTTCGAAGAATGTTTCGCACGTCTTCCGCAGTAATTACCTGTCCGGCGGAGGTAACCGCTAGCTCCCCTATTACCCGACGGAACTGAGTGTAATTGTGCGGCCATCGGAAGGCCTGCAATAGCGCCAGAGCTTCCGGTTCTGCTCCCACTAGCTGTCGGGGAAGATTAGCGTTCAGATGGCTGAGAGACAGGTTTACCAGAGCGGGAATACGCTCCGACATCTGCCGTAGAGGGGGCAAGAATAAGGAAAGACAACACAACTTATCCATGAAAAGAGATCCCACTGCGGATGTGTATTCCCCGGGTTGGCATACACAGGAGAAGATTACACGATTTCGGCGGCATACATCCATTTCGGACAATGCTGCCAACAACTGCTGCCGACGCTCTGGGCACAGCGCATCAATGCTGGCAAAGTAAATCGTAGAATCCTCATCTGCTAAGGGGGAATTGTGGTGCTCCAGCAAAAAGGCCCAGCTTTTTTCGTTGAGCAGGCTGCAATTTATAGAAACCAAGGGATTGTTTTGTAGCGTCCCGCGCATATACAGCACGCTGACTATACTTTCTTTTCCGGTGCCATCCTCACCGGTAACAACTACTGGGGCACTGCTACGACTGATACGGTCAATGTCATCCTGAAAATCGCGGATAGCGCCGGCAAAGCTGAAGATGCTACTGTAAAAGGCAACTTCCGCCTCCGGTCGGGTGAAAAACCGGATGCCGGCCTGACTGGGAGATAGTGGCGATTTGCGGGCGACAAAGAAAAAAGCGGTGCGGGATAGACTGCCGGTAGTGATGCGTCGGGACCGGATTGAATAGAGCATGCCATCCAGATTCCGAGTGATTCTCCGCTCTGCTTCTTTCTCGGATTCAGGCAGTTCTCGTTTCAGAAGATCCAAAAGCCCTTGCGAGGGGCGTTCCAGTGTGGAAAGGTAAAGATGTCCGGTGTCATCCAGTACCATGGTCTGACCGATTTGACCGTGGAGCAGTTCCCGGAAAAAGAGGTTTTCCTCCCGAAGCCTGGTCTGGCTGCGGCATAGAAACAGCGCCTGATCAAAAGCCTGGCGGATACTGTCAACGCCAGAGGCAATCAAGAAGGAGTTGAACCCCAGCCGCTTTGCGACTGTGTTGGAGACAGCGTCGCAGAGGATTGCTTCGCAGTGGCCTTCCCGCATTCCTGCAAGGATTGTCTCCACTTCCGCCCCGTCGTCCACTGTGCGAATATCGATATCATAGCCCAGCAGATCGCACAAAAGGCGGGCGTTGACGGTGATGTTGTCAAAGGAGACCATAGAGACTTTTCCCGCCCCGGTGGAAGCGCCGGCCAGTTTCAGTACACACAAGAGATCGTACATGGATACCGGGATCTCCACTACTGGAAGTGGAAGGTTTTCTTTGAGCATTTTGGCGGTCCCGCCCCGGGATATCACCACATCGTAATTCCCGTGGAAATTACTGTGAGCAATTTCCAGGCCCTGCTCCAGATCTCCCACAAACAAAGTCAGGTCGATTTGAGGGTACTCCTCCGCCACGTCGGACATCAGGGCTTTCATCCCCTCATAGGGCGCAATGCCCAGAATGCGGTATTTGTGTTTCATGGCCGCCTCCAATGTGTTTAAAATTTAAACAAATTGTATCAAATTAACAAAAATAGTGCAATCATTTTTCGAGGCGTTTCAAAACAAAACATATAATCAGCAAAAAATAATTGCATCACCTGTTGTTTATTTGTAGAATAAAACCAAATAAAGCGCATTACCTAAAGCCTGTTTGAGGATAGCTTGGATTTTTTGCTTTTGAAAATAGTACAAAGTGTTTCAAATATAAACGATACGGAGGTAGCGCATGGTCAAACTGTTGATCATTGCTGATGATTTTACCGGAGCTCTGGATACTGGCGTACAGTTTTCCGCCCACGGGGCAGTTACCAGCGTCATTACGGATCCCGCCTTCGATTTTACCAAGGTGGACAGCAGTATACAGGTACTGGTCATGGATGCGGAAACGAGGCATTTGGAACCAGAGCAGGCATATTCCGTAGTTCGAAAAGCTGTGGAACATGCGGCCGGCGTCTGCTGCATATATAAAAAAACCGACTCTGCTTTGCGGGGCAACATCGGCGCTGAGCTGACAGCTGTGCTGGACGCGGCCGGTACCGATAGGCTTCCCTTTATTCCTGCTTTTCCCAAAATGAATCGCATTACTCAGAACGGCGTCCATCTGATCGACGGCGTACCGGTTGCAGAAAGCGTATTTGGGAGGGATCCTTTTGAGCCGGTGCGGCATTCCCGTATATCCGACATTCTTCATCAGCAGTCCTCCCTGCCGGTGATACAGCGGCATCCGGGAGATCCCGATAACGACTCTCCCGGTATTCAGGTCTTTGACGCTGCCAGCGATGACGATCTTCTGCGGATTGGCTGGCGGTTGGGTGTCTCCGGCGTGCGGCTGTGTGCAGGCTGCGCGGGATTTGCGGCCGTGTTGGCAAATCTGCTGGCACTGTCTGGACCGCCTCCCCAGGTGCCGGCGCTGGAAAAGATTCTCTTTATTGCCTGCGGCAGCGTGAACCCAGTGACCCGCCGTCAGTTAGACTACGCAGAGCAGGCCGGGTTTCCCCGTTTCCGGCTGCTGCCGGAAGAAAAACTTCTGCCGGAGTGGCTGGAGAGCAGGGACTGCGCCGTAAAAGTAAAGTACTGGTACAAGACAGCCACTCAAAAGGGAGTTTGTATCCTGGATACCAACGATCCCCCGGGCGGCCCTGATGCCAAGGCTGTCGCCGCAGAACGTGGCCTGGACCTACAACAGGTGCGGATTCGGATTTCCCATACTTTGGGGCAGTTGATGCGGCGGCTTCTGGACAATGGCTTGGAGGCCACGCTGATGTGTACCGGGGGCGACACGTTGCTGGCTTTGATGCGGGCGGTGAATGTAACCGAGTTGACTCCCGTATGCGAGTTGGATACCGGCGTAGTCCTGACACACTTTACCTACCAGAGAAAAAACCATTACATCATTTCTAAATCCGGAGGTTTCGGTGAGGCTGACCTGCTGTGCAGGCTGGCGAAACTGACAGGGGCCGGGACGATGCAGAAGGAGGATATTTCATGCTTGCGAAATACAATCTGAAGATGCCCCACAGCGTTTTCAGCGGGGAAGATGCCTTGGAAAATATCTGCGGGATATTGGAAGAAAACCAGGTAAAGCACTTGGCGGTCTTCACCGATCAGGGAATCCGAGGAGCAGGGTTGCTGGAAGCGCCCATGGCCCGGGTGGAGGAGAGCGGTGTGGATACCGTGATCCTGGATGACCTTCCGGCGGAGCCCACTTACGCCGAAGCCCAAAAGCTGGTGGACCAATGCAAGGCATGCGGCGCCGATTTCATTATGGCCGTGGGCGGTGGCAGCGTCATGGATACCGCCAAGCTGGCCAGCATCCTGATGACCGATGAATACGGTATCAAGGAGCTGCTGGACACCCCCACTCGCGCCAAGAAGTGCATCAAGACCCTGATGATCCCCACCACCGCCGGAACCGGCTCCGAGGCCACCCCCAACGCCATCGTGGCAGTGCCGGAGAAGCAGTTGAAGGTGGGCATCGTCAACACCGAGATGATTGCCGACTATGTGATCCTGGACGCGGTCATGATCAAAAATCTGCCCCGGAAGATCGCTGCCGCCACTGGTGTGGATGCCCTGGCCCACGCCATCGAGTGTTGGACCAGCAATAAGGCAAACCCCTTCAGCGACATCTTCGCCATACAGGCTCTGGACATGATTCTCAATAACATCGAGAAGGCCTGCGACGATCCCGACGCCATGGATGCCAAAAACCAGATGCAGATTGCCAGCTTTTATGCCGGAATCGCCATTACCGCCTCTGGCACCACCGCCGTCCACGCCCTCAGTTATCCCCTGGGCGGCAAGTACCACATTGCTCACGGTGTGTCCAACGCCATCTTGCTGGCACCGGTCATGCGGTTCAATGAGCCCGCCTGCAGGGAGCGCCTGGCGGCGGTCTACGACCGGTGCATGCGCGGTGGCGAGGCCACTGCGGAGGGTAAGAGCGCCGCGGTTATTGCCCGGCTGGAGCAAATCGTCAAACACCTGGATATCCCCACCAGCCTGACGGAGTTCGGCGTGCCCAAGGGGGACCTGGAGGCTCTGGTGGCCTCTGGCATGGAAGTCACCCGGCTCCTGGTGAACAATTTGCGTCCAGTCACCCCTGATGACGCCCGCCGAATCTATCAAGAGATTTTATAACAGGAGGCACCACCATGAACAGCATCGCAATCAAAGGTATCATCTGCCCCATTCTGACCCCGATGTATGAAGACGAGAGCATCAATGAACAGGAGCTGCGCAATCAGGTCAACCGGCTGATTGATGCCGGCATTCACGGCCTGTTTGCCTTTGGCACAAACGGAGAAAGCTATGCTCTCTCCACCGCTGAGAAAGAGCGGGTGCTGGAGATCGTTGTGGAGGAGACAAATCACCGGGTCCCGGTCTACGCCGGATCCGGCTGCATCACAACCAAAGAGACCATTGCGCTGAGCAAGAAGGCCTTTGAAATTGGTGCGGACGCCCTCTCCATTGTCACCCCCTTCTATGCCGCTGCATCCCAGGAAGAGCTGTATGCGCATTACATGGATGTTGCGTCTGCGGTGGATATGCCCATCGTCATGTACAACATTCCTCCCAGAACGGGCAACGCACTGGCTCCCGCGACGGTCCGCCGCCTTGCGCAGAGCGCCCCCAACATTGTGGGTGTCAAGGATTCCAGCGGGAATTTCGACAATATGAAGCAGTACATCGAGCAGACCGCAACTCTCGACCGGGAGTTCAGCGTCCTCTCCGGCAACGACTCCCTTATCCTTCCGGCTCTGGTCTTTGGCGGGAAGGGCGGCATTGCGGGGTGTGCCAATGTCTTCCCCCGCGCTATGGTCAAAATTTATGAGACCTGGGCAGCAGGGGATCTGGAAGGCGCAAAGAGAGCGCAGGACGATATCCGGCCCTTCCGCAACTGCTTCAAATACGGGACCCCCAACACCATCATCAAGCTGGCCACAAAAGAACTGGGGTATCCGGTAGGGAACTGCAGAAAGCCGTTTTGCCAGTTGTCCGAAGAGGGCATGGAGCAGATGAGGGTTGCTCTGCAGGGATGTGTCAGCAGAGGAATGTGCTAAAAACGTAGAAAGCAGGGATACAATGAATCTTCCGATTCTCGGCATCTCCATGGGAGATCCCTTCGGCAACGGCCCAGAGATCACCGTTAAGGCTCTGGCGGACAGGAGCGTGTACGACCGCTGCCGCCCTCTGGTGGTGGGCGATATGGCCAGCATGGAGTACGCCGTCAAGGTGGCGGAGAAGGTCTCCGGCATCCACCTGGAGCTCCGGCCTGTCAGGTCTGTGGCCGAGGCCCGGTTCCAGTACGGGACCATCGACGTGTACGACATGGGCCTCATCAAGGCCGGCGACATCCCCTGCGATGCCGCCGATCCCAGGCCCTTTGGCCTGGGCGCCACCGCCCTGGGCGGCGAGGCCTCCTTCCAGTATGTAGTCAAGGTCATTGAACTGGCCATGGCCGGCGAGGTCGATGCCACCATCACCAACGCCCTGAGCAAGGAAGCCATCAACATGGCCGGGCACCACTACTCCGGCCACACGGAGATCTACGCCGACTACACCCACACCTCCAAGTACACCATGATGCTGGCCCACGAGGACCTGCGAGTGGTCCATGTGTCCACCCACGTGTCCCTGCGGGAGGCCTGCGACCGGGTGAAGAAGGACCGGGTGCTGGACGTGATCCGGATCGCCAACGCCGGCTGCAAGGCCATCGGCATCAAGGAGCCCAAGATCGCCGTGGCCGGCCTGAACCCCCACTGCGGTGAAAACGGCATGTTCGGCACCGAGGAGATCGAGGAGATCCAGCCCGCCATCGATGCCGCCATGGCCGAGGGCATCATCATCCCCGAGAAAAAGCCCACCCCGCCGGACACGGTCTTCTCCAAGGCCCTGGGCGGCTGGTACGACATCGTGGTGGTCATGTACCACGATCAGGGCCACATCCCCCTGAAGGTGGAGGGCTTTGTGTACAACAAGGCCGAGGGCCACTGGGACGCGGTGGCCGGCGTCAACGTGACGCTGGGCCTGCCCATCATCCGGGCCAGCGTGGACCACGGTACCGGCTTCGGCCACGCCGGAGACGGCCACGCCAACGAGCTGAGCCTCATCAACGCCATGGACTACGGCATCCGCATGGCCAACGCCAGAGCCGGCGACTGAATCTTCCCCTGCCGGGGCCAAGCGGCGCAAAGGAGTGATTGCTTTATGAAGGTTACTATGACAGAGGCCATCTGCAAGGAAGGAATGGCCCTATTGGAGGACAAAGCCCGGATCTTCGTGGCCCATGACGCCCATCCTCACAACTATCTGGATCAACTGAAGGATACGGATATGTTTATTGTCCGGGTGGCGGACAAGGGAGCGGTTGACAAGGAGACCATGGAGAGCAGCCCGGCTCTGAAAGTCATTGGCCGTCCCGGTATCGGATACGACAGTGTGGATGTGGAGACGGCCACCCGTCTGGGAATTCCGGTGGTGGTGACGCCCGGCGCCAACAACCGCAGCGTGGCAGAGCACGCTGTAACACTTATGCTGGCACTTTCCAAAAATATGATAGAGGCCGACGCGGAGCAGCGCAAAGGCAACTGGAAGATCCGCGACGCCAAAAAGGCCTTTGAGGTGGAGGAGAAGACCTGCCTTATCATCGGTCTGGGGACCATCGGCAAGATCATCGCTCACCTGTGCCTGGGCCTGGACATGAAAGTCATCGGCTATGACACTTTCCTGACGGCTGAGCAGATGAGTGCCATGGGCGTGGAGAAGTACGAGGACAAGTTCGAGGCCCTGAAGGTCGCCGACGTGGTCATCGTGCAGATGCCTCTGATTGAAGGCGTCACCAACAATACCATTGCTAAGGCGGAACTGGATGCCATGAAGCCCACCGCCCTCCTCGTCAACTGCAGCCGCGGCGAGATCGTCAACGAACCCGACCTGTGCGCAGCGCTGAGAAGCGGCAGTATTGCCGGTGCAGGACTGGATGTGTTCTGGAACGAACCCACCCATGTGGACGATGAGATCCTCTCTTGCCCCAATGTGATCGTCAGCCCCCACTCTGCCGCCCAGACTCGTGAGGCCGTCATCAAGATGGCCACCATGTGCGTCAACGGCTGTCTGGCCGTCTGCAAGGGCAAGAAGTGGCCCTATGTGGCGGACAAAGCCGTGTACGACCACCCCCGCTGGGCCGGAGCGGACTGGGCCGAGGGATAAAAGACGGCGGCAGTGAGAAACATACACGGTTTCCGGAAAGGAGAGAATCTACTTGGAGATCAAAGAACAGTCTGAACTGCGGAAGGTCCTGTCCGGAGTGGAACTTCCCCGGATGTGCCGAGTCCGGCAGATCTTTCGCCGGGACGGCATTGATGATGTGGTGGCCTGCGTGCGGGAAAAACTGCAGGCAGATACCCGCTTTCGGGAGCGGATCCTGCCTGGTATGACGGTGGTCCTGACCGGCAGCAGCCGTCAGATCAGCCACATGCCTGAGATCCTGCGGGAGCTGGCCTCTTTCGTAAAGGCTAAGGGGGCAAAGCCATATATCATTCCTGCCATGGGCAGCCATGGCGGAGCCACGGCGGAAGGCCAGCGAAAGATCTTGGAAAGCTACGGCATTACTGAGGAATTTTGCGGCTGCCCCATCTACTCCAGTATGGAGACCGTTCGGGTAGGTGAACTTCCCAATGGGGACGAGGTCCGGGTAGACAAGTTCGCCCATGATGCGGACGCCGTGATCGTCGTGGGCCGGATCAAAGCCCACACCGCTTTTCGCGGTCCGTACGAGTCAGGTCTCATCAAGATGCTGGCCATCGGAATGGGCAAGCGTGAAGGAGCGGACTCCCTGCACCAGGCCGGATTCGGAGAAATGGGGGAGAGGCTCCCCCTGTATGCCAAGGTCGTGTTCGACAGCTGCAAAATCGCCTTTGGCGTAGCCACCATTGAAAACGAATTTGACGAGACCTGCCGCCTAGAGGTCATTCCCGCCGAGGATATTTTTGAAAAGGAACCAGAGCTTCTCCTCTATGCAAAAAAGCGGCTGCCCAGAATCATTTTGCCGGAAACGGATGTGCTCGTTGTGCGGGAGATTGGCAAAAACTTTTCCGGCAGCGGCATGGACCCCAATGTGACTGGCACTTTCGGAACCCCCTTCGCTACCGGAGGAATTCAAAAACAGCGCGTGGTGGTGCTGGACATTTCCAAAGAGAGTCACGGCAGCTTTATCGGACTGGGCAAGGCGGATACCACCACCAAACGGGCCTTTGAAAAGCTGGACACCAATGCCACCTATTTCAATATGATCACATCTACGGTCCTGGGCGTGGGCAAGATACCCATGGTGCTGGAAGATGACAAATTGGCTTTGCAGGCCGCCGTAAAAACTCTGACGCAGGTAGACAAGTCCCGCGTTCGCATAATCTATATTAAGAATACGCTGTCCCTGGAGGAGATCATGGTCTCTGAATCCCTTCTGGAGGAAGTAAAAGCACGGGAGGATATGGAGGTCCTGGAGGCTCCCAGAGAACTGAATTTTGATCAGGCCGGGAATCTGCTGGATTTTGCGTGATATTTCGACCCCCGGAGAACATCGTGTTTTCCGTAATGTTTTTGAGGAGGTATTGAACATGAAAAAGAAATTATTGAGCATTCTCTTGGCAGGCGCATTGGCATTGTCTGTGACCGCGTGTAGCGGCTCTGACAGCAGCACGACCACCAGTGATGACGCCGCTGGCACCGAAGCCGTCCACCTGACTCTGGCCCATGCCGATGCTGCTGACGGAAGCCTTTTCGGCGAGTGCACCAAGGAATTCAAAGCTATGGTGGAGGAAAAATCCAACGGTTCCATCATCGTTGACATCTATCCCAACGGCCAGTTGGGCACCGTATCCGAGTATGTGACCGGTATCCAGAACGGCACGATCGACTTGGCTCCCGCCGTCACTTCCTTTGTGGCGAACTTCTGCCCCAACGTCTCCGTTTTTGAAATGCCCTTCCTGTTTGAGGACTACGACCATGTCTGGGAAGCGCTGGACGGTTCTGTGGGTGAGACGCTGACAGCGGATCTGGAGGCCAACAACATCATCCCCCTGATCTGGTGGGGCATCGGCTTCCGCAATGTGACCACCAGCGAGAACCATCCCATCAACTCGGTGGAAGACCTCAAGGGTTTCCGTATCCGTATCATGCAGTCTGAGATCCAGCAGTCCCTGTTCCAGGCACTCGGCGCTGATGCCGTTCCCATGGACTGGGGAGAGCTGTACACCGCTTTGCAGCAGGGCACTGTGGACGGCGAGGAGAACCCGCTCTTTTTGATCCAGACCTCTCGTTTTGAGGAGGTGCAGGATTACCTCTCCCTGACGGGACATTTCTACACGGCTGGCATCGCCACCATCAACAAAGCCTTCTTTGAAAGCCTTCCGGAGGATTTGCAGACGGTCGTCACAGAAGCCGCCGACGCCGCCCGGGAGGAGGAGTACCGGCTGTGCGATGAGCAAAACGCCACAGCTTTGGAGTATCTGAAGACTGAGATGGAGGTCAATGAGATCAGCCCGGAGAACCGGCAGCTCTTTGTGGACGCCACCGCCCCCGTCTATGACGAGGTGCGTACCGAGATTGGCGATGAGCTGGTGGACATGGCCTTGGCCGCCCAGGCGGGCTAAGGGCTGTTGATTCAAATCATGGTACGGCCGGGGGGAGAGCCTCCCTCTGGCCGTGCCGCGCTTGAGAGGAGAGATCATTTCAGATGCTGAAAAAATGTTGGGACCATTTTGAGGAGACCATTCTGGTCTACTCCTATCTGCTGGTGGTACCGCTGCTGTTTGTGCAGGTGGTTTCCCGCTACGTATTCAATCATTCCCTCTCGTGGTCTGAGGAGCTGGCAAGGTACATCTTCATCTGGCAGGTCTGGCTGGGCTCCAGCTACTGCGTCAAGGAAAACCGGCATATCCGCATTGATATTTTCACAGAGCATTTATCTCCACAGGTCCGGAAGATCTATGAAATTGTAATCACGATGATCAGCATCGCCTTCTGCTGCTTCCTGATTTATAAGGGAAGTGAGGTTGTGATGATGATCACACGCCTACGCCAGACATCGCCTGCCATGAGGATTCCCATGCAGGTGATCTATGCCTGCATCCCCATCTCCTGCGCGCTGATGGTGGTGCGGTATGCGGAGCACATTGTCAAGCTGGTGCGGCCCGCGCCGGCCGCGGCAGAGCAGAGGGAGGGATAAGCAATGTCACTGGTTGCGCTGTTCGTTCTTTTATTTATAGCTATTTTTGCCACAGTGCCCATCGGTATCAGTCTGGGTGGTGCCACGATCCTTACCATGGACTGGTTTACCAGCATGGACACAGTGGTTTCCGCACAGCTTGGCATCACCGGGCTGGACAGCTTTACGCTCATTGCGATTCCCTATTTCATTTTGGCCGGCGAGCTGATGTCCACCGGCGGCATCTCCCGGCGGATTGTGAATATGGCGCACTGCTTTGTCAAGAATCTGGTGGGGGGACTTGCCATTATCACAACCTTTGCCTGCACGTTCTTCGCCGCGATCAGCGGCTCCGGCCCCGCCACCGTCTCCGCCATCGGCAGCATGATGATTCCGGAGATGGAGAAGGAGAAGTACGATAAGGCCTGGGCAACCGCCATCACTTGCTGCGGAGGCATCATCGGCGTCATCATTCCGCCCTCCATTCCCTTTGTACTCTTTGGCGTGATTACGGGCTGCTCCATTGGCGAGCTGTTTGTGGCCGGTGTGGTGCCGGGACTTCTGATCTGCGCAGTGCTGTGTCTGTACAGCTTCTTTGCCTGCAAGAAAAACAGCAATACAATATCAACCGCGCCGACAAAGGAATTACATATCATCAGAAACACTGCCCGTTTCGCCTTTTTTAGAAAGCGCAGACTCTCCACAAAACATACCCTGAGTTCCTTCCATACCGACTGTAACACCTCCTGTTTTCGATCTGTACCTGTGTGATCCAAACGAATCTCTCGTAGCGACAACAACACTCCAATCTGAATGCAAGTCACCAGGACATCCGATGCATACGCAATCTTATATCCGACAAAAAGTGCAAAGCCCGCACACAATGTAGAAATACCATTGCAAAGCCGATACAGAATCAACTGATTGGCTGCGTAGCGTTCATATCGTGCCTCCTCACCAACCAGTTTCAGTGAATCATACGCAAGCGCATCCCCAGATCCCGAAGAAAAATTATAGCTGACTGCAAAACATGCGATTGCTGCACACACCATCGTCAGATTCTTTGAGCAAATCATGCAGATGCTTCCAATCACTCGCATAATACTGCTCACAACAAGCATCTGCTTTCGTCCAAATACATCCGCAAAAACACCAGATGGTATCTCAAACGTCAAACTGAAAATATGAAACACCGTCTCTGCAATTCCGATTTCGACCAGACTGTATCCTCTCGCAGCAAGAATTGCGACCCACGCGCCCGTCAATGACAGATTGCCTAAAATGGACGCCATGTACAACTTCGATATTTGTTTTTTAATTTTAAACATAAAAAATCTCCTTAACTTATATTTGATCGTTAAGGAGATAATGTACCTTGATTTACATAGAATGGTTCTGATAATCAGACTTTATTCCTGAAAAAAGGCGCACTATCCCCGTAAGGAGCGAAAATGTAACCTTTTTTCAATTGCAATGTCGTCATCTTCCAGAACATTGATTGCTTCCTTTTTATCGTATTGGTTTTATTCTATGTTACATAACAAAATCCGTCAAGGAATTTTTACACCATTTCGTCTATGTATGAACCATTTCATCTATGTATTTTTATACCATTTCATCTATGAGCGTGATTGCCTCTTGAATCATCTTATCACAGTGTTCTTTCTTGTTGCCACCCCTCGCCGCATTTGCACGAAGCAGATCCACACAGTTCACCATGCCATCATGATTCTCCGCAATCTTCCTGCGGAATTCATTTACCTTCGCCGGATTCTCAACACCCTTGGCACCAAGCACCATCAAACCACCTGTGATTGCGCCACAGACACCGCCGCATTTCATACCACCACCGAAATTACAGCCAAGTCCTGCCGCCATTTCTTCTGAAATCCCCATATCTTCAGCATAACAACGCATAATCGTCTGGGAACAGTTGCTTACCATCGGA
>OLRF01003372.1_pt1 | contig 12491 bp, 9 predicted proteins | sample 1672061 | NCBI WGS metagenome assembly OLRF01 (sample SAMEA3136641, study PRJEB25190) | human gut metagenome | reverse complement strand
GCGGCTGTGCGCCGAGATCCTCCAGCAGTGCGGAAAGGGTGTCGGCAGCAGCGGGCGCCATCGCCGCACCCATGTTGGCCGCGTCCTTGACGCCCATTTCAACCATTTTGCCGAACAGAACGTGTGTTACGCGCACATCGCACGGTTCTGCCGTGCCGGGCATGGGCGAGTTCCCGAGCACAGCCGCGCCTGCCGCAGTGGCTGTCCACTGGGCCGTCGGTGTGCGCTGACCGCCGTAGGCAAGCGGAAAACGGTACTGCCGCTCCGCCGAGCAGAAATGCGAGGATGCTGCCGCAAGCAGGCGGTCTGCCGCGCCGCTCTCGACCAGACAGCCGCCGAGCGCAAGACCCTGTGCCATAGTCGAGCATGCACCGTACTGCCCGAGATAGGGCACATTCGCGTGCATGGACGCTAAAAACGAGCCGATGCACTGATTGAGCAGGTCGCCTGCAAGGATCAGGTCGAGCGAACGCTCGGGCAGGGTGGCCTTGCGCAGCGCAAGCCGGATGGCGGTCTTTTGCAGTTCGCTCTCCGCCAGCTCCCACGAGCGCTGCCCCATGCGGTCATTCTTCGCCACATAGTCAAACCGCTCACCGAGTGGGCCTTCGCCCTCTTTTTTGCCGACTGCCGCCGCGTGTCCGAGCAGATACGGCCGGTTTTCGAGCGCAAGCGTGCGCTTGCCGATGCGCTTTATCATACCGAACCGCCTCCCGTCAAAAACAGAATGAGACCGTAAATGACGCTTGCCGAAATGCCGTATACCAGCACCGGTCCCGCGATAACAAACAGCTTTGCGCCCAGACCGAGGATAAGCCCCTCACTTTTGAACTCCATCGCCGGAGAAACAATGGCATTTGCAAAGCCGGTGATCGGCACAATCGTGCCTGCTCCCGCATATTTTGCAAGCTTTTCGTACAAATGCAGGCAGGTGAGCAGGGCACCGAGAAACACCATCGTGATGGCGGTCGCGGCGGCTGTGTCCTCGGTATCCAGTCCGCGGGAGAGCCACAGCTGCCGCACCCCCTCGCCAACCGTGCAGATCGCACCGCCAATCAGAAACGCCAGCAGGCAGTCGCGCCACAGCGGCGAATTCGGGCTTTTGCGCTCGAGCAGCTGTTGATAGGTTTGTTTATCCAGTTTCATGCAAGGTTCCCCTTTCTGTACGCGTAGTTTGTCCAGCCGTTCCGGGATTATCCATCTGACCCTGTAAAATAAATGCGAACTGACCATTTTCGACAGACCATATTCGCGGTATGATAAATAAAACATATCAGATTAGGGGGATTTATGATGGAATCCAAGAAAAAAGCGTTTTCGCTGTACGACATCGTGATGATCGGTCTGATGGCGGCAGTGGTATTCGTTGTTACCATGTTCCTGTCCATTCGCATTCCGACGCCGACAGGCACCACCATGATCAAGCTTGCAAACGCGTTTGTGCTGCTGTGCGGCCTGCTGCTCGGACCGGTTCGCGGCGGTCTTGCAGCCGGTATCGGCTCGATGATGGCAGATCTTATCGGCGGCTACATGGCATGGGTGCCCGGTACGTTTGCCATCAAGGCGCTGACCGCTCTGCTCGGCGGCTGGCTGTATCACCGCATGGCAGGCAAGGGCATGAATACGATTACCCGTGTGGTTCTGTGCGGTATTCCGGCAGAGATCATTATGGTTCTGGGCTACTTTGTGTATGAGGTCGGCATGGAAGTCGTGATGGGCAGCAGCATGGGCGCTGCGGCAGCCGCGGTTGTTCTCGGCGTGCCGATGAATATCGTGCAGGGCATTGCGGGCATTATCGTTGGTGCGGTGCTGCTTCCGGTGCTCAGTCACGCAAGCGCGGAGATGGGCGAGAAGATTCGCGCATGATAAATGGATAGGAAAAACGGTTCCGGAGACGGAACCGTTTTTTTATGCGAATTTTGATTTGTTATCGTGTGATTCTCTGTGGAACGGCGGGGGGATCTCACCCCGCTGTTTCTACTTGAATTGCACCAATCAACGTCGATGATATAAATGGATTTGACAAACGGTTTCACACCATGCGGTTACGCAATTATCCCCAACCTGTGGATAAGAAAAAAGGACAGGAAATTTTCCTGTCCTTTTGGTCTATATGCGGTTACTCTTCCGAAGCAAATACGCCGTAAATCGCGCTTGCGAGCTTCTTGAAGATATTCACGATACGCGCGAGAACGCCTTCGTCAGCAGCATCCTGATCCGAGGTGACAGCATCATCGTCATCGTCGGTCGAAATCTCCTGCGTGCGCAGGATGAACTGCAGACTGCTCGGTGTCGGGTTCATACTGCTCGTGACAGACTGCAGGTCGGCCGAGGAGTCGATATTGAGGATGTTGGTATCGTCCTCAAGGTCGGTCTTAGCGTCGTCGATGGCATTATGAATATCATCGGTCGCGTTCTGCAGCTTATTCGAGCTGTTCGAGCGGGAAGCCTTATCAAGCACATCGAGCAGGCCGTCGAGCGTGGTCTGTGTGCTGGCATCCGCGTCGCTGCGAACCGAACGCAGTGTGCTGTTGACCGTGTCGAGCAGCTGGTAGGACGCGGTGAGCGTTTTGGTGGTGGTGCCGATCAGCTCGGTGCCCTTGTCGATGGAGGACGAGGTGATCGAGGTCAGCTGGTTGAGCGACTCGGTCAGTGCCGGAATCTCGGTCAGCTGCTGGTTGACGCGGCCGAGTGTGGTGTTGGCGAGTTCGGTCAGCTTTTTGCCCTCGGCAGTGAAGTCCTGACCGAGACCCTTGTAATCGTCGAGTACGTCGCAGATGTCGTCCAGATTGTCGAGAATGGAATCCGAGGTGTCGAGGAATCCGGAGAGGGAACTGCTGGTGCTCGAGAGATTGTCATTCAAATGCTTAAGTGCATCGGTAAGCTCCTTGCCTTTACCAGCGAAGGTGTTGAGTAATTCATATGCCATTTTGGTACTTCCGGACGGAACGACTCCAGCGTCCTCCATATTCTGTAAATGTGTTAGAGCCTTGGTACCGGCATTAGTTACTGCTTTAGTAATCGCATCAATTTTATCATTCAGGTTGCTCATATCATCCTGAATAGCTTTGAGGTTCTTTTTCAGCTTGCTGATATCACTCTGCAACTCACTGATATACAGCCACTCCGAACCGGTCTTATCATCCAGATCATCCATGAGATCCTCGAGATTATTCAGCGAGGTACGGATATTCTGCAGCAGCGTCTGGTATTCGGTGATATCCGCACCGGACTCCTCGAGCGTATTGAGAATGCTGTTCGTAGTCGAGTTCAGCTTAACGAGCGTGTCCTTGGTGTTGTTCAGCTCCGGAATCAGCGAATCGCTTTCGCCGGTCAGCTTTTCCAGAGCGGTCAGCGCGGCATCCGTCTTGGGATCAATGGTGCCGCGGTCCTTGATCAGCTGCTGGCGCACGGCGTTGATACCCGAAATACCGCTCGACATCGTACCCATGCCGTTCTGCATGGACTGCATGGTGTCGAGCATGCTGCTCATGCCGGAGTACAGGCTGTCGCCGGAATTGCTCAGGCGGTCCTTGACGTCCTTCAGGTCGGAGATGATATCCAGCGAGGACAGAGTAGCCGGCGTCATAAACATGAACATACCCATGTTCTCAAAGTTATCCGAGCCGATACGCACGGTGAACGTGCTTTCCTCGCCCGGCATACCCATGAATACGACCAGCTTGTAGGTTCCCACGGACTGGATCTGTGCACCCGGTGCATCAATGGAAAGCGCCTTGCTCATGTCGATACCGGTGCCGCAGACGAGCATCATATTGTTTTTGTAGTAGTCGCTTGCGTAGCTGTTCGGCACCGCGTGAATGGTGATCTCCACCAGACCGTTTGCGCCTGCACAGTCCTCCGCCTTGACCGAAACACCGTTCAGCTTGTAGGAAACATCAAAGTTCCACGGCATCTGGATATTGACCTTGTCGGTCGGGATGCACTCGTAGTAGAAGCGCTGCTTGCTGGTGTCGGACAGCTTCCAGTACACCGAATTGTCTTTGATGACAGGCTCGTCGTAGGTGCTCATGTTGTACACATCTGCGTAGCTGCCGAAATCGGTGAACTCGGTGTGGCCGTTCAGGCTGACACCCTTTACGATGCGCGTATTGGTGGGCGCACCGTAGTAATCCATGTTGATATATACCGATTCGTCGGTTTCTACCGTGGGCGCGGCGGCCTGTGCCGCCTGCGGCAGCGTGAACGCAAGAACAAGCGAGGCTGCGGTCAGTCGGCGCAGCTTATCTGTTTTCATGGTCGTTCTCCTCCGTATTATCGTTCTGGTTGTCATTCTGGCTGTCGTTCGGCTTATTCTTGTCGCTGCCGAGACGCTGGGCCAGCTGTTCAAGCTGCTCCTTACGCATCTCAATGCGGTTATGGATACGCATACGCAGCTTTTTGCCGATCATGCGCTTGTGTGCGGATTCTTCGGTCTGCTGCTGTTTAGACGGCTCCTGCGTCGGCGGCGTGTAGTTCTGCGGCAGCTTGAAGCCATCGCCGTTCATCAGGTTCTTGAGCTTGAGGCGCAGCTCCTTGTTGCGTGCCTTGCGGTTTTCGCGGATCTGGTTCTGCAGGTTGACGCGCTGCTGGTGCAGCTCGCTCAGAATCGGCAGCTTGATCTTGGTCGCGCGGATCTTGTTCATCTTGGCGTGCTTCTTTTCTGCGTAATCCGACTTGACGATCCAGCGGTCGAACAGCATCAGGCACATCGGCAGGAAGAACAGTACGAGAATGACCGAGATCAGCGCACCGCGGCCGATCAGCTGGCCCAGACCGGAAATCGCTTCGACCGAGGTCATGAAGTACAGACCGTAGGCAACCGTCATAACGATCAGGCCGGAGGTCATAACCGATTCGGCGCTGACCGATACCGCCCGTATTGCGGCTTCCTTTTTATCCCCTTGTGAGCGGGCATCCAGATAGTTGCCGGTCATCAATATTGAATAGTCAACCGTCGCGCCCAGCTGGATACAGCCGACGATGATAAAGCCGAGGTACATGGTTCGCTGACCGTAAATGTACGGCAGAGCGGTGTTGATGAAGATCGCGCATTCAATCGGGATGAGCACGACGATCGGCAGGATCAGTGCCTTGTAGGTGATCGCGATAACGAGTGCTACACCCAGCAGGGAAACGATGTTGACGCGGTTGTAGTCCGGTACAATAATATCCTTAATATCCTGCGTGGACGGCGTTACGCCAACAAGGTAGGTCGTTTCGTTCGGGTAATACTTGTCAATGATCGCGCGGATGTTGTCCGAGAATTTGAAGGCATCGTCACTTTCACCGGCGGAACGCACGTTGATGATCACGCGTGCCCAGTTTTTCGAGTGCATCAGGCTGGTGATGTTCTCCGGCAGAAAATCCTCGGGAATGCCTTCCGGCAGAACGGACGACAGGCTGAGCGCGTACTTGACGTAGGACAGGTCGTCGATCTCCTCGGTCATCTTTTTCTCGGTGATGTTGCTGTCGGGCGGGACAAGCGCGATCATCATGTTGCTTTTGCCGAACTTGGCATTCATCTGCTGCTCGGCCTCGTAAACCGGTGTACCGGGTGAGTTTGCAACGGCCTCGTTGCCGTACGAGAAATTCGCCATACCCTGTGCAATGTAGCACGGAATGATGATGATAAGAACCACAAGAAATACGATGCGACGGATTTTGTACGCAAATTCACCGATGCCGCGGCCCTGTTTGGGGATAAACGGACGGTGCTGCGTCTTGGCAATGATGTTCTGCGAACGCAGGATGAGCGCCGGCATGAGCAGCAGCACGGTCAGCAGACTGAGCGCGATGCCCTTTGCCAGTACGAAGCCCATATCCGGGCCGATGCCGAAGTTCATCAGCGCCATGGCGGCAAAGCCGACGATGGTCGTCATGCCGGAAGCGCCGATGGACGAAAAGGCGGTTCGCCAGGCGTTCGCCATCGCCTGTTCGGGTTCTGCACCGGTTGCGCGCTCCTGCGTGAAGGCGTGCAGCAGGAAGATGGAGTAGTCCATTGAGCAGGCCAGCTGCAGCACCGCACCAACGGCGTTGGACAGGAACGAAATCTCGCCGAAGATGATGTTCGTGCCCATGTTGATGAGGATTGCAATGCCGAGCACGGACAGGAACAGCACCGGCTCAAACCACGAGGTGGTCGTGATCGTCAGAATGATGTAAATAATGACGACGGCCAGTGCCATAACACGGGCGACCTCTTTGTTAATGGTCGGGCCGAGGTTGGTATCCGATACAGCGGAGCCTGCAACCAGACCTTTGTCACCGACGATGTTTTCAATCTCATGCACCGCCTTGTGGGTCTGGTTGGACGAGTCCTTGTCGGTGAAGATAACATCCATATAGGCGGTGTTATCCTTGTAGTAGTCGTCGATATTGTCGTAGTTGATGAATTCGCTCGAGCCGTAGATATTGGTGGCCATATCGCACCACATGACCATATCCACGCCGTCAACGTCCGCGATACGGTCCTTTATGTTTTTGGCTTCGTACAGCGTCACATCCTCCAGCATGACGCGGCCCATGCCGGGATAGGTAAATTCGTCCTCCATAATGTCCAGCGCCTGTGCGGACGGAGACGAATCCGGCAGGTATTTTGTTAAATCGTAGTTGATCCCAACCATCGGCACACAGATCAAACTGAAGATGACCAGTACGATATAAATCTTTTCAATCAGTTTTCGATTGTTAATGATCAGGTCAACAGGGCTATGTCCTTTAAGTTTCACAAAGAAAACACCATCTTTCTCAGAAATAGATATTGTGTAGGATTTCTTTTCGTGATATAGTATAGTACATAAGGATAACGAACGCAATAATCAAATACGATAAGAGTGAACGATAATGCACATAAATATTATATGTGTTCGTTAAAATGCAAATTACGGAAATGGAACGGAAAAACAATATGAATGGAGTGGGATACCATGGCAGAAGTGGAGGATAAGCGCATCCGACGAACGAAAAAGCTGCTGCGGCAGGCACTGACGCGGCTGATGCAGCAGAAGGACTTCCAGAGCATCACCGTGACCGACGTAGTGCGCGAAGCGGATATCAACCGCGGCACATTTTATGCGCATTATCGGGACGTGTATGACCTGCGCGATAAGATCGAGACAGGGATGATCGAGGATTTCCGCGGGATGATCGCAGCCATCCGTCCGAGTGAGACGGTAACGCTCAAGCTGGTGCTCAGCCGTCTGATGGATTATCTGGAGGAGAATCGTGAGATCGTCACCGCACTCATCAAGGTCAATGCGCCGGATGGTTTCGGCAAAAAGATGATCGGCGTTATCGAGGAATGCCGCATGGAGCTGCTGCCGTACCGCAGTGTCGAGGATGCGTATGCTGCACGCTTTCTTGCGACCGGCGTCATCGGCATGACCGAAAAGTGGATCACCGAGTCGCAGCCCATCCCGAAGACCGAGATGGTCAGCCTGATCACTAAACTGCTGACACCGCTGGTGCCGCAGTCGGATGCAGCGCAGAACTGAGTAAATCAGTAGGAATTTAACGGCACGAAAGGGAGTACCCGCCTGCGGGTACTCCCTTTCACGGTATTATCGTTTACGCAGGACAAATTCAGCCAGCCGCTCGGTGGCATCCGGATGGGCAATCTCGCTCATGGTTCTCCGCACGGTCTCCAGCCGCACCGGATTGCAGAACAGCTCGTACACCGCCTCGTCGATCGGGAAGTGCTTGGTAATGAGCGCCGCCATGCCGTTGTTGACCAGAAAATCAACATTGCGCTCCTCGTGACCGGGGATCGGATCGAACAGCAGCATCGGCAGGTTTTTCGCCAGAGCCTCGGACACGGTAAGACCGCCCGGCTTGGATACAATGCAGTCGGACGCGCTCATCATCACCTCTACGTTGTGCACAAAGCCGTAGGGATAGATCCTGCAGCTGCCCTGATAATGCGCGGCAAACTGCTCTACATGGTAGAGCATCTTTTTGTTGTTGCCGCATACCACAAGAAACTGGAACGGCGTGCCGATCTGCGACAGGCTTTCGATGTTCTTCACATGGTCGGCGTGGCCCATGCTGCCGCCCATCAGCAGGATGGTTTTCATTTTCGGGTCAATGCCGAGCTGTGCCGCTGCGTCTTCGCGGGACAGCTTTTCGTTGAATTTCGGGTGCACCGGAATGCCGAACGGCAGGATGCGGTCCTCCGGAATGCCGCGCTGCACACAACGGTAGGTGAGCAGTTCACTCGCGGTGACGATGTACTGCACGCGCGGCACATCCTCCCAGTACGGGTGGAGCGTGTAGTCGGTAACAATACCGATGGTCTCGATATCGGCGAGTTTTTTGCGCTTTTTCAGCTCATCGACCATCTGTGCGGCAAAAACATGCGTACAGATGATAACATCGGGCACATGGTTCGCAATGACCTTGGCAAACTTGGACGCACCGAGTGCGTTGATGATATTGATAATGCTCGGCGCAGAGTTAAAATAGCTTGCGCCGTTGTTCTCGGCCAGCTGGTAGACCAGACGGTACAGCGTCTGCATGTGCTTGGAGGAGAACAGATAGCCCTTGTCGATGGTGGTTTTGATCAGGTTGCTGATATAGGCGTAAACATCCAGCGTGTGAACTTCCGCGCCCTTGGATTCCAGCATGTCGCCGATGGCCTTTGCGGTGGCATGGTGACCGAAACCGGCGGTGACGGATAAAATCAGTACTCTCATACAATGCCTCTCCTTATATTGCGGCATTTGTGCTGACCAGATAGGACAGCATGCCTAAGAATATTTTATCGTAAACATGCGAAAAAATCAAACTACACTTTCGTTAAATGTATGCGGATAGGCGATATGCAGCGGTATTTCCGGTAGCATATATTCCTTTTTTTCAGGTCCGGCAGGAGTTTTTCTCGGTTAGCTATTTTATTCCGGGCGATTTTGTACTATAATAAATCTAATAAACGAAAATACAGGAGGCTTAGGGAAATGGCTCTGTCTATTAAGCCCTACATTGAAAATAAGGAACGCATCCACCTGATCGGCATCGGCGGCGTGTCCATGAACTCGCTCGGTGAGCTGCTGCTCAGCCGCGGCGTGCCGATTTCCGGCTCCGACCGTCTGCGTACGGATGTTACCGCGCGGCTGGAGGCTCTGGGCGCAAAGATTACCTACGAGCACAAGCCGGAGAACGTTGAGGGTGCGTCGCTCATCGTGCGTACCGCTGCCGTGCATGATGACAATCCGGAGATCGTCCGCGCCCATGAGCTGGGCATTCCGGTCATGGAGCGTGCCGAGGCATGGGGACACCTCATGCGCGATTATGACAACGTGGTTTGTCTGGCAGGCACGCACGGCAAGACGACTTCCACCTCGATGATGACGCTCATGACCATGGAAGCGCAGATGGACCCGACCGTTATGGTCGGCAGCAACCTGCCTGCCATCGGCGGTACGCTCCGTATCGGCGGCAAGGGCTGTTTTGTGGCCGAAAGCTGCGAATACTGCAACTCGTTCCTGCGCTTTGCACCGACCGTTGCGGTTATCCTCAATGTAGAGGAGGATCATCTCGACTTCTTCAAGGATATCAACGATATCATCCACTCGTTCCACGAGTTTGCCGAGCTGACCCCGATGAACGGCCTTGTTGTCGTCAACGGCGATGACCCGCATGCAATGCGCAGTGTGGCAGGCATCAACCGCAAGGTCCGTACCTTCGGCACGAGCGCAACCTCGGACGTTTACCCGACCGACGTGCGCGATGAGAACGGCTACTACCGCTTTACCGTTATGGTAGAGGGGAAGAAGTACGCTAAGGTGGCGCTGTCCGTTCCGGGCCGCCATAACATGCTGAACGCATTGGCGTGCTGCGCCGCTGCCGAGTTCCTCGGTGTGCCGGGTGACGCTGCCGAGCGCGGTCTGAACAAGTTCACCGGTTCGTCCCGCCGTTTCCAGCTGGTCGGCAAAATGCCGAACGGCGCAACCGTCGTAGACGATTATGCGCATCATCCGAGCGAGATGAAGGCCACGCTGAACACCGCAAAGGAAATGCACTTCGACCGTATCCTGTGCGCGTTCCAGCCGCACACATATACCCGCACTAAGGCGCTGTTCCACGAGTTCGTGGAGGCGCTCAAGATGTGCGATCAGGCGGTTCTTGCTCCGATCTATGCTGCCCGCGAGAAGAATACCATCGGCATTTATTCCTCGGATATCGCCAGAGAGGTGCCGGGTGCGGTATCGTTCGACAGCTTTGACGAGATTGCGGATTATCTCCGTAAGGAGGCAGGCCCGAATGATCTGGTGCTCACCATGGGCGCCGGTAATATCAATGAAGTCGGACCGATGCTGATTAAGAATAAGTAAACAGATAACGAGAAAACCCGCTTTCGAGCGGGTTTCCTTTTGCCAAATTGAGAATTGAAAATGGAAAATGGACATGGCGGTTTTATTTTTCATTTGTCCATTGGCAATGTTGCAAATCAGATAAACGGCGGGGTGAGGTCATCCCGCCCTACAAGATAGATGGTGAAATTCGCAGGTGCCGTGCGTAACAATGTGTAAACGAGTTGCGCGACACAGGTATTCCCCAGGGGACCTTCTCTTGCCTTTCGGGCAATTCACCTTGCCGCACCATGCGGTAAAGATTATTGATAATCGTAATCCGTAGGAACTGTCTATAACAACGCGTAAAAGAGTTGCGACACAGATGTGTCGCGCCTGCGGAGAGTAACCGATATGTGTAGCAGTAAGCTGTCTATGAACTGCGAATATTTCACGAAACAAACGTAAGAGTAACCCGACTGCCGTTCTCCTTTTCGGAGCGGTCGCCGGTCTCTGGTCTGCGTCAGGCTAAGAAATCAAGGAAACGGGATTCACAAGGGTGGAAACCTTGGTGTCCATCCTTGTGCCCACCGCCGTGGGTGCGGCGACGTTCCCGCCGCCTGCAGGCAGCAATTCCAACCCGATTTACAGAATGAAAAAAATTTTGAATCCCACTTGACAAAAACGCATAAATGGTTCATACTACAAATATAGAGAATTGTACAATTTGTATAATTCCGGTTGGTAAGGAGGGTGCGTTATGAATAGCAACTTGATTATTACTATTGGTCGTGAATATGGTACCGGTGGTCGTGAGATCGGTCAGAAGCTGGCGCTCCGTCTGGGCGTTCCGTTCTATGACCGGGAACTTATTACCCGTGCGGCTAAAAAGACCGGATTTGACGAAAAGCTGTTCGAGCAGCTCGACAAGCGTGCCACCAACAGCTTCCTGTACTCGCTGACGATGTTCGGTTCGGTTGGTCTGAACGGCATGAGCCTGACCGATCAGCTGTATCTGGCTCAGTCCAATATCATCCGCGAGATGGCAGAGGATTCCTCGTGTGTTATCGTCGGCCGCTGTGCAGACCATGTACTGCGTGACTTCCCAAATAAGTTCGATTTCTTCATCCATGGCTCGATTGAGGACCGTGTAAAGCGCGTTCAGACCTGCGGTGATTACGTCATCGAGGGCAAGACGCCCGAGGCTGCTCTCGAAAAGATGGATAAGCAGCGTTCTACCTATTACAATTACTATACCGGCAAGGTATGGGGCAAGTGCGACCATTACGACCTCTGCATTAACGCGGGCCGTCTGGGCGTTGAATATTCCTCCGATATTATTCTGGAGTACATCAATCGCTTGAAGAAGTAACTGCTGTATAGGGAAAAGAGAAAAGAGAGAGTGCGGAAAGGTCGTCCCTTGCGGACGGCCTTTTGCATTTTTGCAGATAAGAGGATAGGAGAAAGACGATGAAAATACGAAAGATTATTGTTGCGTTAGCTGCAGTTCTCGTACCATTTCTGGTGTTTCGTGTGGGATCGGGATTGACCGAGCAGCAGAATGTCACACTGCGCGATTACACGGTTTCCGAGAATGAGAAAACGCTGACACTCCATGCAGCTGTCTTTCCGCCGATTGAGGATATCCGGGATTATAAGGACGAGCCGAAGAACGGCGAACATTATCTTACGTTTTACAACACATTCGGCAGTGCCAACACGATGAGTGCGGGATACACCGTTGTCCTGCCGATTGAGGATACGGATAAGGCGGTTTATTTTAATGATGCCGACGGCTTTCATCTGGTTCTGCAGAAGAATGAACTGACCGGTGAGTGGGTACGACCGTAAATTTCCGCAGAACAGGGAACCAAACCGCCCCGATTTCGTCTAACCGAACAAAGGAGGAATCGCTATGAAAAAATTGCTTGCAGGAACACTCACAGCGGCGCTGGTGCTCGGATTGGCAGGCTGTGTACGGTCAGAAGATGCTGCTGAAAAGCCCGTCATCTACCTCTACCCTGAGCAGGAAACGACGGTTTCCGTATCGCTGGATTACGCGGGCACGCTCACCGCGACCTATCCGGCGTATGAGGACGGCTGGCGCGTCACCGCCGAGCCGGACGGCACGCTGTACGATGAGAACGGAAACGAATACTCCTACCTGTTCTGGGAGGGCGAGAATAACACCGACTACGACTTCTC
>OLRF01003369.1_pt1 | contig 12498 bp, 10 predicted proteins | sample 1672061 | NCBI WGS metagenome assembly OLRF01 (sample SAMEA3136641, study PRJEB25190) | human gut metagenome | reverse complement strand
ACCGTGTCTTTATGTTCACCTCCACGAGCAAGATCACCTTCCCGGGCGCGGGCATCTCCGCCATCGCCTGCAGCGAGAACTCGATGAAGTACATGTGCAAGCGCTTCTCGACGATGATCATCAGCTACGACAAGATGAACCAGCTGCGCCATGTCCGTTTTCTCAAGAATAAGGCCGGTGTCCTGGCCCACATGGCCAAGCATCGCCGCCGCCTGGTGCCCTGCTTTGACGCCGTCAAGACCACCTTTGCCGAGGAGCTGACCCCCTGCGGCAACATCGCCCACTGGACGAACCCGAAGGGCGGTTACTTCATCAGCCTGTACGTCATGCCCGGCTGCGCCAAGCGCGTAGCCCAGCTGTGCAAGGACTGCGGCCTGACCCTGACGGGTGCCGGCTCTGCCTACCCCTACCACAAGGATCCCGATGACTCGCATCTGCGCATTGCGCCGACCTACCCGAGCCTGACCGAGGTCGAAACCGCTTCTGCACTGCTCTGCGTCTGTGTGCGCCTGGCAGTTGTTGAAAAGCTGCTGGCCGACCAGCAGTAAAATATAATCCCGCCCGCCGGTGCGGGCAAGTTTTTTGGAGGTTTCTATGAACAGAAAAGGGAAGTCATGGCCGTTGTTCGTCGTGGCAATTTTGATCGTGCTGTTCTCCCTGACGGCCATCTTGGGTGTGAGCTATACCTACGGCGACACCAAGAATGTCTACGTCAAGGGCGCATCTGACATCCGCTTCGGCATCGACATCCGCGGCGGTGTGGACGTTACGTTCATGCCTGCCGACGATGTGGAGGCCACCGATGCCCAGATGACCGCAGCCAAAACGGTTATCGAGGATCGCCTTGTTGGCCTCGGCATCACCGACTACGAGAGCTACGTTGACAACAACAAGAATCGTATCATCGTGCGTTTCCCGTGGAAGAATGACGAGGCGGACTTCAACCCGCAGACCGCAATCGACGAGATCGGCACCACCGCCAAGATGGTGTTCCGCAAGGGCTCGTCCGCCACGGGTGAGGAGATCCTGAGCGGTGACGACGTGGCTTCCGCAAGCGCTGCCTACAACGAGACCGAAGGCTGGGTCGTCCAGCTGAAGTTCAACTCTGCGGGCGCATCTGCCTTTGCCACGGCCACCACCGAGCTGGCAGCCAGCAACGGCACGATCTCCATCTGGCTGGATGATAATAACATCTCCACCGCCACGGTCAACGAGGCCATCACCGGCGGTGAGGCCATCATCAAGGGCAACTTCGATCAGGACAGCGCCTCCACGCTGGCGAACCAGATCAACTCCGGCTCTCTGCCGTTTGCCCTGTCCGCTGAGAGCTACTCCACCATCAGCCCGTCCCTGGGTGCCAAGAGCCTGGACGTCATGGTGCAGGCCGGTATCATTGCTTTCATTCTGGTCGCGATCCTGATGATCGTGCGCTACCGTCTGCCCGGCACCATCGCGGTCATCTCCCTGATGGGCCAGGCCGCCGCCACGCTGGCTGTTGTGTCCGGCTATTTCACGGTTTTCCCCGGCTCTACGCTGACGCTGCCCGGCATTGCCGGTATTATCCTCGGCATCGGCATGGGTGTTGACGCCAACGTTATCACCGCCGAGCGCATCAAGGAGGAGCTGTCCAAGAACAAGACCCTCGAGGGCGCTGTCAACAGCGGCTTCAAGATGGGCCTGACCCCCATCATCGACGGCAACGTGACCATCGTCATCGTCGCCGCCATCCTGATGGGCGCCTTTGGCCCGACGGACGGTTTCTGGGCCAAGGTCTTTAACCCGATCTTCTACTGGTTCGGACCTTCCACTGCCGGTACGATCTACTCCTTTGGCTTCACCCTGCTGACCAGCGTTCTGTTGAATTTTGTCTTTGGCGTCTGGGCGACCCGCGTTATGATTCGCGGCGCTGTCCACTTCAAGCCTCTGCGCAAGGCATGGCTGTTCGGCGGCAAGAAGGAGGGCGGTGCCGACTTCAAGACCCCGTCCATCAACTTCATCGGCAACCGCAAGAAGTTCTACACCTTCTCCTGTGCGCTGATTGCTGTCGTGCTTGTGTTCTGCGGCATCTTCGGCGTCAAGATGGACGTCGAGTTCAAGGGCGGTTCCATGATCACGCTGGCCTATGAGGGCGACGCTGACCTGAACGACCTGAAGTCCACCATCGGCACCGAGCTGGGCAAGTCCAATCTGACCCTGCAGACCGGCTCTGATATTTCCGGCAACCAGACCCTGACTGTCACCCTGCCCGGCAGTGACACACTGACCACCGAGCAGCTCGACAACCTGCTGGCTGCCCTGAATGAGCAGTACCCCGACAACAAGTTCGTCCAGAATGAGGTCAGCAACGTCGATGCCACCATCGGTAAGGAGTTCCTGCTCAAGAGCGTCGTCGCGCTGGTTGCGGCCTGCGTGCTGATCCTGCTCTACGTGGCCTACCGCTTCCGCAAGATCGGCGGCCTCAAGGCCGGTTCTACCGCCATTGTGGCTTTGCTGCACGACATGTTCGTCGTCTTCGGCGTCTTTGTCCTCCTGCGCATTCCTCTGAACGGCAACTTTATTGCTGCCCTGCTGACTATCCTGGGCTACTCCATCAACGATACCGTCGTTATCTATGACCGTATCCGCGAGAACAGCGCCCTGTACAGCAAGAAGCAGATGAGCCTGGCCGAGCTGGTCAACCTGTCCGTCAACCAGAGCTTTGCCCGTTCTCTGATGACCTCCATCACGACCTGCCTCGCCCTGGGCGTTGTCTGCGTGGTCTCGGTCATCTACCGTCTGGACAGCATCTACTCCTTCGCGTTCCCGCTGCTGTTCGGCATGGTCAGCGGCGTCTACAGCACGATCTGCATTGCCACGCCGCTGTGGGTCGACTGGAAGAACAAGAAGAAGGCTGCCAAGAAGGCCTGAGCTTGTAGAAAAGGAGGGAACCCGATATGAAATGTCCCTATTGCGGTGAAGTTGACTCCAAGGTCATCGACTCCCGCCCGACGGAGGACGGTGAAAAGATCCGCCGCCGCCGCGAGTGCCTGAACTGCAAAAAGCGCTTTACCACCTACGAGATCGTTGAGACGGTCCCGCTGATGGTCGTGAAGAAGGATCGCTCCCGCGAGGTCTTTGACCGCCAGAAGCTGCTGAACGGCATGCTGCGCGCCTGCGAGAAGCGTCCCGTCAGCTACACCCAGCTGGATGCCGCCGTGGACCGCATTGAGCAGCAGTTGCTCAACTCCTATGACCGCGAGGTTTCCTCCATCCATATCGGTGATCTGGCCATGCAGGAGCTCAAGCAGATGGACGATGTCGCCTACGTGCGCTTTGCCTCCGTCTACCGTCAGTTCAGCGATGTCAACACCTTTATGGAAGAACTGAAGGATATGCTGGACAGCCGCTCAAAATCCGCTGAAAAATGATTGCCGCACCTGTTCGATCTGGGTGCAGGCGCGCTGCGTCTCCATCTCGAGGTCTGCCAGGCTGTCGGCCTCGGCACAGGGCGGCAGCACGGCCAGCGTCTGGTTGAGCTGATCGAGAATATTGCGGCGCACAAGCAGGCCCAGGACCTGAGTGCTGCGCAGTGCCCGGTTGGCCGCACGGCTGTACGCGCGGCGTGCGGCAGGGTAGTCGCCCTGCTCCGCCAGAGCGTAGGCTGCTTCAAGCTGCCGCTGCATTCCGGCTGTGGTGCGGTCCACATACTGCCCCGCCCGGAACAGCAGCACGCACAGAGCCAGCAGAATGATTGCGGCATACCAATTTCGTTTCATACGCACACCTTTTCAGGCCGCCCCTTTCGGGGCGGCCTTTTTCTGTATCAGAATGGATTTTTTGCCGTTGTAGAGCAGCAGCAGAACCGCCTCGCGGGTCGTCTGCTCACGGCGCAGCAGTGCATCCAGCGCTGCCGTATCCATGCCGAAGAACGCAAGATTTTCCTTGCAAACTGCCTTATCGATGAGCAGCGGCAGCATAGGCGGCTCGCCGCCGTCCTGCGGCATTGGGGCCGCTGTGATGCTGCCGTTCGGCTCGATCACGCCCCAGTAAACATCCTTGGGGGAAAAGATGTCCTTGCCGCGCAGGGCCTCGGCCAGGTCGGATGCCGTGATGCGCAGCTGTGCCAGTTCGTCCTGCAAAATTTCCCCGTTGCGGATGATCGTCACTGGCTTTCCCAAAAGCAGCTGGGCATATTTCGGGCAAAACCAAACCAGCGTGGAGTTCAGAATTTCAAGAGCCGTGATTAAGAAAATCGGCACCAGGCTGGCCGAGAGCGGTAGATCCGGCTCGTCGATGCAGATGGATGCGACGTTGGAGATCAGCAGCGTCGTCACCAGCTCGGCGGGCTGCAGCTCTCCCAGCTGGCGCTTGCCCATCAGCCGCATGGCCACCACCACAGCCAGATACACCAGCACCGTGCGCACAACCGAAGAAATCATCCCGGCACCTCCTCATAAATTCCCGCAAAGGCGGCCACACTATCCTGCGTGAGAGGGGGAGAACCATGACGCAGAAACCGCTGTACCGCTCGCTGGATGCCAACCTTGCGCTTCTGGAGGAAATGTTTGGCCGTTCCGACGATTTTTATACCAAGCGCCTGATGCTTGCCGGTATCCCGTGCGCTATCGTCATGTTCACAGGGCTGTCCTCGCCGGAAAAGCTCTGCCACATGGCGTTGGACATGCTGGACCGCGACCCCGCCATGCTGGGCGGCGGGGAGGGGCTGTGCGACTATCTGCTGACCCAGAGCCGCGTCCCCGCCGAGCCTGACGCGGTGGAGGATTGCACCGCGCTGGTGGAGCTGCTCTCCAACGGACTGTCCGTTTTGCTCATCGACGGCGTGCGGCGCGGCGTCGCGTTTTCGACGCAGGAGATGCCCCAGCGCTCGATCTCGACGCCGATGAGCGAGGGCAACCTGCGCGGCCCGCAGGAGGCATTCACCGAGCTGCTGCGCAATAACATTTCGCTGCTGCGGCGGCAGTTCCGCACCGGAACGCTTGTGGCAGAAATCTCCACCGCCAGGACCCGTGCCAAGACCGAATACTGTCTGTGCTACGACAGTACCCTGGCCCCAAAGGAAACCATCGACGCTCTGCGGGAGCGGCTGGAGCGGGTGGAGATTCCCGTTCTGCTGGACAGTGCCTACTTTGCGTCGTTCCTCAAGCAGGACAAGCTGAATCTTTTCCCGGCAGCTGCCTACACCGAACGCCCTGCCACGGCCTGTGCCCGCCTGTGTGAGGGCAAGGCCGTCGTTCTTGTAGCGGGCTGTCCGTATGCGCTCATTGTGCCCAGCTTTTTTGCCGAGCACTTCGAGTGCCTCGACGACTACGCCTCGGGCGCGGTGTTCGCCGGACTTATCCGTATTTTAAAATATCTCGCCTTCCTGCTGGCTGTGTTCGGGCCGGGGCTCTACGTTATGGCCGTGGCCTTTGCGCCGGAGATCATCCCTATCCGGCTTTTGACCAAACTGGCACAGGGCGAGGCATCCACGCCGCTGCCGCCAATGCTGGAAATGCTCTGCGTAACGCTGCTTTTAGAAATCGTCCGCGAGGCCGGGCTGCGTGCGCCGCAGTCTATCAGCCACACGGTCAGCTTGGTCGGCGCGCTCATCATCGGCGAGACCGCCGTCAGCGCGGGCATCGTCAGCGTGCCGGTTTTAACGATGGCCGCTGCAGCGACGATTGCCACGCTGGCTGTGCCGTCGCTGTATGAGCAGTCGATCCTGTTCCGCTTTGCCGTCATCGTGCTGGCCGGGTGCTTCGGCGTGCCGGGGCTGGCCTGCGCCGCACTGACGATTCTGGCGATGGCCTGCGGCAGTGAGCCGTTCGGGTACGACTATCTATACCCGCTCATGCCGCCGGGCCGGGCCAGCGTGCGGGACGGCTTTGTGCGCAGCATCTGGAGCCGCCTTGCCAAATCCGGGGAGGTGATCAGCCGCCATGAAGCGTGAATGCCCCAGTCTTTTCGCCGCACTGCTCGTCAGTCTGCTCGTCAATGTGCTGCTGCGCAGCCAGACCGCCTACTGGCCGCGCGCCGGGCTTTTCAGTGCGGTGGTCTGTGCGCCGCTGCTGGCGGGCGTCGGCTGGCTGTTTGCCCGCAGCTGGCGGCTGGCCGCCGACCCCGTGTACAAGCTGCTGTTCGGTGCGCTGCTCGTCTACACATCGGTACTGGAGCTGCTGCGGCTCTGGCAGCTGGCGGACCGGCTCTATCCCGGCGCGGTCACGCTGACCTCGGTCTGTCTGCTCGTTGTGCTGCCTGTTGTCTATCTGCGGCGGGTTTCGGCGCTGTCCCAGACGGCCTATGCCGTGCTCTGTCTGCTGGTACTGGCAACCGTCGCCATGCTGGCATCGGTGCTTCCGCGGCTGTGCATCGCCAATCTGCAAATTGCCGCACTGACACAGGGCGATTTTCTCGCCGCCGTCAGAGACCAGCTGACGCTCTACCCGGAATACCTGCTGCCCGCGCTCTGGCCCGAGCAGGACAAGCGTGGCCGCCATACGCTGCTGCGGCTGGCCGCGTGGGCACTGGCGTTTGACGTGGGGATGCACCTGATTCTGGAATTGTTCTACGGCGCGGCCATGCCGCTGCGCATCGACCCGGTGCACGCCGCCGCGCGATGCGGAGCACTGTCAATCTTCAACCGGCTCGAGTGGCTGCAATTTATTCTGTGGGTCATGGCCGTCACGGTCAAGCTGGCTCTCTACCTTTATGCGCTGGTGCGGCTGCTGGGCGGGCAGAACAAGGCCAAGGACAGCGCCGCCGGGTTGGATCGCTTTCCTCTGTATCCGGGCGGTGTCTGGCTTTTGTGCGCGGTGCTGCGCAAGCTCGATTTAGATGCTGCCCTCTCACTGCGCAATGTGCTGACCTGGAGTTTTGTGGGCTTGACCTGGATAGGAGGTGCCGCCGCATGTCTGTACCGAAGGCTAAGGCGCTGCTGACCGTTTGCGCCGCGCTGCTGCTCTGCGGCTGCGGGCAGGCGCTCTCCGAGCGGGAGATCGTCCGCGCTGTGTTTTTTGCGCGGCAGCAGGGGGCATACTCCGCCTGTCTGCTGCTGGCCGATCAGAACGCAGAGAGTGACGGCGTGCAGTACAAAACCGCGTCTGCCCGCGGGGACACCGCCGCGCAGGCGCTCCACCTAGCCGAGGACGCTCTACCGGGCCGGCTCTACTACGGGCTGCTCGACCTGGCCGCACTGCCGCCGGGCTGTGATTGGGCCGACGCGCAGACACTTGGCACGCTGCTCTACGACAAGGCCCAGCCCGCGCCGGAGCTTTCGGTTTTTGTGCTGGACACCGCTGACCACAGCTGGGCCGCGGACGCTGCCTCCCTGTATGAGGACATGAAGGCCGTGGAAAGGGAATATGACCTGCACTGCGGCTTACAGCAGCTTTTTACCCAGGCGGACGGCTGTGCAGTGCCTGCCTACCGCGCTGACAGCGGGTATGCCTTTGCGCTGCTGGCAGCAGACGGAGCTTCCGTGTACGTCTCCGACTTGCAGGCTCAGCTGGCCGCGGCGCTCTGCGGGCAGACGGGCCGCTTCTTTACGGCCTTTGCGGGCGGGCAGGCCGTCTGTGACACCCGGGTCAACGTCACGGCGGAGGATACCACCGTGCAGCTCCATCTGAGGGATACGGATTTTCAGCGGCTGGGGGCGCACAACGAGGATTGGCAGGCACTGCTCTGCACCGAATTGCAGCAGGCGTTCTCGGCCCTGACCGCAGACGATGCCGCTGTTTTTTTCCATCTGCAATTCTGGCACGTCAATCTGTGGGGGCCCGGCAGTGCTCTGCCCGTGCCGCGGCTGGAAATCCTATTTGAATAGGCACAGAAAATGCCCGGCCATTTCTGGCCGGGCATCGCTTATTTTTGTCAGGAGAGCGTTGACGGACGGGAAATATAGATCAGATTCGTGTCTGCGATAAAGGTCTGGAAGTTGTAGAGCACCAGCACCTCGTCATAGCCCTCTTTTTCAATTGTGGAATCCAAGCCGTACTTGAAGTTGCGGAAATCCACCACACCGATTTTCGCGTAATTCTCGGTCAGGTAGGGCACAAAGCTGTTCGCGTAGCTGTCCTTGACCACCAGAATACTGCCTGTGCCGCGGCCCTCGATCGTTGAATAACCGTTGTTGCCGTCCAAAAAGGCGGCGTACTTATCGCGGGTGTCAAACTTCTGCATATTCACGATGTTTTCCGTCGTTTCCGGCTCGTAGGCGGCCTCGCCCGTGATTTTGTAGATCGTCATCAGGCTGTCGAGCGGGTAGTAGGTGATTTCATCGTTTTCGACGTTCCACAGCCGCGTGGCCGAGTAGTGGGTGCCCTGGAAATCCGTTACCGTGATTGGCTCATGCGCGGCGCGGTCAAACGGCGTCAGGCCCTTGAGGCTGCAGAACTGCTCATAGGCACGGTACGCGCCGTTGGGTGTCCAGTGGTGGTCGGTCTTGAAATACAGGTATTCGTCCTTCAGGTCTGTGAACGTCCCGCGCAGGTCGATGACATCGGCGCTCTGGCCGACTTTGGCAAAAATATCATCGAGCATCGCGTTTTCATCCACCATCGGTGCGCCTGCGGGCAGTTCCTCCGGGTAGATGACGCTGGCCGACGGGGCCAGCAGGAAGGTGACCTTGCCCGGGTGGTTCGCGGCAAACTCGCTGACGGCCTGTACGTTCTTGGCAAGCTGCTTCCGGGTGGCGTCGTCCACCGTGAACAGCTTTGTGAACATCCAGCGGTCCTTACCCAGCAGAATGCCGCCCTCCTCCGCCTTCCGGAACAGCACCTCGTCCGCCGCGCGCTGGGTGTTGACCGCCGCGTCACGCAGGGAGAACTGATCCTGCATCCAGCGGGCAAAGCCGCTCTGCCAGCTGCCGTCCAGCAGTGCGCTCACGCTGAACGCCGGGAGCTGTGCGGCCTTGCGGTTTTCCAGCTCGAGCTGCGTGCGCTTGGGCCACACAATATTGACGAGGGAGAACCCGAACAGCAGCACGGCGCAGAGCACCAGCAGCGGATACCCCGCACGGCGCCTGCCGCCGTTTTTACGGTACACAACCTTTGACATTTGTCCGTTCCTCCTCTCAGAAATTCGCGTACAGCGCGGTAGCGTTCGTGGCGGCCACTACGTAGCAGACGCACAGCACGGTCAGCAGGGCAAACACAAGGAGCTTTGCCACAGTATTTTTGCTGATTTTCTCCCACAGCCAGTGCGGCAGCGCGGACGAGCAGACACAGCCCAGCACCAGCAGCACACCGTAATTGCGCAGGTAGTACACGGGCGAAATGCCGCCCTGGGGCACAAACAGCTTTTGCAGCAGCAGACCCAGCGGTGCGCCGGGTTGGTTGGCCGTAAAGATGCCCCAGCCCAGCACCACAAAGAACAGCGTATAGATATGCGGCCAGACCTTGCCCTTTTTGAGATATTTCAGCAGGAAGGTTTTTTCAATCGTGAGCAGCACAAAGTAGTAAAGGCCCCAGGCAATAAAGTTCCAGCTGGCCCCGTGCCAGATGCCGGTAGCAGCCCAGACCAGGAACATATTGAGCAGCTGGCGCGCCTGGCCCTTGCGGTTGCCGCCCAGGGGAATGTAGATGTAATCCCGGAACCAGCCCGACAGCGTAATATGCCAGCGCCGCCAGAACTCGGTGATGCTGCCCGAGATATACGGCAGGTTGAAGTTGGCCGGACAGTCAAAGCCGAGCAGTGCGGCCAGGCCGTTGCTCATCTCGCTGTAGCCCGCAAAATCAAAGTAGAGCTGTAAACTGTAGGCGATGATGCCCAGCCACGCCAGCGGGGTCGAGACATTCGCCAGCCCAACGCCGCCCGCGCCGATGATGTCTGTCCAGAGTGCGCCGATGGAGTCCGCCAGAATGACCTTCTTCGCAAGGCCGAACACAAACAGCTCTGCGCCGTGCTCGGCCCTTGCCGGCGTGCAGCGGTTCGCGCCGTCGTGCAGCTGGTCGGCCATCTCGCGGTATTTGACGATAGGCCCGACGATCAGCTGCGGGAAGAAAAGCACATACACTGCAAAGGTGATGAAGTTTTTCTCCGGCGCGATCTTGCCGGTGCAGACGTCGACCTCATAGCTGATGATCTTGAAAATGTAGTAGCTGATGCCCAGCGGCAGCGCCGTGCCGATGTTCAGCGCCGCCAGCCCCAGATGCGCGACCTGGTTGACCGTGTCGATCAGGAAGTTGGCATACTTGAAGTACACCAGCACGCCCAAATTGACGAGCACCGCTGCCAGCGGCAGCAGACCGCGCAGTTTGGACTTCGCCCGCGCTGTCAGCAGCGCCCACAGGTAGTTAAAGACGATCAGCACAGCGATCAGCGGCAGGAACGCAACACCGGTCCAGCAGTAGAAGATGAGGCTTTCTGCCAGCAGCACTGCATTTTTGGCGCGGCCCGGCACCAGATAATACAGCAGCAGGGAAAGCGGCAGGAAGCAGAACAGGAACACCACACTGTTAAAAACCATGGCGGACTCCCTTTCTTTCGGTGAATTTCATCGTTAGCAAAAAAGGCCGTTGCCGAACGGCAGCGGCCTGCAGGGTACAGGGATCAATCAGAAGTTCAGCGCAGTCTCCAGCGCGGTATCGATGGGGGCGTAGTCGGGGTTGGCGATACCGGCAATGACGATGGCAACATAGTTGCCGTTGGTCACAATGCGGGCATCCTTGGCCAGTGCGACCTTGTCGGCAAACTCGGCGTACAGGTCATTGGCGGACAGGCTCTCCTTGTAGGCTTCCAGTTCTGCCTTTACGGCATCGACCTTGCCGTCCTTAGCCTGGGCAACAAAGACGAGACCGCAGTCCGCCTGGTCGTTCGTGACATCGCCCTTGTAGCCGACGAGGTTGTCCATCGTCAGCATCAGCTCATTCTCCACGGAGAAGTCATCCAGCGCACGGGGGTTGGCGATGGGGTTCACAGCCTCAATGGCGGCAACAGCGGCATCAAGGTTTGCGGTGTTGGCTTCATCGCTCACGACGATGTCGGTCTCGCCGTCCGCGCCGCCGATGATGCTTTCCGCAGAGGAAGCTGCCTCGGAAGATTCGGCAGCGGAAGTGCTCTCACTTGCGGCGGGGGCAGAGTCTGCGGAGGAGCCGCAGGCGGCCAGCAGCATGGCGCAGCACAGAATAACGGGGATCAGTTTTTTCATAGGTCAGGTTCTCCTTTTATTATAACACTGTGGTTATTTTCCTCACGTATGGGCATAGCTTGCCCTATACTTTTATAAGGATACACTATTTTCCTGTTTTTTTCAAGGCGTTTCTGGCAAAACCTGCCGCGATACCGGCACAGAATATGTAAATTTTTTATGCCTTGACAATCCCTCCGCGGCAGGGTATAGTCAAAGAAAATTGTAATTTGCGGGGGGGTATGCCTGTGCGCAGTCAAAAAGCCCGGGAGACAGCCTGGACCGGGATGCTGTTTGCCTTAGCCATCGCGCTGTCCTATCTGGAATCGCTCGTGTCGCCGCTGCTGGGGCTGATGCCGGCTATTAAATTAGGACTGTCCAACATCGTCGTCATGTACGCACTGCTGTTTTTGCGCACCCGCACGGCGCTGCTGCTGGTTGTGTTAAAGGCGCTGTTCGCCTTTCTGACCCGCGGGGCCACCGCCGGGTTTCTGTCGCTGTGCGGCGGGGCGCTGTCTCTGGCCGTCATGCTTGTGCTGCTGCAGCTGCCGGTCAGCGGGTATATCTTCTGTGCCGGTTCGGCGCTGGCCCACAATCTGGGGCAGCTGGCCGGGGCCGCCGTGCTGCTTTCCAGTGCGATGGCACTGGGCTACGCGCCGGTGCTGCTGGCGGCAGGGCTGATCGTGGGCGGCATCAGCTGCACTTTGTCCCGGGCGCTGTTTGCTGCACTGCCGAAGCAGGCCGGGCAGCAGCGCCCGGGGAGTCCGTTTCAAAAATAAGAATCTTTCTTAAAATTTTTATTTTGCCTATTGACATTTATGCGTACATGCCGTATAATAAAGCCATCGACACAGGAATGTGTCCTAGGAGCAATTACAAAATAACAGGAGGCAATTCTTATGACTAAGTATGTTTGCACCGTTTGTGGTTATATCGCAGAGGGTTCCATCCCCGAGTTCTGCCCGGTCTGCAAGGCCCCGGCATCCAAGTTCATTGAGAAGAAGGACAACACCTACGTTACCGAGCATGTCGTCGGCATCGCCAAGGACGTTCCCGAGGAGATCAAGCAGGGTCTGCGCGAGAACTTCAACGGCGAGTGCAGCGAGGTCGGCATGTATCTGGCCATGAGCCGTGTCGCTGACCGCGAGGGCTATCCCGAGATCGCCGAGGCCTGGAAGCGCTACGCCTTTGAGGAGGCCGAGCATGCCTCCAAGTTTGCCGAGCTGCTGGGCGAGGTCTTGACCGACAGCACCAAGAAGAACCTGCAGATGCGCGTTGACGCCGAGTGCGGTGCCTGCGCCGGCAAGATGGATCTAGCCAAGAAGGCCAAGGAGCTGAACCTCGACGCCATCCACGACACCGTCCATGAGATGGCGAAGGACGAGGCCCGCCAT
>OLRF01003367.1_pt1 | contig 12499 bp, 9 predicted proteins | sample 1672061 | NCBI WGS metagenome assembly OLRF01 (sample SAMEA3136641, study PRJEB25190) | human gut metagenome | reverse complement strand
GCCGCCGATGCCCTGGCCGGCTTCGACGGCGCCGTCGTGGTGCTCTCCGGCGACTCTCCGCTCATTCAGCCCGAGACCATTCGCCAGATGGCGGCCTTGCGCGAGGAGCACAACGCGGCGGTCATCGTGCTTACCATGGAGCTTGAAAACCCCTTCGGCTACGGCCGCATCGTGCGCGACGGCGCCGGGGAGGTGGCCCGCATCGTCGAGCAGAAGGACGCGAGCCCCGAGGAAGCGGCCATCACCGAGTGCAACTCCGGCGTCTACTGCTTCGACGCCTGTGCCCTTTTCGACGCGCTTTCCCAGGTGAACTCCGACAACGCCCAGGGCGAGTTCTATCTTACCGACGTGCTGGCCATCAGCCGCGCCGCCGGGCGGCCCGTGCTCGCCTATAAGACGAGCGATGCGGAGCAGTGCCTGGGCGTGAACTCCCGCGGCCAGCTGGCCGAGGCGACCCGCGTCATGCAGCGTCGTATCAACGACGCGCACATGGCCGCCGGCGTCACGATGTGGGATCCGGCCACGGCCTACATCGGCCCCGAGGTGGAGATCGCCCCCGACGTGGAGCTTCTGCCCAACGTCATGCTGCTGGGGAAGACGACGATCGGCGAGAACAGCGTCGTGGGCCCCGACAGCCGCCTGACCGACACGCGCGTCGGTCGCGGCTGCCGCATCGACGAGACCGTGGCGGTGGAAGCGCTCATCGATGACGGCGCCACCTGCGGTCCGCGCGCCTACCTGCGTCCGGCGGCGCACTTGTGCGAGGGCGCCAAGGCCGGCACCCATGTGGAGATCAAGAAATCCACCATCGGCAAGGGCTCGAAGGTGCCGCATCTGTCCTACATCGGCGACACCACCATGGGGGAGGGCGTGAACATCGGCGCCGGCTCCATCACCTGCAATTACGACGGCGCGAACAAGCACGCCACTATCATCGGGGACGGCGCCTTCATCGGTTCCGATACCATGATGGTGGCCCCCGTGACCGTCGGGGCGGGCGCGCTCGTGGGCGCCGGTTCCACCATCACCAAGGACGTGACGCCGGGAGCGCTGGCCCTCGGGCGCGCCAGACAGCAGGAGATAGAAGGCTGGGTGGCGGCCCACCCCATCGAGAAGAAGAAATAGTCGGTCGCGCCGCTTCAGCCCGCATGAAGCGGCGCGCCGTACTACAATAACCGAAGCTGAAAGACCCGTCGCAGAAGGGACGCACCCCATGACCGAGATGACCAAGCGCATGATCCTGTTCTCCGGCTCGGTGAATCCGGAGCTGGCCGAGGAGATCGCCAAGTACCTGAACGTGAACCTCGGCAACATCAAGCACGAGAAGTTCGCCAACGGCGAGATCTACGCCCGCTACCAGGAGTCCATCCGCGGCGCCGACGTGTTCCTCATCCAGTCGGTGTGCGCGAGCGAGACCTTCGACGTGAACGACGCCCTCATGGAGCTGCTCATCATGGCCGATGCCGCCAAGCGCGCAAGCGCCCGCTCCATCTCGGCGGTCATCGCGCACTACGGTTACGCCCGCCAAGACCGCAAGGCCGCCCCGCGCGAGCCCATCACGGCCAAGCTCGTGGCCGATCTGCTCGAGGTCTCCGGCATCGACAACATCATCACGGTGGATCTGCACCAGGATGCCATCCAGGGCTTCTTCGACATCCCCGTGAACCACATGACGGCCATGCCCATTTTCGTGGACTACTTCCGCAACAAGGGCTTCGATCCCGAGCGTCTGTGCGTGGTCTCGCCGGACGTGGGCCGCGCGAAGGCGGCGAAGAAGTTCTCCACGGCGCTCGATTGCGACATCGCCATCATGCACAAGGATCGCCCGAAGCACAACCAGGCCGAGATCACTGCGCTTATCGGCGACGTGACCGACAAGATCTGCATCCTGAACGACGACATGATCGACACGGGCGGCTCGCTTGTGGCCGCGGCCGCCACGCTGAAGGCCAAGGGCGCCGCCGAGGTGTACGCCTGCGCCACCCACGGCCTGTTCTCCGGCCCGGCCTACGAGCGTCTGGAGAACTCCTGCATCGAGGAAGTGGTGGTCACCAACGCCGTGCCCGTGCCGCTCGCGCGCCAGACCGGCAAGATCAAGGTGCTCTCCATCGCGCCGCTGTTCGCGCAGACCATCGATGTGGTGTACAACAACGGCTCTATTGGGAAATTGTTCGAATAGCTGCTTGGCTGTCCGGCCCGAGTCCCCGGGGAGGAAGCCCGTGCTCAAACAGCATTGAAGTGCGGGTCTCTCCGAGGGTCTCGGGCCTTCTTTCTTTGCACTTCAATGAACTGCGCGCGGGCCCCCTCTCCGGGGACTCGGTTCTACTCTTCCAAGGATGAATGACGGAAATAGGTGACAAGTTGTATATGATCGCGGGCCTGGGGAATCCGGGCGAGGAGTACGAGCACACGCGGCACAACGCCGGGTTCGATACGGTGGATGCGCTGGCCGATGAGCTAGGCGTGCGCTACTGGAAGAACGAGGGCGGGGCGCTCGTGGGGAAGGCGAGCTACCATGGCCACGAGCTTCTGCTCGTAAAGCCCCAGAGCTTCATGAACACCTCGGGAGGCCCGGTGAGCAAGCTCATGAGGGCCTACCATGGGGATCCCGATCATCTCATCGTCATCCACGACGAGCTGGACATCGACCCCGGCACTATTCGGGTGAAGTTCGGCGGGGGACATGCCGGCCACAACGGGCTGCGCTCCATTTGCGACAAGCTGGGCACCCGCGACTGGTACCGGGTGCGCATCGGCATCGGGCGGCCGCCGGGACGGAAGCCCGTGGTCGACTGGGTGCTCTCGCGCCCCCGCAGCAAGGACGATACCGAGACCTTCGAGCATGCGGTGGCGCAGGGCGCTGAGGCGGTGCTCTCGCTCATCGACAACGGGTTGGAGAAGACCCAGCAGCGGTTCAACTGAGGGCTGGAAACTCCCATGCGTCTTTCCGAGAAGGGGCACACCTACGTCCTGTTCGCCATCGTCGTCATCACCTGTGCGTTAGGATCGCTTTCCCAAACCGCTACGAACTCCATGCTCACGGGCATTTGCGCGGAGTTTTCCATCGATGCCGGCGAGGGGCAGTGGCTGACCACCGTCTACATGCTCGTTATGGGCATTACGGTGCCGGTGGTGACGTTCCTCGCCCGGCGTATGTCGGTCAAGCGCCTGGTGTGTCTGGCCCTCGGGCTCTTTCTGGCGGGCTCGGCCGTTGATCTGATTGCCCGAACGTTCTTCACGCTCGTGCTGGGACGTGTGCTGCAGGCGGTGGCTACGGGCATCACGCTGCCGCTCGTGCAGTCGCTGGCCATGACGCGCTTTCCGAGAGAGCGCACGGGCACGACCATGGGCATCGCGGGCATTGCCATGGGGTTCGCCCCCAACATCGGGCCCATCATCGGCGGCGCGCTCGTAGACTCCTGGGGCTGGCGCAGCTTCTACGGGCTGCTAATCGGCATTTTGGTGCTGCTCGCGTTGGCCTGCGCTCTGTTGGTGCGCGAGGAGGGGGATGGCAGCGCCGGCGCTGTGTTGGACGTGCCGTCGCTGGCGCTTTCCACGCTCGGTTTCGGCGGGCTGCTCTTGGCGGCATCGAATGCGGCGAACATGCCGCTGTCCAGCGAGGGCGTGTGGGTTCCGGCGCTGAGCGGTGCCTGCTGCGTGGCCGCGTTCCTCGTGCGGCAGGACCGTATTTCCCATCCGCTTATTTATCTGGGCGTGTTTCGCGCCCGCCAGTACCGGGCGGCGTTCGTGGCCCAGAACTGCCTGTTCGCCTCGTTCATGGGCATCACGCTCATCGTTCCCTTGTTCGTGCAGGGCATCTGTGGGCTCTCGGCGCTCGATGCCGGCATCGTGTTCGTGCCGGCTACGGTGATAGCCCTGTTCCTGAATCCGCTAGCTGGCCTGCTCACCGATCGGGTGGGCGCACGCGCGGTTACGGTGACGGGCGCCGTGCTGCTCGTCGTTGGTGCGGCCTCCATGATGTTCGTGGATGCAGCGACTCCGCTATGGCTGCTGACGGCCATGCAAGCGGTACGCGCTTTGGGCGTGAGCACGCTCGTGGGGCCGTTGAATTCCTGGGGTCTTTCGGGCTTGCTTCCCGCGAACACGATGGACGGCAGTGTCTTTTTCGCCACGGCCCGCCAGGTGTGCGCCTCGCTCGGCACGGCGCTCATGATGCTGCTCGTGGCAAGCGTGCCCGCATCGCTGGCTCTGGCGGGTGTGGGCGGCGCGGAGGCGGCCGTGTGGGGCTATCGGGCGGCCTTCGCTCTGTCGGCGGCGCTTTCGCTAGCGGTGCTCATTGTTGCCGTTTGGAAAATCCGTTAGCGTATAATCTGCTCCGAAGCGAATGGAAGTGAAAGGCGGCTTTGGTGGCGTTTCTTCTCGGTTGTGAAAAAGTGAGCGTGGAATTCCCCACGAAGACGGTGTTCGAGGGGCTGTCCCTCGGGGTGGACGAGGGGGCTCGCATCGGCATCGTGGGCCAGAACGGCGATGGGAAATCCACGCTTTTGCGGGTGCTTTCGGGCGATGTGGAAGTGGACGACGGCCGTGTCATCCGCACCCGCGGCGTTTCGGTGGGCGTACTCGGCCAGAGCGACGATTTGCGCGACGCGGACACCGTGGAGCGGGCCGTGGTGGGGGATATCCCCGAATACGAGTGGGCCGGCGACCCTCGGGTTCGCGCCATTATCGCGGGGCTGCTCGAGGATGTGGATTGGAACGCGACGGTGGGAACCCTTTCGGGCGGCCAGCGTCGACGGGTTGATCTGGCCCGGTTGCTCATCGGCGACTGGGACGTGCTCATGCTGGACGAGCCCACCAACCACCTGGATGTGCGCGCCATCACCTGGCTCGCCGAGCACTTGAAGACCCGCTGGCGCCGCGGAGCGGGGGCGCTGCTCGTGGTGACCCACGACCGCTGGTTCCTCGACGAGGTCTGCGAGGCCATGTGGGAGGTGCACGGTCGGCGCGTCTGGCTCTTCGAGGGAGGCTTCTCCGCTTACATCATGCAGCGGGTGGAACGGGATCGCTTGGAGGCTTTGGCCGAGCAGAAGCGCCAGAACGCCCTGCGCCGCGAGCTGGCGTGGCTCTCCCGCGGCGCCCGTGCGCGGGCCACGAAGCCTAAGTTCCACGTGGCCGCCGCCCAGGCGCTCATCGCCGACGTGCCGCCCTTGCGCAACGAGCTGGAGCTCAAGCGCATGGCCATGGCGCGTCTCGGCAAGCAGGTGGTCGACCTTAAGGGCGCATCGCTGCGCTTCGGGGATCGCGTCATCTTGGACGACGTCGACTGGATCATCGGCCCGGGCGATCGCTACGGCATTGTGGGCGCCAACGGCATCGGCAAGACAACGCTTCTGCGCATCATCCAAGGGCTGCAGCCGCTCGATTCCGGGCGCGTGAAAATCGGCCAGACCGTGCGTTTCGCCGTGCTGTCGCAGCATTTGGACGAGCTGCGCAAGCTCGGCGACGACCGGGTGCGCCAGGTGATCTCGCGCTACTCGCGGCGCACGATGCTCGACGGCAAGGAGATGACGCCGGGACAGCTCTTGGAACGGCTCGGGTTCACGAAGGACGACCAGAACGAGCCGGTGTGCGACCTGTCCGGCGGCCAGAAGCGCCGGCTGGCGCTCATGCTCATTTTGCTGGATGAGCCGAACGTGCTCATCTTGGACGAGCCGGGAAACGACCTGGACACCGATATGCTTGCGGCGGTGGAGAGCCTGCTCGACGGCTGGCCGGGCACACTCTTGCTCGTCACCCACGACCGCTACCTCATGGAACGCGTGACCGACCACCAGTTCGCCCTCATCGACGGCAAGGTGCGCCATTTGCCCGGTGGCGTGGACGAGTACCTGAAACTCGCCGAAGAGGCCGACCGCGAAGCCGCGAAGAGCGCCGGCGGTGGCCGCGGAAATGACTCTGGGGTCGGCTCCGTAGGGGGCGACCTTGGTCGCCCCTCGCTCGCGACCTCCAGCAATCCCGGGAATGCGGCCGCCTCTTGCGCCCCCGTCCTCTCCGGCGGCGAGCAGCGCGCCCTGCGCAAGCTCATGACCTCCAACGAGAAGAAGATCGAGACCCTGAAGGGCAAGATCGAGAAGAAGCAGCTGGAAATGGCCGCCGCCGACCAATCCGACTATCTAGTGCTCACCGCCATGCAAGAGGAAATCGCCGACTTCGAAACCCAAATAGAAGCCCTCGAGCTGGAATGGTTCGAAGCCGCCGAGAAGCTGGGGGAGTAGTGGCCGCGTACAAGACCATAGCCGCTCGTGCCGAGGCCGAGATCGTCGAGAAGAAGAGCCGCTTCATCGGGCAAATCGCGCCGGTCGCCACTGAGGAAGAGGCACTCGCTTTCATCGCCGAGGTGAAGGCGGCTCACCGCATGGCGCGCCACAACGTGTACGCCTACGTGCTGCGCGGCGGTCGCGTGCGCTACACCGACGACGGCGAGCCGGCCAAGACGGCGGGTATGCCGACCCTCGAGGCCATTCAACATGCAGGTTTGGAAGACGTGGCGGTGGTGGTCACCCGCTACTTCGGCGGCATTTTGCTCGGCACCGGCGGCCTGGTGCGCGCCTACACCGACGCCACGAAGGCGGCTATCGAAGCGGCGGATGTCGTCACGGTGTCGGTCTGCGTCGACATCATTCTGGAGGTGCCCTACAGCCTGTACGAGCAGCTCTGTCGCATCGCTGAGGCGGCCGGCGCGAAGCTTGCCGAGAGCGACTTCGCCGAGAACGTCCTGCTCACCTTCCGCATGCTCGACGGCACTCAGGCCCCCTTCCTGGAAAAGCTCACCGAGCTCACCCGCGGCCAAAGTGAAATCATCGTGACCGCCCCCTTCGACGCCGCGTTCTGATGGGTGAACCTGTGCTATAATCGTTTTGCCTAAAGAAGGGCGCCCCGAACGGAACGCCCTTCGGCGAGGGTGCCTAATCCTCGCCCTCTTTGTTGGAGTTCCCGCCGTTATTCGGCGGGTTCTCTTTTTGTAGCGTCAAAACAGCTACAATGAATGTGGCAACTCCAACAAGGACTTGGATTAAGGCCAGCATATCGCTCATCTGCATCACCCCCTTTCTAGCTAGCATCGTGGCGGGGTGAATGCAGAGGGCGTTTGCTCCCTGCGATGTTGATTGTATCATACAAATGTTCGTAGATTGGTGAGAATTCGATATGTACGGATTGAAGACAGAGAGCTCGTTCGATGCCTCTCATTTTTTGACCGATTATCATGGGAAGTGCGAGAACCTGCATGGGCACCGCTGGCGCGTGGTGGCTTATCTGGAGGTGGAACACCTGCAGACGGAGGGCACCTGCAAGGACATGGTGGTGGATTTCGGCGAGTTTAAAACCGAGCTGCGCGCGCTGACCGAGCGACTCGACCACCATTTCATCGTGGAGGAGGGCTCCCTTGCCCCCGACACCTTGGCGTGCCTCGAGCGTGAGGGTTTCGCCCTGTTCATTGTGCCCTTCCGCACCACGGCGGAGAACCTCGCGAAGTGGTTCTTCGACGCGCTGGCCGCCCGCGGGCTGCCCGTGGCCCAGGTGGAGGTCTACGAGACCCCCAACAACTGCGCCTACTACCGGGAGCAGCGATAGCCCATGGTGCCCGAGGAAGAGAACGACGGCCTGCTGGATGCCGAGCGGCACCAGGCGCGCCACACCATCGCCCCCCGTGCCCAGCTGTTCCCCGTGGCGGAGAAGTTCGTGTCCGTGAACGGGGAGGGCCTGGCGGCGGGGCGGCCGGCCGCTTTCATCCGGTTCGCCGGCTGCAACATGTGGTGCACCTACTGCGACACGCGCTGGGCGAACCATCCGCTGGTGGAAGTGGAAGGGTGGAGCGTACCCGATCTGGTGGCCTGGGTGGCCGAGACCGGCGTGTCGTGCGTGACGCTCACCGGCGGCGAGCCGCTTCTGCAGCCCTACCTGCCCGATTTGGTGCAGACTCTGCTCGCGGTGGACGACCCGCGCCCCTTGCGCGTGGAAATCGAGACGAACGGTTCGCGCGACTTGAGTCCCATGGCGCACTTGCGTGAGGCGTGCGCCGAGGCGGGGCTTCCCGGCAGCCTGCACTTCACGGTGGATTGGAAGACGCCCACGGCCGGCGAGGCCGTGTCCGCTGCCATGCGCCGCGAGAACTACGATCTGCTGGATACGCGCGATGCCGTAAAGTTCGTCGTGGGCACTGAGGACGATCTGGCCTTCATGGAGCGCTGCGCCGACGAGGCGGGGCTGTGGGATCGCTGCTCGGTGCTGGCAAGTCCGGTATGGGGCGCTATCGAGCCGGCCGAGATCGCCGCCTATCTGATCGAGCACGGCTTGGACCGCGCCCGTTTGCAGTTGCAGCTGCACAAGATCATCTGGCCCGACGAGACGCGCGGGGTTTAAGGATTTGGAAGGATAGGAACCATGACCAACAACAAAGCCCTGGTGCTGTGCTCCGGCGGCGTGGATTCCACGACGCTTTTGGCGCGGGCTGTGAACAAGTACGGAGCGGAAAACGTGTATGCGCTTTCCATCAGCTACGGGCAGAAGCACGTTCGCGAGATTGAGGCGGCCCGCGCCGTGGCGGCCCATTACGGTGTGCAGCAGCGCTTCCTCGACCTGGGTGCCATCTTCGCCGACAGCGACTGCTCGCTTCTGGCCCATTCCGATGCAGCCATCCCCGAGTCCAGCTACGCCGATCAGCAGGCCGAAGGCGACGGCGGCCCGGTGAGCACCTACGTGCCCTTCCGCAACGGGCTCTTCCTCTCCTCGGCGGCCTCCATGGCCCTCTCGCTCGGCTGCTCGACGGTCTATTACGGCGCCCACCACGACGACTGGGCCGGCAACGCCTACCCCGATTGCTCGCTGGAGTTCGTGGAGGCCATGAATCGCGCCATCGTGGAGGGTACCGGCGGCGAGCTGTGCTTGGAAGCTCCGTTCGTCACCTGGTCGAAGGCCGACATCGTGCGCGAGGGGCTGGCCCTTGGCGTGCCCTACGAACTGACCTGGTCGTGCTACGAAGGGGGAGAGGCGCCCTGCGGCCGTTGCGCCACCTGCCTCGACCGCGCCGCCGCCTTCGCCGCCAACGGCGTCGAAGATCCGGCTATGAGATAATCAAGCAGAGTTGAGTGTAGCGGGATGTGGGGTATTGCTCACCAAGCGAGTTCCGAGAGCGTTCGAAACAGGCCTAAACGTCCTGTTTCGCCGAGCGAGGACTGTCTGAGCGACTGAGCAGTACCCCGTGGCCCGATCCCGGGAGAGCTGCTATTGCGTCCTTCCGTGGCGGTGCTTCTTTTTCTTGTTGTTCACCGGTTTGGGCTTGGCGGCCGCCGCCACCGCCGCGGCGTCGGGCGCCTCACCGGTCGCCTCGGTCTGCTCGGCCACGTAGGCCTCGGCGCGGGCGTTGGCCTCAAGACGCGCTAGAGGCACCTGGGCGATGCCGGTGGAGGCAGAGTGGTCGAACTCGAACAGGCCCACTTCCGTGCCGTACTTCTTCTGCAGCTTCGCGAACTTCGGCTCGCGGGTCTTCCACATACAGTAGAGCGGGCAGGCGATGGCGATGGACGAGTAGGAGCCGGCGATGAGGCCGATGGCCATGGCGAAGGCGAAGTCCTTCAGCGTCTCGCCGCCGAACAAGAGCATGGCGAACACCGGGATGAACGAGGTGAGCGTCGTGTTGATGGTGCGGATGAACACCTGGTTCATGGAGTGGTTGGCCATGGTCATGAAGGTGCAGCGGATGTCCTCGCCCTTCATGTTGTCGTTGATGCGGTGGAACACGACCACGGTGTCGTAAAGCGAGTAGCCGAGAATCGTGAGCAGGGCGGCGATGGTGTTCGGGTTCACTTCCCGGCCCACCAGCGCGTAGATGCCCACCACCAGGATGAGGTCGTGGAACAGCGCGACGATGGCCATGACGCCCATCTTGTACTCGAAGCGGATGGCGATGTAGACGATGATGAGCAGGATGGACACGAGGAAGGCGATGAGCGAGCTTTGGATGACGCTCGCGCCCCAGTCGGGACCGATGGTGGTGACTTCGAAGTCGCTGGCGGTCATGCCGAGGGCCTCGGCCACCTGGTTGGCATGGGCCGTGGCGTCCTCGGCCGAGGTGGTGGTGGTGCGCACGAGGAAGCCGGGCTCGCCGCCAGTCTCGGTGGTCTGGATGACGGCGTCAGGCTCGCCGGCGTCGTTCATGGCCTCGCGCATCTGCTCGGTGGTGATATCGCCGGTGCCGTGGAAGGCCACCGACGTGCCGCCGACGAACTCGATGCCGAAGTTCAGGCCGCGGATGCCGACGATAGCGAGGCAAGCCACCATGGCGACGACGGCCACGGTGAGGAACACCTTGCGGTAGCCGAGGAAGTTGATGTCGTGCTTGATGAAGCGGCCGCGGATCTTGCGCACGGCAGTGACGGCGACCGAGCCCGGCTCGCCCTCGCCCTCGGCGACGACGTGGGTCTCGGCGGCGTTCATCTGGGCCGCCGTCTCGGCCTCGGCCTCGGGCACGCCCTCGGCGGCGGCCAGCTCGGCGTAACCCTTCGACGCGTCGATGGAGTCCTTAATGCCCCAGAAGCCGGGGTGCTTCGCAATGACCTTCGGCGCGAGCAGGCGGATAAGCGGCGCCTTGAAGATGAGCATCATGGCGATGTCGCAGATGATGCCCAAGGCCAGCGTCATACCGAAGCCCTTGACGGAGGCGGCGGCGAGGAAGAACAGGCACAGCGCCGAGACCATGGTCACCAGGTCGGCGTCGATGGAGGTGAAGATGGCGTGCTTCACGCCGGTGATGGAGGCCGCCTTGACGGAGCGGCCCATGCGGATCTCCTCGCGGAAGCGCTCCACCGTGAGGATGGAGGAGTCGGCAGCCATACCGATGGTCAGCACGATGCCGGCGATGCCCGCCAGCGACAGACTGAACAGGTGGAAGGCGGAAAGGGCCGCCAGGATGCCGAGGTAGAGCACGGCGAACACGGCCATGGCCGCGGCGGTGATGATACCGAGGCCCTTGTAGAAGAACAGCAGGTACAGCATGACGACCGCAAGGCCGATCAGCGCCACCACGACGCCGGAGACGAGCGCGTCCTGGCCGAGGGTGGGGCCGACGACCTGGGACTGGGCGTACTCGAAGGACACCGGCAGCGAGCCGGACTCCAGGATGGTCTGCAGCGCCTTGGCGTCTTCCAAAGAGTACTGGCCGGTGATGGACACCTCGCCGTTGGGGATTTCGGACTGCACGGCCGGGGCGGACTGCACCTCGCCGTCCAAGATGATGACAATCTTGCCGTGGTCGGCCACCAAATCGCGCGAGGCGTCGGCGAAGGCCTTGGCGCCCTGGGAGTTCAACATGATGTTCACGCTGTAGTAGGTGCTGCCCTCGCTCTCGCGGCCGATGGTGACGTTGGTGATGTCGGCGCCGGTGACGATGGGCGTGTAGGTGCCCGCATCCACGGCCATGTGCTCAACCTGACCCGAGGGGAAGGCGTTGCCGAACTCGTCGGTCACCGTGCCCTCACCGGAAGTCTGGCCGGAGTCGATGGCGTTCTTCACGTCCTCATCGGTGAACGAATCCAGGCGCGCGAATTCCAGCGAGCCGGTACGGCCGATGGTGGCGAGCGCCTCTTCCGTGTCGGCCAGGCCGGGGATCTGCACGAGAATCTGGTCGCTTCCCTGCTCCTGCACCGTGGCCTCCGAGGCGCCCAGCGCGTTCACGCGGCTCTCGATGATGGCGCGGGACTTCTCCATGTCCTCGGGGGTGACCGGCTGGCCGTCCGTGGACTTCGCCGTGAGCACCACCGACAGGCCGCCCTGGATGTCCAGGCCCTGGTTGATCTTCTCGTTGGGCGGGGTGAACAGCACCACCGACACAACGATGAGCAGAGTGGTGAGGATGAGCAGCCACACATTGCGGCGATCCGCCGTGCGGGCCGGCTTCTTCTTGACGTTGCGTTCCAATGCCATGGGATGCGACCTTCTTCTTTCGCGTTCCGTTCTCCTGCGCGCCCTGGTTCTCTTAGCGCGCTTCCGTTCTTTTCTCGCGCGGTGGTTCTTCTCGCGCGATAAGCGCCCCAGCCTCCCCCGAAGCGGCGCTTTTGCGTTAACTTGCCTATTGTGCCACAAATGAACCGAAGGTCAAAACTCAATTCTGACATCACGACAACTAATGCGGCATAATCGGGAGTGCCTCGGGAGCCTCAGGGGCGCGCCCCAGCGTGACAACGCTCCTCCGCTCGGCGGCGAACCCGTGAAACGAGCGTGCTCCAACGCCAGAAGACCCCTCCACCCGGCGACGAGCGCGCCAAACGAATACACCCGCCTTCGCCTCAAGGCCGCAAGCTATCAATCTGGCTTGGAAATTGGCTTGGAAATCACGAAACATCGAAATGCGCGGAGAAAGGATACCGCGATCGTCCAAAATGGCTTGGAAATCACGAAACATCGGCGATTGGCGCCTCTCGGCAGGCTATTTCCTTCATTTTTCTGAAGTTTCCCCAGGTGACGTATTACAACGAAACGCCTT
>OLRF01003340.1_pt1 | contig 12595 bp, 8 predicted proteins | sample 1672061 | NCBI WGS metagenome assembly OLRF01 (sample SAMEA3136641, study PRJEB25190) | human gut metagenome | reverse complement strand
CTGGGCAAAGTCCAGCTGCCAGATGTTGGCCCCCAGGTTGTGGATCTGGGTTCGTGCCGTGCTCCGGGTGATGCTCACCTGCTGGGCCTTGTTGGTCTCCGACTTGTAGGTGCCATTTGCGCAGTGATACCGGGCGATGTAGGAGAAGTCCAGCTCTCCAAGGCCGTCCCCACGGTCCATATTCACCGGGTCAACATGGAACCCTTCCACAGGGCCGTCTGCGATCTGAAGCTTCAGCTTCTTACCGCTCTTGGTCCACTTGTACCAATACTTGGGCTCCTTGACCATCACGCCGCCGGTGCGGGTCTCCTTGACCATGCCGCTCCAGGGGTACAGATTGTCAAAGGGCGAGGAGCCGGAGCCATTGTTCACCGCCGGGTTGGGGTCCCCAAAGCCCGCCGCTCCGTCGGTGCGCTTACCCTTGGTGGGGCCGCTGCTGGTCCAGTCCCATTCCACGCCGTAGATGGTCACGAACTGGGCATTGACTGCTACCTGCTTATCGGCCCCAGCCAGATAGTTGGCTCCCGCAGCTACTTTAACAATAATTGTAGTCGTGCCGGTGATGTTATTTACACTGTTCACCGTAACCTCGCCGGTCTGCTGATTGATGTTACCGATCGTAGCCACACCAACATTATTGGAAACGGCAGAGATCACGCCGTCGCCCTTTCGGGTCACGGTAAACTTGGCGCTTCGGGCGCCGGTATTCAGCGTCACACTTGTCGGACTTACAGATACGACCTGATCGCCCTTGCCGATAGCCCAGGTAGCTGTCTTGGCGTCCACCGTGCCATCCCACCACTGATGGTTGGAATCCGGTGTAAAGGCGGCAGTGTACCCTGTGCCGGCGTTGACCTTCGCCTCTACAGATACCGTCATTTTGTTTGGATCATAATTGGCGTCCCACACCGGAGTTTTGGGGTTCCCATCATACTTCAAAGCTCCGCTCTGGGCGGGAACCTTGGCGATGGAAGCTCGGCCGATGCTCCACTGAACGGTTTTATTGGTCGTAGAACCGTCCGACCACATGCCATTCAGAAGAATAAATGTGGCAGAGTGGGTGCCGGCATTGGTCTGTGCGGTCACCTGCACTTTGGAATTCACCTGGTCAAAGTTATCCCATTCCGGTGTCTGGGGCGCTCCCGTATAGGTCGGCGAGCCCTTCTGCGTAGGAATGGGTACAATAACGCTGGTGATGGTCCACTTGACCTCCTTGGCCTCAATGGAACCGTCCCACCACTTGTAGTTGGCGGTAGGAGTAAATGTGGCTTTGTAATCGCCTGCGTCAGTTCCAGATCGGTCTCCGCCAATGGTCAACTGACCGATGTCGTAGTTGGCCCAGGTGGGGGCCTGCGGTTTGCCGTTGGCCGCCAGTACATTGTTCTGCACCGGAAGAGAAGCGATGACCGCCCGGTCAATGATCCACTCAACCGTGGCCTCATCCAAGCCGCCGGGGAACTGATATCCATACGACAGATTAAACCGTGCGGAATAGGACCCAGCGTTCACGCCGTTGGTCGTGCCGGAAATGGTCATCTTCGACGGATCATACCCAGTCCAGGACGGAGTTTTGCCAGTCCCGTCATAGGTAAGGACTCCATTTTGAACAGGGACAGCCACCTCAATGGGGTTGACTGTAACATTCAAGCTGGCGGTCTTGGTCACGCCCTCATAGGTATAACCGATCTCCACCGGACGGCTCCCCAAAGTAGAGAAAGCGGTCTTGGGATAGGTGTATCCCGAAACCTCCTCCGTAGAGTCATCCGAGAATTTGGCAGTGACCACCATTCCCGCAGGGGCAAATTCCTCCAGATAGTGATAGACCATCTTGGAGGGGTTGTTGGTAACGGCAATGGATACCAGCACCTTCTGCACAGTAACCGGCACACTTGCCGTCTTGGTGATGCGGCCTTCGGTATAGGTGATAACCACCTCCGTCACTCCATCCGTAAGGACTTGGGGAGACACGGAATATCCGGTCACATCCGAAGTGAGACCATACCCATAGCCCGCGGTAACGACCATGCCCGTGGGGTCAAAGGACTCTCCGGACTTGTAGGTGGTCTTTTGGGGCGGCTTGGTAATTGTCAGGGTCTCCAGCCTCAGAGTACCGCCTCCGCCGCTGCCGCCGGTCATGTTAAAGACCTTGCCGACGTTTGCATTACTCATTATTCTGCTCGACCTCCAGTCGCAAAATATAAATGGTCAGATTTTCCGTTGGAGTTACCTCGCAGTGAAAGGTGACCTGACCGTTAACGGTGATATTGTCAGCTTTCACGCCAGTCTCGCTGACTGCCATAAAGCAATCCGCGTCAGCGCACACAATATACCAGTATTTTTCGTCAGCCAAAAGGATGTTGTCCTTTACAGTCTGAGCTCTGCCGCTCCAGTTCTCGGCCGGCAGAGTAACGGTAGTACCGCTATGCTGTGCGCCCTCCAGCAGAGGAATGATCGACTCTAAAAGCTGGTCGACGCGGTTCAGGGTATCGAGTTTTCCCCTTTCTGCCAGAGCCCGCAACTGCTCTAAGGTTGTGGCTTTGTTCTCTGCCATGTTAGAGCTCCTTTCCGAAAAAATAAGAGGGGGACAGGAATACCCCATCCCCCTCCGCGGTTATCAGACGCCAACAGCGGCGCCAAAGACCTCATCCAGCATCTGATTGACTTCCTCATCAGTCGCAACCTCAATGCTGTCCAGCTTGATCTTGTCCTCCTTGGACATCAGACCATTTGCCTGGCTGGTAGCAGGCTGATAGGTGGTGTCCTGTGCGGGGATACCGAGAGCAACGATATCCTCCTTGGTCACATCGTCGCCGATGACCGCATGACCCTGATTGTCCTTACCGACCTTCTTGAAGCCGGCTTCGACCGCCTCAGCGGCAGGGTGAGTGTAGACCACGGTCTCCTGGCCATTGATCTTGATGTTGCCGTTGACCTCGGACTTCTCCACCTTGGTCGCGCCGGAGGCAATGTCCTTCAGCGCGGCGGTGATCTTGCCTTCAATGGCGGCCATTACGGTGGCGTACTCGTCCTCGTCGCCGCCAATACCGGCAACGATACCGTTCAGCTTGGTGATGGCGGCGTTCATCGCGGAAGCGTCATTGGGGTGATCCTGAATCCACTGAGCAATCTCAGTCAGAGTATCCAGGGCCTCCTGGGCGCCCTCGGGGATCAGCTGAGCGGCCAGCTCCTCGTTGGCGATGGTGCGGGCGCTCTTACCAGCATCCGTACCGATCAGAGTGGCCAGATCGGCGCCGGAAGCCTTGCCGTCCAGCACAGTCTTCAGAGCGGTATCCAGATCGGCCTCAGAGATCTGAGCCTTGTAGGCCAGGGCCGCCAGACCCGTCACCGCAACATCCTTGCCGTTGACCGCCAGGGTGCCATTGGTGGCGCCAGAGGCGATCAGAATGTCCACCATCTTGTCGGCGATGGCCAGGGCAACGCCGTTGACCTTAACGCCTACCAGGGACTTGGATTCGACCTTGCTGATCTCACCCTTGGTGCGCTGAGCCAGAAGCTTCAGCTGTTCGAGAGTAGTGTGTTTAGACATAAATATGTCCTCCTTAAAAATATTTGTTTACGGCTCTTCGCCGAAAACATCATCGAGAATGTCCTCCACCTCTTCGTTAGTGGCGGTATTGTCCGGAGCCTCAGGATTTTCGGGAGGTATCCAGGAGGACTGGAATGCATTGTCGAGGACTTCCTGAACCTCTGCATCTGTAGCAGTATTTTCCCGGATGACCTCAAGGATCTGGGCCTTCACGTCTCCATCGATGTGGGTGGGCGGCATCAGTTGTGTGGGGTCAAGCGCGTACATGATCTTGCTGGCCAGATACCGTGTCTTTCTGAACCCCATCCTTAATGCCGGAAACTCCGATTTTGAGATTGATTCCGGCCCGTTTCAAACACTCAGCCGGAATAATGCATCGGTCATCCGTCAACGCCACAGGCGGCTGCTGTACGCCGCCGGCTTCAAAGACAGCCGATTTGGCATAACCATCCCAGCTCTGATCAAAGCGGAACTCCACAATATAGAGCTTGTCGGAGTTCTGTACCAGACTCTCATCCTTGACCAGATGGGCATAGGTTGCTTTCACTGCGATCTCCATGGGCTTCGCCTCCTTGCTTACTGAATGGCCCCGTTCCCCGACAGCTCCAGCCGGATCAGGTTGACCGTCAGGTCCGCCGCCGGCTCTGTGTCGCAGGTCAGGGTGAGAAAGCCCGAGGTGGTGATGTTCTTGGGCTGCACATTGCAGTCGAGGAACTCCTCCTTACAGGCTTCGTCCGCGCTGAGGAAATACTTGTGGGTGCCCAGGGCCAAAAGCCGCTCGTCCGCAATGGTGACGCTCCCCTCCGACCACCCCTCGGCGGGGATGACCAGGTCGAAGGAGATACCCAATACGTCGCCGGCGCCCGTACCGTTCAGGCCGTTGTAGACCGAAATGGTGTAGGTAGACCCGTCTGTCATATGCACCGTGTAAATATCCGTGGTGCCCGGCGAGTGGTCACCCTTGGTCAGCCGGATGTCCTGGATGCCCACGCCGATGGGGCCTTGCAGCTCACAGCTGATGTGGCTGTCGTAATAGGCCCCTGTCTCCGCGTCCCAGATCCACCAGGTTCCATTTTGAGGCTTGGGCGGCTTGCCGCTGTACTGCTCCGCTTTGGCTGCGCTTCCGGCGGCCTCTGCGGCGCTGTCAAGGGCGTCGGCCTTGGCCTGTTCCGCGGCTGTCCTGGCCGCTTCTGCGTCCTCCTTGGACTGGGCGGCGGTCAGGGCGTCCTCCTCGGCGCTCTCTTGGGCGGACAGGGCGGCTTCCTTCGCCGCTTCCGCGCCCGCTTTGGCGTCTTCCGCCTTGGTCTCCGAGGCCTTTGCGTTGGTTTCACTAACCTTGGCCGCGTCCCGCGCCGCCTCCGTGGCGGTCCTGGCTTCCTGAGCCGCTGCGGCGTCTGCCGTGGCTTGGGCACCCAGGGTCTCCACCTGATTGCGGACCTCCTTAGCCCGCTCTTCTGCCGCCTTGGCTTCGGCCTCGCTGAGAGCAGCGGCGTTCTTGGACTCCTCTGCCTCTCTGGCCTGTTGCAGAGCCGTCTGCTCCGAGGCCTTGGCGTTCTCCTCCGAGGTTCCGGCCCGTTCCGCTGCGTCAACGGCGAGGTCCGCGTACCCCTCCGCCGCAGTCTCCGAGGCTTTGGCGTTGGTTTCAGACTGGGCGGCTTTCCCGGCGGAGTCCAGGGCTTCGGCCGCCTTCTGCCCGGCGGTGTCCGCCTCGTTCTTGGCTTTTTCCGCGGAGGCCTTGGCGGAGTCCTTGGCCGTGGCGGCAAACTCCATGGCGCTGGAGGACTCCTTATTCATGGCGGCAAGGGCGTCGTGGATGGAACCCCGCACCTCCTCACCGTAGATCGCCTCCAGAATCTTCTTCAAAAAACTGCTGATGTCGGCCAAATCGGACCACCTCCTAATCTTCCAGCATCCAGTCGATGGCCAAAATTTCCTCCCCCGTCAGGTTCCCCTCCGCTTCGCTGTACTTGGCGGTCATCAGCTCCACCTCATGGGTCATCTCGTTGAAGGGAGCCAGCTCGTCACAGAACGTCTTGAAATTGGGGGACTCCATTTTGAGGACAAAGGTGGGCTGTCCCCGTTCATCCTTCCCTTCCTCTCCGTACTTTTCGATCAGGCTGAGGCGGATGGTCTCATATTCCACCAGGGAGTTGGAGAGAAAGCGGTAGTTCCGGGCGGCGATGTAACCGATCCGATCCCGCCGGGACAGCAGTGGCTTGAGCGAGTGGAGCCGCTCAAACACTTCGGAATTTTTTAACATTTTCTTCATGGCTGTGTCATGCTCCTGTTCCTAAATCCAGACCTTGGACGTCTGCGGCGCTGAAATCCACGACCCCCTTGAAGTAGACGATCCCGTTGCGGCTCTGGCCAATGGTGATGTATCCGCCGCAGGGGCTGTAAATGTTGATGTGAGGGGCGTTACCCTCGAAATATTCGATGGCCAGCATGTGGTAACGGCTGCTCCCGAAAGGACCGTAGAGGTTGAAGCTTCCGAAGTCGCCCCCGGCGATGATGTTGAATTCCTCGCCGTAGAACTCTCCGCCCTCGATGACCGGGGAACGGATCGTGGTCTGGTCGATGTAGGTGCTCTTGATGTACCCCGGCATCTCAATGGAATTAGCCAACTTATAAGCCCGTTCGGCCCTAGAATACGCGGTATCGGCATAATCATAGGCTTCATCCGCCAGGTTGTAAGCTTGATTGGCCATAGAATACGCCGGATTGGATTGAATGTTCTGGTTGTTCACCTGGGCCCAGTTGATGGTGCTCCCCGCCCCCATGGTCACCTGGCCGTTGATGGTGATAAGGCCCGTCGGCCCCACGGCGAAGGTGACCGCCCCAGTGCTCTTGTTGGTGACGGTCAGGCCGTACAGGTCCAGATATCCGGCGGTAAACTTCTCTTTGGCCAGGTCCATCATGCTGTTGCCGTACTTGTCCAAAAAGTCCTCCGCCTGCACTGTGCCGCCGAAGGTCCCCTTGGCTCCTGCCAGCGTCCCCGCGAAGGTACCCCGCCTGGCGTAGAGGTTACCCTGCTCGTCCACGGTGAAGTTTCCGTTTCCGATGTTGATGGAGCCCTTCTTCATGGTCAGGGTGCCCTTGTCCAGGTCCAGGATCACGTTGGAGTTGTAGTCCCGGATGACGCCCACCCGGAGCACGTTGCCATTCAGCACCCCCGCTGTGATGTAGTCGGCCACGATGGCCCCGTCCATGGTGATGGCCAGCCCGAAGGTCTTCCCACCGTCGTTGGAGTAGCCCAGGCCGTTCATGTTCCACTTCCAGAGCTTGTCAGCCTTGGTGTAGTCTCGGACGTTGGAAATATAGAGGGTGTCCGAGCCGTGCTCGTCCCTCGTGATGGTGATGTAGCCCGTGGTGGCCATGTTCATGATGTGGGTGGCGTTCTCCTGGGCTTCCTTGAGGATGTTGTGGGCCTTGGGGAGGTTTTCGATCTTGTCCAGCACGGCGGCGTTGGTCTGGTTGCTCACGCTGGTAAGGCTCACCTGTACCGAATCCCCCATTTTGAACTGGGTGTTCTCCGGGGCGTCCAGCGGGATCTCCAGCCTGGTCACCGGGAAGAGCCGGTCCAGCCCGTGGGGGCGGGAGATGACCCGGATCTCGTCCAGCAGCTTCACCGCCTCGGTCTCCACGTCCAGATAGTGCAGGTCCAGGGCGGAAAGCTCCAGCTCCAGGTTGTCAAACTGAAGGTCCGCCAGATACTCCCTGGCCTTCTCCAGCAGCACCTGGGGGTCGCTCACATCGTCCCAGTTCACCGTCTTCGCGATCCAGCCATGGCTCGCCACTGCCTCGTCGGATTGGACGTACAGGCTTCCGCCGTTCACGCTCTCCACCGTCAGATAGGCGTCTGGGACTGTCGTCCAGCCGGTTCCCCAGAGGGACGATGGCCGTGGCATACTCGGCGGAGTCCCAGTTCCGGACAAAGTCCAGCAGGTTGGACCCGAACTGGATCACCTGGCTGCATGTGTCCGGGTAGTCCTTCAGATAGTCCAGATACCGCACCCCGTCCGCCTTGCGCACCCGGAGATGGCCGCCATAGGCTTCCACCAGGGCGTTGAGTGACTCCAGGGTCTTGCCGTAGTTGGTGTAATAGGTGGGGAAGGCCTCATCCACCACCGTCACCGCCCCGATGGCGAACCGGCGGTTCTCACCCACCTGCCCGTTGTGGACGGCGATGAGCTGGTCGAGGTACTCCCGGACCGATTTCCCGGCATACTCCGCTGGCGGCTGGACCGAGTCGTTGAAGAAGGCCAGCTCCCCCTCGCAGTAGAGCACCCGGTTGTTCCAGAAGTCCCGGCTCTCCGACAGGGCCCGTCCCGCCCAGATCTCTTCTCCGTTCTTTTTCACGGAAATATCCGTGACCATGCGGACGATGGTGTCGTAGGCCGCGTTGGTGGGCGGAAGGGTCATCTCCAGAGACCCGGCGGCGCTGTCCTCCAGAGTCAGCTTGGGGTTGACCACCTTCATGTTGTCCAGGGAAAAGACGTCGTTGTAAATGCACACACCGTCTGCATAAATGCTATACATGGGTCACAACCTCCCCTGTCTGAAGTCCACGGAGACGGACCCCGTTCCCGTGTCGCACCACAGCTCCAGCGTGGCGCCCAGGTCGCCGAAGAACACAAACTCCGGGAACTGGATGACCCCGTCGGGGAGGAGCTTGGTCTCGTCCAGCCCCAGCGTGGGGTTGATAAAGCGGATGTGTACCCCCCGCTTATCCGAGCTGCTCACCCGGAACACGGGGCACACCGGAGCCCGCCCGAACAGCAGCGCCGCCAGCTTCACCGCCCGGATCTCCTCCGTCACCGCGATGTCCTTGAACACGGCGGGGCGGATGACGCCATTTTGAAAGTTGAAGGGGTCCCACAGCCAGTCGTCCGTGGAGGACAGGACTGACCACTTGTAGGGCCCCACGTCATAGTCGATGGTGATGCGCGACCAGTCCTTCTCCGACTTCCAGACGTTGATGGTGAACCGCCCCTCGTAGAAATACTCCGGGTCGTCCTCCAGCACTGCCCGCAGCTTCTGCCCGTGCAGATAGTCCATGATGTCGGAATAGGCCATGTGCCAGGGCTTGAAGTCGTTCATCACGATAAACTCGATAGAGCCCGTCCGGTTTTGGTACACCGGATACCCGGTCAGGGATTGGGACAAGTCGATGACCCCATCCCCGCCGGGGATTTCCAGCGTCTTCACCTTCTGGGCCGGCGGATTGAACACGGGCCGGGAGGCGGGGACCAGCCGCCAGTCATCCCAGGTGTTTTTCCCGCCAATGGTGATGGAATGATACACGGCTCAGTTCCCCCTTCCTCTCCGTGTCGCCCTCTGTCCAAGGGCGTTGTCCATGGGTCCCGCCATCTCACCGACCAGAGTGCCGGTGTCCAGCACGACCCGCATCCGCTCCATGCGCTCCGTCATCTCTGCCATTTCACTGCGCAGGGTGCGAAGCTCCTCAATGATGTCGTCGTTGTCTACCTTGACCGTCATCCGGTTCTCCCCGGAGGCGTTTTGGAACGCCAGGCTGGCCTGTCCCGCCAGGCGGATGGACCGCAGGGGGTAGAACAGGCTGTCGATCTGGGTCGAGGCCCCGGTGAGGTCAGACAGGTCCAGCACCGGGCGTATGGTGGGCCGCATCTCCGCCTCGCCGCTCAGCAGGTCGGGGAGTCCAGCAATGGCGCCGGAAAGGCCGTCCACGGCGGAGTCCGCCATGTCTGCGCCGGCGGCAAAGGACCTTTCGGCATAGCCGGCCAGTCCGCTGACAAAGCCAAGGCCGGTGCTGGACCCCAGCTCCCGGAAGACCCGGGAGGGAGAGTTGATCTCCAGCGTGCTCTTCACCGCCTCCACGCCCGCCAGCGCCATGCTGGTCAGCTCGTCGATAAAGGTGGATTTGGACTGGGCCACGCCCTGGGCGAGGCCGGCGGGAATTTGCTGTCCCGTCTCCGTCCACCCGGCTTCCGACAGGATTTTCCGGGCCGCCTCGGTCATTTCCGCCATCTTGGCTTCCGTGTCCCGCTTGATCAGGCCCACATTTTCCGAGAATTCCTGCCGGAGGGAGGCCAGCTGACGGCTGGTATCCTCCTCCAGCTGGGCCATTTCGCTCTGCCAGGTCAGCCGGTACTCCTCCAGCTCCACCGCCGCGTCCGCCCGGAGCTGCGCGATCTGCTCCTGGGTCTCCGCCCGAAGCCCCTCCAGTTCCGAGGTCGCCTGGTCACGGGCCTGGGCGTGCTTGATGGACCAGAGGGAGACATACTTCTCCAGCTCGTCGTCGCTCATGGAGTTCAGCGCCCGGATCTCTTCGATGGCAGAGGGCCCCATCTCCTGAAGCTCCGCGATCAGGTCCGAGTCAACGCCCCTGGCGGAGAGCTGACCCAGAATATCCTGCCACTCGCCAAACTCCTGGACCTGACCCTCCAGATTCTGCATCAGCGTTTCGCTGCTGACCGCTTCCTTCTTCGCGACCTCGTCAAAGAGGCCGTAGGACTGGTACAGGCTCTTGGTCCGGGACTCCACCGCGTCCTGATACTGCTGGTTCAGGGATTCGATGTCCCGTTCCAGCTGCTCGTTGATGGACTTGACCTTGTTGGCATAGGCCTCCTCCAGCTGGATGCGCCGCTGGTTGGCGGATTCCTGAACGCTCTGCACGTCGGCGATATACTGCTGCTGGGCCTCGTAGATTTCCTGCTCCAGCCGGTAGACCTCCCGGTCCAGCTTCTTCCGCTCCTCGGTGCCCTTGGCGTACCGGCTCTGGACCCGCTTGTAGGCGGCCAGCTCGTCGGCCAGGCTCAGACGGTTGTAATACTTTTCCTCCTCGATCCAGTCCATGGAGTTCTGATAGGACTCGTCCACAAGCTGGTTGCGGAGGGTGAAGACCTTCCGGTCCAACTCCATCCGTTCCTTGCTGCCCTCCAGATACCGGGCCTGCATCCGCTCATAGGCGGCCAGCTCCTCCTCGGTGCTCAGGCGCTTGTAATACTTCTCCTCCTCGATCCAGTCCAGGGAGGCCTGGTAGGTGGCGGAAACCAGTTCATTTTGAACCCGATAGACCTCCCGGTCGATCTTCATCCGCTCCTCACTGCCGGCCCTGTACTTCTTTTGGAGGTTTTCCCATCCGGCCAGCTCGTCCATCAGGCTCAGCTCGCCGTAATACTGCTTCTCGTTGATCCAATCCTCAAAGGCATCGACGCCCTTCTCGCTGACGGCGATCACCTCGTCGATCATGCCGGAGGCGGCCTGTGCGGCAGGGACGATGCTGTTGTTGACGCCGATGGCCAGACCCTCGCCCACGTTTTCGCCCAGATGGATGAATTCCCGGGAGGGGGAGTGGCTGTCCAGCGCCTTCTTTGCCGCTTCCAGAGCGACCAGGCCCAGGCTTCGGCCGGCGGACCTTGCGCCGCCCAGCTTGGAGTTGATGCCGTTGATAAAGCCCTGCCCGGCGTTCTTTCCGGCGGTCTCGAACTCCGGCTTCATGCGGTTGATGTTGGATACGGCGGTGGAGAGCACCGTCCTCATCGCGTCCCCCACCGTTCTGGAGTGGGCCGTGATGGATGCTCCCATGGTCCGCATCATATCCGATGTCGATGTCCGGATGGCCGGGACCTTCCCGTCCACAATGTTCGCCAGCGACTGGACCACCGTCTCCATGGCCCCGTTTGTCACAGGGAGGTTGGAGAGGACGGCGCCGCTGACGGTGGACAGCATACTGGACACGGCTTTGTTGACCGTGTCGCCGCAGTTGTAGAAAGCGCTGGTAAAGCCGGAGATGCCGGCGTCTCCCATCTTCTTCATGCTGTCGGCAAAGCCGGTCAGACCGCTGGTGTTGACCCCTGCGGCCCCCTCAGCCAGCTCCAGCAGGCTCCATACCTGTGCGACCACGTCGGCCATCCGCCCGGTGTCGATGCCGGAGATTTGGCCGTAATAGTCCTTCATGGCCGCGCCGAACTTGGAAATATCCCCGCCAAAGGAGGCCAGCGTCTGGTCTCCGCCGAACCACTTGTCAAACAGACTGCTGTCCGGCAGGCCGGAGGCGAGGTTGGAGAGGGCCTCCGCCGCGTTGGCCGAGGCCGTCACCACGTCCGCCTTCACATTGCTGATGGCCTCCGCATAGGCGGAAAGGTCCGCGCCAAACAGCGTCAGGTCATCGCCAAAGGCGGCCAGGTCGGTCCCTCCGGTAAAGAAGGACAGCAGGCCGCCCGTGTTGGGAAGGGCCTTTGCCAGCTCCACCAGGGCCATTCCGGCGGAGGCGGAGCTTTCCACCGCTTCCGGCCGAATATCCGCCACAGCGTCGCCGTAGGATTTCATGGCCGCGCCGAAGGGGACGATGCCCGCCGCAAAAGCGGCCAGGTCCTGGCTTCCGTTGAAGAATTCCATCACACCGCCTACCAGGGGAAGGGCCTCTTGCAGCCGCGCCAGAGACTGGGCGGCAGTGGCCGAGGCGGTGATGGTTCCGGTGTTGATGTCGGCCACGGCGTCCCCATAGGACTTCATGGCCGCGCCGAAGGGGACGATGCCGGCGGCAAAGGTTCCAAGGTCGTTGCCTCCGTTGAAGAATGCCATGACCCCGCCCACATTGGGCAGGTCGGTTTGCAGCTGTGCCAGCGCCTGGGCCGCCACAGCGGAGGCCGTGACCGCGTCGGCGTTGATGCCGGAAACCGCTTCGGCATAGGACTTCATAGCGGCCCCAAAGGGCACGATGCCCTCCGAGAATACCCCAAGGTCATTGCCGCCGGTAAAGAACTCCATAAGCCCGCCCACCTGGGGAAGAGCCGCCTGGAGCTGTGCCAGGGATTGAGCGGCAGTGGCAGAGGCCTCTACCGCGCTGGAGTCGATGCCGGCCACCGACTCGCCGTAGGCTTTCATCGCTTCGCCGAAGGGGATGATGCCCTCGGAAAATTTCCCAAGGTCATTCCCGCCGGTGAAGAATTCCATGATGCCGCCTACATTGGGGAGGGACGCCTGGAGCCGGGACAGCGCCTGAGCCGCAGTAGCGGAGGCGGATACCGCCCCGGCATCGATGCCGGATACGGCGTTTCCGTAGGA
>OLRF01003331.1_pt1 | contig 12626 bp, 10 predicted proteins | sample 1672061 | NCBI WGS metagenome assembly OLRF01 (sample SAMEA3136641, study PRJEB25190) | human gut metagenome | reverse complement strand
AGAAAGATATGACTAATATCTTTCTTTTAGTATATATTTATGGCTTATATATAATGGGTATGTAGATACATTGTTATTAGACTATAGGCTAATAACAACACTTTAATACCTTAGAATTAAAGTGAATATAATATATTATCTAAATATGTCGAATATCTTTACAAATAAATAAACTATTGCTATAATGTAAGTGTAAAATAAAGGAGAGCCTATGATTACACAAACTATAGATATATCTAATGTAAAAAAGATATTAAAATGTTGTCCACATTACGATGATATAATAAATTCAGAAGTCGACTATGAAGATGAATTATCATTTGATTTAATAGATTGGTATAAAGATTTAATATTCTCTTGTAATGCCGATAACGAAGAAGAAGTAAAAATAATTAGATTAATTGATAGAAGTCTCTATATGTATGTAAATAGTTATAAATATAAAATAGGCTTAAAAAAAATAATAGATATAAAAGATATAGATTTAAATAGTGATAAAAGTATTAAAAATCTAATTAAAAAGATTATTAATTATACCACTAAATATGAAAATAACGAAATATTAAATATAACTAGCGGAAGATGGCTATAAAATATTATAGCCATCTTAAATATTTAATAAACAAATTTCATAATAATATGATAAAATAATAAGTAGGTGGTAGTATGTATATAAATGTATTAACTCAAATAGGAGCCAAAGCAGTAGATCAAAATTATATCTATTCAGTACCAAAAGAATTAATAAGTAAAATAAAAGTAGGTATTAGAGTAAAAATAAGTTTTGGTAAAATGATTCTTGAAGGATTTGTTACTAAGATAAATCCAGATATAAATTATGATAAAACCAAAATAAAAGATATACTAGATATAGTAGATGATACTCCAGTATTAAATAAAGAAATGCTTCTTCTAGGTAAAGATATGAGTAATAAACTATTATGTTCATTAGTATCAGCCTATCAAGTAATGCTACCTAAAGCCCTAAAAGCTGAAATAAATACCAATATCAAAATAAAATATAATAAATATCTTAAAAGATTAAAAAGTATTGAAGAAATAGATGAATATATTAAAAATTGTAAATATGAAAGTCAAATAAATATATTATGTAAGTTAAAAGAAGGGGATATTCTAATAACTAAAATGACTAGTAGTATTAATACTATTATTAAATATGGTTTTGCTAAAATAGTCATGGAAGAAGAAAAAAGATATAATTATACAGGTTCACATAACTATAAGAAAGTAGAACTAACTGATAAACAAAAAGAAGTAGCTTCTAGAGTAATAAATTCATTCGGTACTTCAAAAACATTTCTTTTATATGGAGTTACCGGTTCTGGTAAAACTGAAGTATATATGAATATTATAGAGAAGACTATTAATAATGGAAAGAACGCTATTATGTTAGTACCAGAGATAAGTCTAACACCTCAAATAGTAGGTAAATTTATCTCTAGATTTGGTAATATAATATCTGTATTACATTCTAAATTATCTGATACTGAAAGATATGATGAATATAGAAAAATAACCGAAGGTAAATCTAAGATAGTAATAGGTACAAGAAGTGCTATCTTTGTACCATTTAATAATATTGGAGTAATAATAATCGATGAAGAACATACTTCTTCATATAAACAAGAAAATCATCCAAGGTATAATGCCAAAAATATAGCTATTTGGCGTAGTAACTATCATAAATGCCCAGTATTGCTTGGTAGTGCTACTCCTAGTCTAGAATCAATGGCAAGAGCAGGTAATAAAGTATATGAACTTCTAACACTAACTACTAGAGTAGGATCTAGTACTCTTCCTAAAGTCCAAATAGTAGATATGAAAGAAGAAGTAAAAAAAGGCAATTTCATATTATCAAGTATTTTAAAAGAGAAGATAAAAGAAAAACTAGCTAAAAATGAACAAGTAATATTACTTCTAAATAGAAGAGGATACTCTTCAGTAATAACCTGCAGGGACTGTGGTTATACTTTGAAATGTCCAAACTGTGATATTACATATACTTATCATAAAAGTAGTAATAACCTAAAATGTCATTACTGTGGTAAATCAGTACCATTAAATAATAAATGCCCTAAATGTGGGGGAGAAAATGTCAAAGACTATGGTCTTGGTACTGAGAAACTAGAAGAAGAATTACATAAATTATATGACGCTAAAATAGTTAGAATGGATGTCGATACCACTAGTAAAAAAGGACAACATGAAAAAATAATTGAAGACTTTGGTAGTCATAAATATGATATCTTAATAGGTACTCAAATGATAGCTAAAGGCTTAGATTTTCCACTGGTAACTCTTGTGGGAGTTGTATCAGCAGATTCCTCATTAATGGTACCAGACTTTAGAGCAGGAGAAAATACCTTCCAGTTACTTTCCCAAGTATCTGGTAGAGCGGGCCGTAGTACAAGTCCTGGTGAAGTAATAATCCAAACATATAATAAAGAACATTATAGTATCGAATTATCTTCAAGACACGACTATATAAGTTTCTATAAAGAAGAAATGCAAATGCGTAAAATGCTAAAATATTCACCATACTATTATATGACTTTAATTAGTATTACCTCTAAAGATTATAATATAGGTTTTGAAGAATCCGGTAAAATAGGAAACTATTTAAAAAGTAAATTAAATCCCAGTACCATAATATTGGGACCTACTACTGCAAGTATGTTTAAAATAAATAATATATATCATTATCAAATAATATTAAAATATCAAAAGGATAATAACCTATATGATACATTAAAATTTATTGATAGTATGTATAAAAATAATTCCAAGGTAAAAGTAGAGTTTGATTTTGATCCAATAAGGATATAAAAATCTTGCTCTTTTTTTCTTTTTACTATATAATTTAATTATGGTAGGTGATAGAGAATGAAGAAGTTATCAAATAAAGGATTTACTTTAATAGAGTTATTAGCCACAATATTAATAATAGGTTTAGTATTAGGTCTAACAACATATGGTATTATTAGTTCAGTAAAAAGTGCTAAAGATGAAGGCTCAAAATTAACATTAGCTGGTATAAAAGAAGCTGCTAGAACATATTCAAATGAATACACAGATGATACTTGGAAGGCTTCTAATAAACTTAATAATATATATTTTTGTACTACAATACAAGAACTTATTAATAAGGGTCTTTTAGATAAAAATGCTAAAAATGTTGAAGGTAATACAATAGGTTTAAATGATTATATAGCAGTAGTAAAAGATAAAACTACTAAAGTAATAAAAAAAGAATTTGTTTTAACTTTACAAGCCTTCAATGAAGATGAAGAAAAACACGAGGCACATCAATATTGTACTGGTAATATTAAACCAGAAGATATAAAGAAATTGCCTATCATTAACAAAAAAAATACATATACTGATACTATAATTGCAGAATTTACAGATGCCGAATTTAAAACTAAAGATGGTAATGTTAGTAATATTAAAAAGAGAGAATGTCTTTATGACGAAACTACCAGTGGTAATTTTACAAGCAAAGGTACAATCACTAATAAAGAGTGTAAGATTGAAGGATTAGTGCAAAACAAAAACTATTATGTTAAAGTTTGTATGACATCAAAAAATGATTCACGTGCTTGTTCTACTCCAGAAATAGTTAAAACAAAAGAAGTAAAATCTCCAAGTATAAATATAAATACAAATGATAGTATTAAGATAACTTATGATGATACCAATATAATAGATGAAAATGGTAATCATTATTTTAAATCTGATGTTAATGCTACATCTAATAAAAATGTAAGTACTTGTAACGAAGAGGGAGAAACTTTTTCTTGTAGTAGTGATAGTACTATAAATATTACAGAAGATAAATGGTATAAAGTAGATGACAAAGAAGTTAAATTATCTTATACAAATAGTGGAGATATTACTATAGCTGCGGTAACTAGAGACAAGAGTGGTAATTATAAATCTACTGATAAAAACTATAGTTTATATAAGATTATATTTAGTAGAGGAACTGCTGATACAATTGGTGGACAAACTAATGATATTAAAAAATTGTGTTTGGTAAATAAGGATGAAACATGTACTATTACTTCTCCAATTATAAAAAAAGCAGGATATAATGTAGTTGGTTGGAACACCGATAGTAATGCTATGACAAGTACTTGGTCACAAAACACTTCAAAAAATATAAATAAGAGTGAAACATATTTTCCAATAGTAAAATTAAAGACGTATACTATAAAATATAATGCTAATGGTGGAAGTGGTGCGCCTAGTAATCAAGTAAAAGAACATAATAAAAACATAACTTTAAGTACTAGTAAACCCACTAGAACAGGATATACGTTTGTTAATTGGAATACTAGTAGTGCTGGTAATGGAACTTCATATTCTACTGGTGCAACATATTCTGGTAATAGTGATATAACTATGTATGCTCAGTGGCGTAGAAATAGAGTAATAATAAACTTTAGTGTTAATGGTGGTACCTTGATATCTACGGCAGCATATTCAGTAGATGCAAATGGTATAGTTACTCAAAATGGTAGTAATTTACATTCAATGTATTATAATGATACTATTATGTCTACTGGATTACCTAATTATAATAATTCAAGTTATTTAAATATTATGAGAAATGGTTATGAAGGTGTAAGTGGAGCAGAATGGAAATGTTTAAGTGGAAACTGTACTAAGCAAACATATAGTCAAGATACAAATACATATAAAGCTAGTGATTTCTGTGATGCTAGTAAAACTGATTGTACAATAACGCTTGGAGTTAATTGGACTGAAGTTAGTACAAAAACAATGTATATAAATGCTAATATTGGTTTAAATTGCCGTAGTGGTTCAGGAACAAGTTACTCTATAGTTACAGCTTATGCCTGCGGTGTACCAGTTAAAGTAAGAACTAAGCTAGTTAATGATTGGTGGTATGAGGTTGATGATAAATGCTACATGTCAAAAGGTGGAACAGGTTCAGATGGTAACTGGAAAGATTATTTGGTTGATAGTAGAAGTAAATTAACTTGTCCAACCAGTTCTGGCGGTTCTGGAGGCTCAGGCGGTGATTCTAGTGAAGGAAAATTGTTAAATTGTACTTGTAATGAAGATGCTGATTGTGGTGTTGCAGGAGGTAATTTAATTAATTTATATTGTGATACAAATATGAAGAGTGGAAAAACAGAAAAAGAAGGAAAATATATGTGTGCTTGGAAAAATAAATACAAACCAAATGTTACACATTGGTGTTGGACTCGATAAAAAGACAAATATTTAATTATAATAAAAAACTACTTAAAAAAAATTAATAGAAAGTAAGAAAACAAGTAAATATTAAAATACTTGTTTTTTATACAAATTTTTCTTATTGTTTAAGCAAGCAAGAAATGCATTATATTTCAGTTATAAAATATCTTGCTCTTTTTTACCTTTTACTGTATAATTTAATTATGGTAGGTGATAAAGAATGAAGAAATTATCTAATAAGGGTTTTACTTTAATAGAGTTATTAGCCACAATATTAATAATAGGTTTAGTATTAGGTTTAACAACTTATGGTATTATTAGTTCAGTAGATAAGGCTAAAATTACTAGTACAACAATATCAGTAAGTGGTATAAAAGAAGCTGCTAGAACATATTCAAATGAATACACAGATGATACTTGGAAGGCTTCTAATAAACTTAATAATATATATTTTTGTACTACAATACAAGAACTTATTAATAAGGGTCTTTTAGATAAAAATGCTAAAAATGTTGAAGGTAATACAATAGGTTTAAATGATTATATAGCAGTAGTAAAAGATAAAACTACTAAAGTAATAAAAAAAGAATTTGTTTTAACACCACAAATTAGTGAGAATGAAACGGATAAAATAGAGGCATTTAATTATTGTACTGGTGGTAAAAAACCAGAAAATATAAAGAAACTCCCTACTATTAAAGGGGAAAAAACATATACTGATACTATAATTGCAGAATTTACTGATGCCGAGTTTAAAACTAAAGATGGTACTAGTAGTAATATAACAGAAAGGAAATGCAGCTATGCTAAGAGTAGAATTGATGGCGGAAATGCAGAATTTATAGAAAATAACAATACTACAATTAATGGTAATAAATGTAAGATTACAGGACTAGAATCAAATACGGGATATGACATAAGAGTATGTATGACATCAAGTAATGATTCAGAGGCATGTACTACAAAAAATATTAAAACACTAGATATAAAAGAACCTACTATAAGCATAAATGGTAATGATAGTATTAAGATAACTTATGATGATACCAATATAATAGATGAAAATGGTAATCAAAATGGTAATCATTATTTTAAATCTGATATTAATGCTACATCTAATAAAAATGTAAAGAAGTGTACATTAAGTACTATAACAAATAATTATGTTTGTGATAAAGAGACCAAGGAAATATCAATTAATTCTTGGTATAAAGTATCAGATAAAGAAGTAATACTTTCTTATACAGAGAATGGGGATTTTGATGTTACTGCTGAAACAAGAGATAAAAGTAATAATTCTAAGTCAAGTACAAAAAGTTTTAGTTCTTATATAACTATATTTAGTAGAGGAACTGCTGATACAATTGGTGGACAAACTAGTGATATTAAAAAGTTATGTTTAGCAGATAGAAATAAAAGTTGTACTATTACTTCTCCAATTATAAAAAAAGCAGGATATAGTGTAGTTGGTTGGAATACTAATAGTAGTGCTACAACAAGCAGTTGGAATGTAAATATTTCAAAATCTATAAATAAGAGTGAAACATATTATCCAATAACTAAATTGTCAACATATACCATAACATATAATAATAATAATGGAAGTGGATGTACATCAAAGACTGTTAATTATAATTCACAAATTGGTACTTTATGTACTCCAAAAAGGAAAGGCTATACTTTTATTGGATGGTATAACCCTGATTACAAAGACAAACCTTTAAATTATTATGCTGATACAAATCCAGATTTATATAATGCTTTTAATTATGATGCAGATAAATTATATAACCATTATTTAACATATGGTGTAAATGAAGGCCGAAGAGTAGCACAATATTTATCATCTGATACATATAACTATACAAAAAATATAACAGTCTATGCTGGCTGGAAGGCAAATAAAATTAAAATTAAATATAATGTTAATGGTGGTCAATTAAATACTAATAATTCTGCTTATAGTACAAGTGGATCATATGTAACATTAAACGGAAGTACAATAATAGAAGCATATAATTATGGTGATATGTTAGGTTCGAATGGTTTATATAATTATAATAATCCTGCATATATAAATATTGTAAGAAGTGGCTATAAAGCAGTTAGTGGTAAAGAATGGTATAATGATGCAAAAAATACATTTAATCAAGCAACTAGATATGATGTCAATGATTTATGTGATGCATCTAATTCAGATTGTGAAGTAACATTATATGTTAATTGGATTAAGGAAGATTCTATTAATGATTATAGATGTTCAGGTAGTGATTACTATTATATTACTACATGTGATTCTGCTTCAAGCGCTGATGCAAGATGTAACTACACATCAAAGAATAAACAAAGTACATCAGGCACTATTCTCAGAAATAATTTAACACAATGTCATAAAGTTACATTTTATGCTGATGGAGGTAAATTTAGTGATGGCACTACAGAATTCTTCTTTATGGCCACCGCAGGAGTAAGGTATACCTTTGATAGTAGTTATTATTTAACGAATATTACTATGCCAAGGATATCAAGAAGCGGCTGCTCACTATATGGTTGGTACTATTATCCAGAAAGTAAAGTCATTAGGCAGTGGTTTGATGTTGATAGTGATGAATACAATATTGAACTTAAGGCTAATTGGTATTGCCCTAGTAGTGGTGGTACTGGTGGTGGTGGTACTGGCGGTTCTCCCGTAAAACCATGTGGCTATTGTACTAAAGATAGTCAATGTAGTGCTAGTAATTCATGTGGTGCTGCATGCGTAAATAACCAGTGTAGAGTATATCAGCAAAAGCCAAATGGTAGTTGTACAGGAACTTATGATGCATGTAATTAGAGGTGAAATATTATGAAAAAAAAGATATTAATTATACTACTATTAGTACTAGTATTTGCAATTATTTTTGTAACTATTATTTATATTACAAATAGAAATAATATAAAAATAGAAGAACTATATGGAACATGGACACTTGAAGAAAATAAAACTATATTAGATGGAAAAGAAACTTCTAATATGGTTCCATGGAGATGTGTTATTGAATTACAAAAAAATAATAATATGAAACTTTGCCACTATAATAGTGATGATAATATCGAGTGTGGCACAGCAAATTATACATATGAAGGCGGTATCTTAAATATTAAAGATAATGATTGGTATTTAAAAGGCAAATATTATGTTACTTTAGAGGATGCCAATATGCTGATATTAAAACAAGAAATTTCAAAAGAGGAACAAACTATCATTTATTATAAAAGAAGCTAAAAAATATGAATTTATTTCATATTTTTTTCTTATTACTAATATATTTAAATAGAAAGAAGAGGAAAGAATATGATTAATAAGAAAAATTTATGGTTTTTAACATTATTTAGTTTAGTATTAGTATTATCTATTTATTATGTAACAATGCCTAATGAAGTATTTGATAAAGATTTATCAAATAAAGAATCAGAAACTACAAGTACAGAAATAAAAGAATCAAGTGTAGTTGCTTCTCTTAAAGTAGAAGATGATACCACAGTTAAAGAAAAAATAAATAGCTTGAAAGAAAAAATTACTGATAAAAGTGTCAGTATCGAAGAAAAAAACAATTATTTTGAAGAATTAAAATTAATAAATAAAAATTCTTCTAAAGAAGAGACAATAGAAACTAAGATAAAAGAAATGTGCAGTTGTGATAATTTTGTTAAAATAGATGGTGATAATGTAAGAGTGGTACTCGATTCAGATGATTCTAATACCTCTAAAGCTAATGAGATAATGCGACTAGTTCAAAAAGAGTTTGACAATAAGATGTATATTTCGGTAAAATTTAATTAAATTAGGTTAAAATACCTCACTTTATTTTAATATAGGAATACAATAATATGAAAAGACATTGACCACCCTATGTACAAGGGAAGTGAGGTATTTATGAGTAAAGGTATATTAACCAAAAGAGAAAAAGAAGTATTTTCGTTACTAGTGGATAATAAAAGTACGAAAGAAATAGCTGATATTTTAAATATTAGTGAGAAAACAGTTAGAAATCATATTTCTAATACTATGCAAAAACTATCTGTAAAAGGAAGAGCACAAGCGGTGGTAGAACTAATTAGGCTTGGTGAAATATCATTATAAGCACAAATTGTGCTTTTTTCTTTTTCTCATGTAATTTATTTACTAATTAACACATATATTTTACTAGGTGATAGGTTTATGTTAAAAAGAATGTCTATTAAAAAAATAATGGTATCTACTGCAGCAGTTTTACTGCTGCTAATAATATATTTAATACCAGATAATAGAAAAGAAATAGAATTAAAAAACAAAGATATTGAATATACTTATAATAATATTACTGACACAATATATTTAATAGATAAAAATGATTATGTAGCAAGAACAAATATTGTTAGTTGTAATTGTAATGATATAGATAAAGCTAAAGATCTATTAGATAGTCTTACTATTGGAGGAAAAAAATCAAATATTATTCCTAATGGCTTCAGGAGTATTATACCACCAGATACTAGTATACTTAATATAGAATTAAAAGATAAAATATTAACAATAGATTTTTCTAAAGAATTTCTTGATGTATCAGAAGTAGAGGAAGAAAAAATGATTGAATCAATAATTTATACTTTAACTAGTATCAAAGGTATAGATAAAATAATAATTAAAGTAGAAGGAAATATATTAACAAATCTTCCACATAGCAAAAAAATAATTCCTTCAGTATTAGATAGAAGTTATGGTATAAATAAAGAATATGAATTAACAACGATTAATAATATTGATTCATATACGGTATATTATGTAAACAAATATAATGATAGTAATTATTATGTACCAGTAACTAAATATATAAATAAAGAGGAAATAGAACCGGTAAAAGTAATAATTAAAGAATTAAGTAGTTCTCCAATATATGAAACAAATTTAATGAGTCATTTAAATGCCGGTGTAGTATTAAATGACTATGAATTAGAAGGTAATAATTTAAAATTAAATTTCAATGAACTATTATTAAGTGATCCAGATAGTAACAAAATACTTGAAGAAGTTATATACACAATAGGACTTTCTATGAATGATATATATAATAATTTAGAAACAGTATCTTTTTATGTTAATAATAATGAGGTATATGCTTTAACATTAAGTGATTTGAAATAAAAAATATTTTCTTTCAATTGACTAATAAACTTCAAAATGATATACTTAAATAGAAAGAGTAGGAGATATCTATGAAGGAAAATAAAAAAATTAAAATAATTGGAACTATTATTGGTATAGTACTATTTGTTATATTGATCGCAGGATTTACTTTTGCTTGGTTTACTTGGGAAAGTAGTAGAATAAATATAAGTGGTAATACAGCTTGTTTTAATATTAATTATACCGAAGGTAATTTAGTTACTGATGATATGCTACTTGTAGATGCTAATAAATTAATATCTAATAATAAGATTACAATAAAAAGAGGAATGGCTGTAACTAATTTAAGTGCTAGCAAAGATCCAAAATGCACAAAAGTAAAAGCCAAATTATCCATTCAATTAAATGCAGATTTAATACCAAGCATATATAATGCTTCGGGTAGTTGTTCTGGAGCACTAAATTATGTAGTAGCAAGTTATGATGCATCCCTATTTTCTGGAGTTGATGCAAGAACGCTAGAAAATATGACTTTTGATATTTTAGCTACAGATACTATTCCAAGTTCTGGTAGTAGAACTGTCTATGAAAAAGCACTTGCTGATGACGGTACAAGACAAGATTATCTAATAATATTTTATATAGATGGAAATAAGGCTAATGATGATATTGATAGTAAAAATATTATTGTTAAAGCTAATGTGACTGCTGTTCAAACTAATTAAAAAAAATACTAGAATAATAAACTCTAGTATTTTTTAATTACTCCAAAATAGGTGAAAAGTAAAATAAAAAAGCCTTATTTTATAAGGCTTTAATATTTAAAGTGGTGTCCTGGTGGAGATTCGAACTCCAGACCGATCGCTTAGAAGGCGATTGCTCTATCCAGCTGAGCTACCAAGACATCAGTCAATATAGATTATACAACAACATTAAAAAAATAGCAACCATTTTTTAAAAAAAATTGCAAAAATTTAATATTTAATATATAATTTAATTGTAGGTGAGTAATGAAAAAGAAAATTAATATTATATATTTACTATTTATGTTATTTTTAGTACTATTAAACTACATTACTAAGAATAGTAATATATTAAATTTAGTATTAAGCTCTAGTCTAAGTATATTACTATATAATATATTTTCAGAATTAAATATAAAAAGTACATTAGAAAAGTATAAAAATAAATATAAAATATATAAAATAACAATTATATTTATTAGTTTATTATTTATAGTATTTAGTGCATTATCATTCTTAATAGGTAGTGTTATGTCTATTAAAGGATTAAATATAATAAATGTACTTGGAGTATTATTTACTTTAACTATAATTATAATTAAAATAACAAGTATATTTCTAGAATATACAAAATATAAAAAACTGGGTAATAAATTATTTAATATATATTTATTATTACTATTATTAATAAATAGTATATCAAGTATACTTTTATATCAAGTATTTAAATTAGATGATTATATTAAAGTATTACTGTTATACTCAGTAAATATAATGATATTTATTATAATAATGTTATTACTATATTTGATAATGATAAATATATTTATCATTCATTTTCATTTTAATATAGTAGTGATGATGTTATTATTACTATATTGTTTCTTGAATTGTATTCTTATTATCAAAATTGATAATTCATTTACTATATTTTTCTATGGCGGTTTTCTTCTCATATTTATTATTATCATTTTTATGAATTGATTTATTTTAAATATGATAAATTTCTATTTATCGATCATGAGATACTTCATTCAGGAAGTACATCTTCGAACTTGTTTAATTAGTAAAATTCTCTTTGTGAATTCATCAAATTTATTTTTATGTTTTATCAGCAGTGGGAGAGTAGTAACGCCATCAAAGCGCAATCATTATGCCATTATCACGCAATTATTATGCCATTTACCAAAATCAAGGTTATAGCGCGCCATTTATATGCCATCATCGCGACATTATATCGCCATTTCAGTGCAACTATAGTGCCACTAATACGCAATTCTTGCGCCATTTATTTAGATCAATCCTATTTCAAGAAGATAATAATATTGACATTTCCGTAAATACACAGTATTATAATGGTAACGTCATTATTATTTTTGATAATAATAAATTGGCTTAGTAGTTCTACAGCATCGAAAACATAAGATATAATAATAAAATTGATGTTAATTAAAAAGAAAGGGAAAGCTGCCATCTATGTAAGCAATAAA
>OLRF01003325.1_pt1 | contig 12650 bp, 10 predicted proteins | sample 1672061 | NCBI WGS metagenome assembly OLRF01 (sample SAMEA3136641, study PRJEB25190) | human gut metagenome | reverse complement strand
AGGGGAGCTCCGTGAGCATTGCAGAGCATGTAACCGGCCTACAGCACCTGGGGCTTCCCACCGCCGCGCTGGACGAGACCGCCGCTTTTTATGAGTCCCTTGGCTTTGTCCGGGCCCACAGCACTGTCAATCCCGGCACGGGGGAGCGGGTGTGCTTTCTCACCTGCGGCGGCCTGTGCATCGAAACCTACGAGTGCGCCGCGCCCGCCCGCCGGCCCGGAGCCATCGACCACCTGGCCCTGGACGTGGACGACATTGAGTCCGCCTGGGAGGAAGTGCGGATGGCCGGCCTGGCCCCGTTGGAAGATGCCATTCAGTTCCTCCCCTTCTGGGAGAACGGCGTGCGCTTTTTCAACCTACTGGGCCCCAACGGAGAGACGGTGGAGTTCAGCCAGAGGCTGTAGGCCGCGCAGCGTCTGGCTGCGACTGGTCAGTTCGGCGATATCTGACTCATTTCTTTGTGCAAAATTAGAGAATTTGCCTGACCCCCTTGCCAAGGGGCCCCTTTATAGACTATAATGTATATATGTTACAACAATCCAATCTAGTTAAAGCAATGACTGTAAAAAGAGAGGAAGGGATCGTGCCATGCTGGAAGACAAGAGACTGGATAAGGATGTGCCTATTCCCCTGTATTTCCAGCTTGAAAAGCTGATCCTGGAGGAGATCGACAACGGAAATTACCCGGTGGGGAGCATGATTCCCACCGAAATGGAGCTCAGCCAGATGTTCGGCATCAGCCGTACCACCGTGCGCCAGGCCATCTCCGACCTGGTGCGGGAGGAGCACCTGTACCGCATCAAGAGCAAGGGCACCTTTGTGGCCCACCCCAAGCTGGTACAGGGCTTCATTCAGAGCATCCAGTCCTTTGACGACGACGTACGCAGCACCGGCCGTACCCCCAGCACCGAGGTACTGGATCTCAAGCTGGTGGAGCTGGAGCCCGAGGTGGCGCAGCTTATGGAGCTGCCCGCGGGCACCAAGGCCATCTATCTCTACCGCAAGCGGGTTGCCGACGACGAGCCCATCGTCCGGGTGGAGACCTACCTGCCCTATGAAGCGTGCAGCTTTATCCTGGGACACGACTTTAACCGGGAGTCCCTCTATCAGGTGCTGTCCAAGCGGGACGACACCCGGGTCACCCACGTCACCCGTATCTGCGAGGCCCGGGCCGCCGACCCGGAGGACGCCGCGGTTCTGGGCTTGAAGCGGGGCCGCCCGGTTCACTATTTCCAGACCATCGGCTATAACCAGAGCGGCAAGCTGATTGAGCTCTCCTTTGCCCACTACCGGGGCGACCAGAGCCGGTTCCGTGTCGAGCTGTTCCGCGAGTGAGTGCACGCGCGGAATTTGCTTCCCCTTTTATGTAGTAACATAGTTACAATCCTACGATACTTTATCAGGAGGTCAGGTCATGTTCCATGTGCAAACCGTCAGCGGCCCCATCGCACCGGACGCGCTGGGGCACAGCCAGATCCATGAACACATCTTTGTCCACCGGACGCCCATGGCGGAGAAAAATCCCGCCCTCCGGCTGGACGACCCGGCTCGTTCACTGGAGGAGCTGCGCGCCTACCGGGCGGCGGGGGGAGGCTTCCTGGCGGACGCCCAGCCCGTGGCCGCAGGACGGGATGCAGAGCGCCTCGGCGCGCTGTCGCGGGAGAGCGGCGTGGCGGTGGCGGCCTCTACCGGCTACCATCTGCTGGGCTTTTACCCGGCGGACTGCTGGGTCCACAGCCTGGATGAGGAGGGCCTGTACGACCTCTACTGCGGTGAGCTGCTGGAGGGCATGCTCCCCTGGCGGCCCGAGCCGGACCGCCGCCCGGCGCAGCCGACGGCCTTTCGGGCGGGCCTGGTAAAGGCCGCCATTCCGGCCGAAGGCGCCGAGGGCCGGTACGCCGTTTTGCTGCGGGCGGCCGCCCGGGCGGCGGTGCGGGACGTGGGCCGGGTGCTGAACATGCCCTACGCCGACGTGGATGTGATCGCCAAGCAGATCCCCAGCGGGCCGGGGGCCCTGCATATCACCCTGGAGGACGCCCTGAAGCTGTCCAAGCAGCTCAAGGAGTCTTACGACGGCAGCCCTCAGGTGAAAAAGCTCATCGACACCGCCAGGGCCATCGAGGGCATGCCCCGGAACACCTCCACACACGCCGCCGGGGTGGTCATCACCAGCCGGCCGGTGAGCGATTATGTCCCCCTGGCCAAAAACGACGACCTGGTAGTCACGCAGTACATCATGACCACCCTGGAGGAGCTGGGCCTGCTGAAGATGGACTTCCTGGGCCTGCGGAACCTGACGGTGCTGGACGACGCGGCCCGGCTGGTCCGGCGCAGCCACCCGGACTTCCACACCAGCCAGATCCCGGAGGATGACCCGGCCACCTTCCAGATGCTCTCTGAGGGGCGTACTTCCGGCGTGTTCCAGATGGAGTCCGCCGGCATGACCGGGGTGTGCATCGGCCTGAAGCCCCAGAGCATCGAGGATATCACCGCCATTATCGCGCTCTACCGTCCGGGCCCCATGGACTCCATCCCCCGGTTCATCGCCTGCAAGCACAACCCGGAGAAGGTCACCTACAAGCACCCCGCTCTGGTGCCCATCCTGTCCAACACCTACGGCTGCATCGTGTATCAGGAGCAGGTGATCCAGATCTTCCAGCAGCTGGGCGGCTACTCCCTGGGCCAGGCGGACATGGTGCGCCGGGCCATGTCCAAGAAAAAGGTGAAGGACATTGAGCGGGAGCGGGAGACCTTCCTCCACGGGGACCCGGCGCGGAGCATCGCCGGCTGCGCCGCCAACGGCATCCCCGAGGCGGTGGCCCAGAGCATCTACGACGAGATCTACGACTTTGCCAACTACGCCTTCAACAAGGCCCACGCGGTGTGCTACGCCGTGGTGGCCTATCAGACGGCCTGGTTCAAGTGCCACCACCCCAAGGAGTACATGGCCGCCCTGCTCACCTCGGTGCTGGACTCCAGCGACAAGGTGGCGGAGTATATCGCCGAGTGCAAGGAGTGGCACATCAGCCTGCTGCCCCCGGACATCAACGAGTCGGAGGCGGACTTCACCGTCTCCGAGGGGGGCATCCGCTTCGGCCTGGTGGCCCTGAAGGGTGTGGGCCGGAGCGTCATCAACAGCCTGCTGGAAGAGCGGAGCAAGGGTGGACCCTTTACAGACTTTATGGACTTCTGCGACCGCATGTTCGACCATGACCTGAACCGGCGGGTGCTGGAGAGCCTTATCAAGTCCGGCGCCTTTGACCGCATGGGCTGTAAGCGCTCCCAGCTGATGGAGGTCTTCGGCCAGGTGCTGGACGGCATCGCCGCCAGCCGCAAGCGGAACGTGGAGGGCCAGCTGGACCTGTTCGGAATGGGGGGCGGGGAGGCGGAGCAGGCGGCCCTGCCGGCTCTCCACCTGGCCAATATCCCTGAGTACACCCCCCAGCAGCTGATGACCATGGAGAAGGAGGTCACCGGCCTCTACCTCACCGGCCACCCCATGGACGCCTATCGGGAGGCGGCCCGCCGCAGGGGGGCGGTGACCATCGGCTCCATTCTGAGCGACTTCGCCCGGGAGGACGGTCCCACCGTCTACCGGGACGGCCAGATGGTGAAGGTGGCTGGCGTGATCTCCACATATAAAACCAGGACCACCCGGAACAATACCTTGATGGCCTATGTCAGCCTGGAGGACGACACCGGGGGGATGGAGCTGCTGGTCTTTGCCCGCGCCCTGGACCAGAGCGGCGGATACATCCGGGAGAACCAGGCCATCCTGGCCAGCGGCAGGATCTCCGTCCGGGACGAGAAGGAGCCCCAGCTGATGGCGGACGAGATCCGCCCCCTGGACACACCCGAGGCGGAGGAGCGGCGGGAGGCGGGGGAGCGGAAGCTCTTCATCCGCCTGCCCGGCCTGGACGATCCCAGGACCCGAAAGGTGAAGCTGGCCCTCTCCTTTTTCCCGGGGGAGCAGCCGGTGGTGCTGTATTACCAGGATATCCGGAAGCGGTCCAAGGGATACTGTATGATACACCCCTCCCTGCTGGCCGACCTGAGAGAGCGGCTGGGGGAGGAGAATGTGGTGGTCCAGTGACCCACCTCCCGGAGAGAAAGAGAGACGGGGCAGGAGGCGCTTCCAACATGAAATGGAGAAAAATCAAATATATCCTCTTCCACCGCTCCGTGCTGGCGGGGCTGGCCCTGGTGGCCCAGGTCGCGGTGCTGTTCGTGATGGTCAACGAATTTACCGCCCATTTTGACTACTTCTATTGGTTCTGCATCTTCGTCAGCTTCCTGGCTACGGTGTGGATCGTCAGTGACCGCAGCGAGCCGGGCTATAAGATCGCCTGGCTGGTGGTGATCCTGCCGTTCCCGGTGTTCGGGGGCATCCTCTACCTATTGCTGGGCGGCAACCGGATCTCTGAGCGGACCCGCCGGAAGATGAAGGGCATTGCGGAGCGCAGCAACGAGGTGCTGCGGGGGGATTTCAAGGCGGACAGGCTGACCCATTTGGATGAGGACGCGGTGGGCCAGATCCGCTATCTGGAGCGGTACGCCTCCTGCCCCGCCTACACCAACACCCGGACCGAGTATTTCCCGGTGGGCGACCTGGCTTTCGTGCGGATGCTGGAGGAGCTGGAGAAGGCGGAGCGTTACATCTTCCTGGAGTATTTCATCCTCCAGGAGGGGGAGTGCTGGAACGCCATCCTGGACATCCTGGAGCGGAAGGCCGCCGCCGGGGTGGAGGTGCGGCTGATCTATGACGACTTCGGCTGCATGTTCACCCTGCCCCGCACTTATAATGACCAGATGGCGGCCCGGGGCATCCAGTGCCGGGTGTTCAACCGGCTGGTCCCGGTGCTGACCCTGCGGATGAACAACCGGGACCACCGGAAGCTGTGCATCATCGATGGGAAGGTGGGCTTCACCGGGGGGATGAACCTGGCGGACGAGTATATCAACCGCCGGGTGCGGTTCGGCCACTGGAAGGACAGCGCCATCCTCCTGCGGGGGGAGGCGGTGTGGTCCATGACCGTCATGTTCCTGTCCATGTGGGACTACTGCTCCGGCTGGGAGGAGGACTTCGACCTGTTCCGGCCCGAGTCCATGCCCCGGCTCCCCGGCTCCGGCTGGGTCCAGCCCTACACGGATACGCCCCTGGACCACGAGAAAGTGGGGCAGGCGGTGTACCTGAACATGATCTCCCGGGCCCGGGACTATATCTATATCACCACGCCCTATCTGATCGTGGACGTGGCCACCAACACGGCCCTGTGCAACGCCGCCAAAGCGGGGGTGGATGTGCGCATCATCACCCCCCACATCCCGGACAAGCGCTCCGTGTTCGAGGTGACCAAGGCCCACTATCCGCCTCTGCTGGAGGCGGGGGTGAAGATCTACGAGTACACGCCGGGCTTCATCCACGCCAAAAACTTTGTGGTGGACGGGCGGTATGCCACGGTGGGCACCGTGAACCTGGACTACCGCAGCCTCTTCCTCCACTTTGAGGACGGTGTCTGGCTGTGTGATGCCCCCTGCATCGCGGACATCAAGGCGGACTTTGAGAAGACCCTGGAGCAGTGCGAGGCCATCAGCCTGCGTCGGGCCAGGCACCTGAACATCCTGGTCCAGCTCTATCGCAGCGTCCTGCGCATCTTCGCCCCACTGATGTGAGAAAAGCCTCGGCGCTCCGAATCATCGGGGCGCCGAGGCTTTTGAGGCTTCCGGGATCTTTACCGCTTCCGCGCCTTCTCCTTGCCTGTGACCTCCTCCATATGGATGCCCCAGACGGCGGTGGACGGCAGGCTGCGGCGGACGGCCTCCTCAAAGCCCTCCATATGTCCGGGGGTCATCTTTTCACACAGGGCCCGCAGGGCAGCGGTCTTCTGGCCGGGGTCTGTGACCTCAAAGGCGGTGCCGGTGACCACGGCGCTCTGGAAGAAGGTGGTGTACATGTTGCTCTCCGGGAGGTAGGCGGGCTGGTCGGCGGCCACAAAGGTGACGCACACCCTGGGGTCCCGGCGAAGCAGGTCCAGCTTGCGGCCCTCCAGGGCGCAGTGGAAAAACAGGTCGTCCCCCACCCGCACCAGAGAGAGGGGGATGCAGTAGGGGCCCTCTCCGCCGGTGGAGAGGGCGGCGACGCCGTGCCCGCAGCGGTCGATCACGTCAAAGGCAAAGCTCCGGTCCCGGGCTCTGTCTGATCTTCTCATCAGGATCTCCTCTTTCCTGCATCAAATAGACTGGAGCTACCATAGCACAATTTGGGAGGGACTGCAAGAAAAACCTCCCCTCCGGCAGGAGGGGAGGTTTTGGGGGGTCAGCAGCTGCGGGAGCAGTTGCGGCTGCAGCTGCTGTTGGGCGGGAAGAATTCGTCCACGGGGAACTTGACCTGCCGGAAGACCTCGCAGGGGTCCTCCTGGCTGCAGTCGCTGCCGCAGTCGCACTCCTTCTCCGGCATGCAGTAGTCGTAGACCGGCATGAGCAGCTGGGTATCCCGCTCCAGGCGGATGATGGAGAACTGGCCCAGGGTAACGTACAGGCGGTGTACGTCGCCGCCCTGGGTGAGGGAGTCCCCGAAGCAGTCCAGGATGGCCTGGGGGATCTCGGTGAGGGAACAGTCGCAGGGGCGGCACTGGCATACGTCTACCAGCTTCATGTTCAGAATGATGGGGTCCACGGCCTCAGCCATTGCCTACAAAAGCACCTGGGGCGGCGGGAGGCTCCTCCGCCGGCCGGGCGGGGTAGATGGACACATCCCCCTTTTCGCTCACCGTGATGCGGTCGATCAGCTGCCGCAGCTCCCCGTTGGTGATGTCCTCCAGGGAGAGGACGCGGCGGACCTGCTCCGTGATCTCCGCCTCCAGATCCCGGGGCGGGTCCCGCGTCAGCCGGTCCAGATCCTCCCGGAGGCGGGCGCCCCGCTCCGCCAGGAGCCGCAGCCGCCGGCGCAGTTCCTCCATGGAGAGCAGATCGCCGGCGTAGAGCTCCAGATAGCGGGCACGCTGGCCCTCCAGCTGGTCCAGACGGCGCCGGAGAGCGGCGGCAGGGTCCTCCGCAGGCCGGGAGGAGCGGGCGTCCAGCCGGAGGCGTACCGCCTCCGCCAGCGCGGCGGGGGAGGAGATCTGGGCGGCCAGCCAGGCCCGGAGCTGGTCCAGCAGCCCCTCCTCCGGGAGGATGGTGCCGTTGCCGCAGCGGCTGCCAGCGTACTCGCTGTGGATGGGGCAGTGCCAGTAGACATACTGCCGCCCGGAGGGGTAGGCCACCCGGCGGCGGGTGAAGGCGCGGCCGCAGCTCTGGCAGCGGATGAGGGTGGAGAGGGGGTAGCGGCCGCTGTATCGGGTGGGAGGGGCGGAGCCGGACTGCCGCCGACGCTGCTCCATCAGCCGGGCCGCCTCCTGAAAGGTGTCAGGGGAGACGATGGCCCACTCCGGCCTGTCGTGGTGGTAGTGCATGTCCGGAGGGAGACGCTGGATCTGGCCGGAGAGGAAGTCGCTCACGGTGTATTTGTGGTTGACATAATGACCGCAGTAGATGGGATTTTCCAGGACGCGGCGCACCCCGCGGCTGTTCCAGCTGGCCCCCAGTTTGGTGGACGCCCCCCGCTCCTCCAGAGCCTGGGCGATCTTCCGGCAGCCCAGGCCCTGGAGGTAGAGGCGGAAGATCTCCCGCACCACCTCCGCCTCCGCCGGGACGATCCGGAGGGTGAAGTTGTCCAGCCGGTCGTAGCCGTAGATGCGGGGGGGCACCCTCCCCTTCCGGGAGGTGATGTCCTTCCCGAACTTCACCCGCTTGGACAGGTTGGCGCTCTCCTCCTGGGCGATGGCCGCCATGATGGTGACGATGAATTCCGATTCCCCCAGCACCTTGAGGGAGTTGTTGACAAAGATGCACTCGATGCCCAGGGCCTTCAGCCTGCGGATGCTCTCCAGGGAGTCCACGGTGTTCCGGGCGAAGCGGGAGATGTCCTTGACCACCACCAGCTCGAACTCCCCCCGCTCAGCGTCCCGGAGCATTTGGAGGAAGCCGTCCCGCTTTTTCAGCCACTTGCCTGAGATCCCCTGGTCGGCATAGACCCGGACCAGGGTGTGGCCCCTGACCCGGGCGAAGTCCTGGAAAAAGGCCTGCTGGTGCTCCAGGCTGTCCCGCTGTTCCTCGTGGTCGGTGCTGACCCGGCCGTACCCCACCATCCTCATCTCCTGTCCTCCTTCCGGGGCGGGGCGAGGAGTCTGGCGGCGATCAGCTGGGACAGCAGCCGCTCCAGCGTCTTTTGGTCCTGTGGAAAAAAGGTATAGTGCAGCATATCGATCACCCCAGTCATGTGTATGGAGGCGGCGGAGGAGATATCCCTGGCGGGGCAAAAAAAGCCCCTCCGGGCCGTCAGGGCGGAGGGGCGGAGGGATCAGCGGAGGAAGCGGCGGATCAGCTTCTCGTGGAGGGGCAGATAGGGCTGGTAGCGCATGGGCAGGTCCATCCAGGTCTTTTTCTCCACGATGCTCTTGCGGTGGGAGAAGGTCTCGAAGCCCACCCTGCCGTGGTAGGCCCCCATCCCGCTCTCGCCCACCCCGCCGAAGCCCATGGCGCTGGTGGCCAGGTGGATGACCACGTCGTTGACGCAGCCCCCGCCGAAGGAGCAGCGCTCTGTCACGGCGCGAATGTGCCCTTTGTTCCTGGAGAACAGGTAGAGGGCCAGGGGCTTGGGCCGGTCCTTCAGCAGCTCCAGCACCTCCGGGATGTGGGAGAAGGTGAGGACGGGGAGGATGGGGCCGAAGATCTCCTCCCCCATGACCGGGTCCTGCCAGGTGACGGCGTCCATCACCGTGGGAGCGATGCGCAGGGCCTCCTCCTGCCAGGTGCCGCCGCACACCACCTTCTCCGGCTGGATCAGCCCCAGCAGTCGCTGGAAGTGCTTCTGGTTGACGATCTTCCCGTAGCTGGGGCTGTCCAGGGGGGCGGGGCCGAACTGGACAGTGATCTGCCGGACGATCTCCTCCAGCAGGGCGTCCTTGACGCTCTCCTGGCAGAGGAGATAGTCGGGGGCCACGCAGGTCTGGCCGCAGTTGAGGTATTTTCCAAAGACGATGCGCCGGGCTGTCAGCTTCAGATCCGCAGTCTCGTCCACGATGCAGGGGCTCTTTCCTCCCAGCTCCAGGGTGACCGGCGTGAGATACTGGGCGGCGTGGAGCAGGACCTCCCGGCCCACCGCCTGGCTGCCTGTGAAGAAGATATAGTCGAACTTCTGCTCCAGCAGGCAGGCGTTCTCCTGCCTGCCTCCGGTGACCACCGAGACATGCTCCGGGGGAAAGCACTCCGCCAGGAGCCGGGCGATGACCCGGCTGGTGGCGGGGGAGTATGCGCTGGGCTTGACCACCGCAGTGTTTCCGGCGGCCAGGGCATCAATCAGGGGGTCCAGGGTGAGGAGCAGGGGGTAGTTCCACGGGCTCATGATGAGGACGGTGCCATAGGGGGAGGGCTTGACATAGCTCCGGGCGGCGAACTGGGCCAGGGGGGTCCTGACCCGGCGGTCAGCGGCGAAGGCGGGGGTGCGGCGGATCATATAGGTCAGCTCACTGAGGACCATGCCCACCTCGCACATATAGCTCTCAAAGGCGCTCTTGCCCAGGTCGGCCCGGAGGGCGTCGTTCAGCTCCTCCTCCCGGGCAGCCACTGCGGACCTCAGGGCGCGGAGGGCCTCAACGCGCGCCCTGGCCGGCAGGGTCGCACCGCTCTGAAAATAGGCCCTCTGCCGGGCGACGAGCTGCCGGATCTCCATCTGATCCATGGGTGAGTCCTCCTTTTATTATCGTGTGATAAAAACGCTCCGGTTCTCCCGCGGCCCAGGGGACGGGAACGGGATACAGGGGATGTCAGGGGTGTATCTGGGAGTATAGAGGAGAGAGCGGGATCTGTCAACCGGCTTTTGACGCCGGTGGCCCGGACACGGCCTCTTGTAGGCAATGGCCTCCACGTGTGCGGTGGGGAGACTGCTGCCCATCAGATCCTGGCAGCTGCACACGCTGGGGGAGTCGGAGCTGAAGGACTTGGCGCCCCCCTCGCTGCCGAACAGGATGGCCCGCTTGTCAAATACGGCCAGACCGCATACCTCGATGGGGCGGGCGGCCCCGATGAACGCATCAGCGGTGATCCGATAAAAATACCGCACATCCACGGTATAGAACCCGCGGTTGAACCCTACGGGCTCCACATCGATGTAGGCGTACAGCAGCTCGGCTGTCCCGGCCTTGACCGACAGGGCCCGGTCAAGGACCTCCTGCGACCCGCAGGTGGGATAGACCCGCAGATCCTCAATGCAGTCTTTGTCTTTGCAGGAATCAAAAATTTTTTTCGTGTGTATGCACACGGCCTCCCGGATGCAGCGATCATCGCTCACGGGACCGGGCGCGACCTTTTCAGGCATATGGATACCTCCTCGTCAGATTGAGTGGAGTGGACGGGCACGGGGGTGCCGGGCCCGCCGGAAGTGAAGGGCTTCCATACCATACTATGACCGACAGGCGGGATGGTGCCAGAGGAGCCGGAAATGCGGGGTTGTCCTTTCGCGCGTTTTGTTCTATAATAAAATAGAAAGACCATGGGCACGTTCCCACCAAAGGTGGAGCGGTGTCCGGGACGCCGCCGGCCCGCCAGGGCCGGGGCAAGAAGAGAGAGGTGTGCTTGGATGGCCCGGATGGGATTTATTCAGGATGAGATGGATCTGAAGCTGCTGGTCCTGTATATTATGGCCCGCATTGCGGCGCCGATCACGTTCCTTCAGCTTCTGGAGCTGGCGCTGTGCGACGCCGGGGTGGACTATTTCTCCCTGACGCAGGCGGTGGAGCATCTGGTGGAGACAGAGCACCTGAGCCGGGAGGGGGAGCGCTACGCCATCACGGAGAAGGGGCGGCGCAACAGCGAGATCTGTGAGAGCAGCCTGCCATACTCGGTGCGCCGCCGGTGCGACGACAATCTGGTGCGGGTGAATGAGACCCTGATGCGGGAGCAGCAGGTGCAGGGGGAGGTGCTCCCAAACCCGGACGGGACGTGCACGGTGCGACTGCGGCTGGCGGACGACAGCGGCCCCCTGCTGGAGCTGAGCCTGCTGGGCTCGGCTCTGGCCGCCCTCCTGCTGGCCCTGGCAGTGGCCGGTGGAGCCGCAGGCTGTGGGGCCCCTTCTGCTGCCACAGAAGCCCCCACCCAGGACGCGCCGGTGTCTGAAACGACCCAACCCCCAGCATGGACCGCCTGGGACCCAGTCGCCGTCACCACCAATGCCGCAGGGGAGCGGTGTTTCGCCCTCTCCGCCCAGACCTTTCTCCAGCGGTACAACACCCTCTGGGCTGCAGACTGGGGGGAGGACCTTTTGCCCGCCCTGGACCAGTGGACGGACTACGGCGTGGGCACCCTCTCCCGCAACGGCGGGCTGGAGGGGCGGCAGTACCAAACCCGCCAGGACCCCACCAACTTTGCCGAGCCCTTCCTCGCCCTCTGCCTGACCCAGACGGGGGACCAAGTGATGGAGGTGGTCGCCGGGTTGGACCAGAAGCATTATGTCCAGGGGCCAGAAACCCTGTTTCAGCGCAAGGCCCTGTACAGCCTCCGGGTGTTCTTCCCGGAGCTGACGGAGGCCGACTTCCAGACCCTCTATGCCCAACTCTCCCAGGACGCCCAGTATGCGGAAACCTGGGAGACCCCCCTGCCCGCCCGGGTGTTTTACCAAGACGGCGTGGCCTGCTACCTGCTCCTTCAAATCGGAGAGTATGACCAGCTCCACGTCCGGGCGGCGGACCAGGCCCTGCTGGACCAGTGGCAGGCCGCCGGGGTGGAAATCATCCAGGGCTTCCCCACCGCAGACGGCAGTGCCGCCGGAGAGAAAGGAGACCACACAACATGACCAACCCCCTTTCCGTATTCCAACACACCCCCACCGGGCATGTGCCCGCCTTTCTGTCCCCGGCGGCCACGGAAACCGCCTGGGCCTTTCACCACACCCTGCCGGACTATGCCCCCACCCCCCTGGTCCCCCTGCGGGGCTGGGCCCAGGCCATGGGGGTGAAGGCTGTGTTCGTCAAGGACGAGTCGCCCCGGTTTGGCCTGAACGCCTTCAAAGGGCTGGGGGGAATTTACGCCTTGGCCCGAGCAGCCGGCCAAGTGCTGGGCCTGCCCGAGGATCTCACCTGGGCGGCTCTGCAGACCGAGGCCGCCCGAAGCGCCTTGGCCCAGGTGGAATTTGTCCCCGCCACCGACGGCAACCACGGCCGCGGGGTGGCCTGGGCGGCCCGGCGGCTGGGCTGCCGGGCCCATGTGTACCTCCCCGCCGGCTCTGTCCCCGCCCGGGCCCAGGCCATTTTGGAGGCCGGCGCTGCCCAGGCGGAGATCCTCCCCCTCTCCTACGACGAGACGGTTCAGTACGCCGCCCGCATGGCGGAGGCCCACGGCTGGCAGCTCATCCAAGACACCAGCTGGCCTGGGTACGAGGCGGTGCCCACCTGGATCATCCAAGGTTACACCACCATGGCCCGAGAGGCCGCAGACCAGCTGGCCCAGGCAGGCCCCCCCCGCCCCACCCACGTCTTTCTCCAAGCAGGGGTGGGGGCCATGGCCGGGGGCGTGCTGGGCTGCCTGGCCGCCCGGTATGGGGACCAAGCCCCGGTGTT
>OLRF01003307.1_pt1 | contig 12715 bp, 13 predicted proteins | sample 1672061 | NCBI WGS metagenome assembly OLRF01 (sample SAMEA3136641, study PRJEB25190) | human gut metagenome | reverse complement strand
GAGCACATGCTTGACGTGCATGGGGTCACAGGTTCGAGTCCTGTACCGCGCACCATACGATGTAACCCCTGTGTCCCAACGGATGCAGGGGTTTTCGTTTTGTCCGGCCATATGCTGCACATTTGACCACCCGCAGAAGAAAACAGGCGCCCTCCCGTATGTCTATGGGAGGGCGCCTGTTCGCGTTTTCAGGGGTTTTCAGACTTCACAGGATTGCTTTCCCACGTTCTGCACATGAGATTGTCCAGACTGACGTTATACACGTCTGCCAGCCGCACAAGCGCTTCAATGTTCGGTTCACTTCGTGCCAGCTCGTACCCAGACAGCGTAATGACGTTGATTCCCGTCCGTTCCGCTACATCCTGCTGACGCAGGCCACAGGCCATCCGCAGTTCCTTCAAGTGCCTGGCTACATCGGCCTTTCGCTGCTTGCGGCATTGTGCGTATGTGCTGGCCGCGCTGAACTCCGACTTCGCTTCACCTAAGACCTGCTTGACCGCATCCCCTACGGGAATATCCGGATTGCTGCCGATCTGCTTTGCCCGTTCATACTGCTCTTTCAGATATCCCGTTGCGTCGCTCATACGCTCATCTCCATTTCAGATAGTAGTTTTTATTGTACCAGTCTTTTTGTGCTGGTGCAATCTTTTTTATCAGTTTTTAATAGTCCTTCTTGACAGTATCAAAAATTGATAGTATTATATTCTAAGAGTATTAATTTTTAATACTTGCAGTGCTCCCGTCAGAACGGCAAGGCCGCTTCGCGGAGATGCGAGAGCAACTTGCGGCGCAGCCGCAAAGCGGCTCGCATCCCAGCTCCCCCGTGGCCTTGCTGCTGGCGCTCCCGATCTTCGGGAGGGCTGCAGTGCCCGCTCGGACTATCAGCTTCGCCGATTGCTCGCTTTCTCTGCCTCCGCGGCCTTGCCGCTGCGGAGCTCCGCCGAGCTCCGGACTGCCGGTGCCACCACCGGCTTCTCTATACTTGATATACCAACAAATCTGTCTCAAAGGAGGTTTTCGCATGGCTTTCATGTCCGCGACACTTACAGACGTTACGTCCAATGCAAGAATCAAGCTCTATCCGTCCTGCGACGTGTTACAGGTTGCTAATAGCCCCATCTTTCGTATGTCCGGCTGGGAGCCGCGCAAGCGCGCCTATAACGTGCCGCCAAAGGGAGAAGGGAAGAACCCTGAGCGTGCCGCAGAGGTCAGCCGTACCCGTGCAAGAAGCAAGGTGCGTGATATCGCCCTCTGCAATCCCTTTACATACTTCTTCACTTGGACGCTGAGTCCCGACGAAATCGACCGCTATGACGCTGAGGCCGTCAAGCGTAAGCTCACGACATTCTTGCGGAACAAAACCTATCGCAATGGCTTTCGCTATCTCCTTGTCCCTGAACTGCACAAGGACGGGGCTATTCACTTCCACGGCCTTTGCATGCTCGGTGATCTGCGCACGGAGCGTGCCCGCAATGCCCATACCGGAGAGCCCCTGTCCACGGATCGCGGCCAGCCTATCTACAATATGCCGGACTGGAAGTATGGCTATTCCACCTGTATTCCCATTGATGAGAATTACGAAGCCACTTGCAACTATGTCGTGAAGTACATCACGAAGGATTCCGAGAAGATTTTCGGCAAGTGGTATCTTTCCTCGCGTAACCTTATCAAGACGCCTGATACGGAACTGATCGACGGCGGCGTAGACTTCTATGAATTCACCGCTGACCATCCCGAATGTCCCGTGTTCCCTCTGTATCAGGATGTGCAAATGACGGTTTTGAAGTTTGATAACCGGAAGGAGGTGACAGCCGTTGACACTGGGAGCATGGATCCCGCAGTATCTGAAAGCGTACAAAGAGGGAGTTGTCCGACCGGATACGCTCTACACGCTGCATCTGGTCGCGTCGAAAATTCCGGAAGAGCTGCAGGCTATGGAAATGGACGATATTCGCCCTATGCATCTGCAGTCCTTCGTCAATAAGTTCGCACAGACGTATTCAAAGTCCTATCTCGATAAGATGCATGTGATGCTCAATGCGCTGTTCACCACGGCCATAGATAACGAGTTCTGCCGGAAGAATCCAGCTGCCCGTGTGAAATATCCGCATCTGCGTGAGCCTGAACCGGAGTTCTTCACGCTGGAAGATGTCCGCAAAATCTTCGACTTTGCAGCAACTTACGAAAACCAACGAATCGCTCTCGCCGTTCTGGTGCTGCTTACGACCGGCGTACGCCGTGGTGAGCTGCTCGGCCTGAAGGATTCCGACATCACGGACACTACCCTGACCGTCAACCGCGCTGTCTATCTGGATCATAATAAGCCCCGTGTCACGGAACACGAAGCAAAGACGGAAAAGAGCCTGCGCACCGTTCCGCTCTTTCCGGAGATTGCCTATTGGCTGCAGCACCTCCCGCATAAGGGGGAGTATGTGTTTGGCACAAAAAACGGTACGCTCATGTACCCGCGCAATTTCACCCGTGACTATGACAAATTCTTTCATAAGCTGCGCGAGGTCTATCCGGAAGTACCGCATCTGTCCCCGCACCACTGCCGCCACACCTTCGCCACACTGACGCGTGAATCCGGTGCGGATATCCGCATCATTCAGGCGCTTCTCGGTCACAGCGACATCAAGACGACCGCCCGATACTCGCACGCAAGTCAGGGGTGTATGCAGCTCGCCGTCATGGGGCTGCACGACACAATCGACGCACAAAGCCGCTCTTTTGCCGTCTGACCATTCAGCTTGACGTGCATGGGGTCACAGGTTCGAGTCCTGTACCGCGCACCATACGATATAATCCCTGTGTCCCAATGGATACGGGGATTTTCGTTTTGTCCGGCCATATTGCACATTTGACCACCCGAAAGAAGAAAGCAGGCGCCCTCCCTTATGTTTATGGGAGGGTGCCTGTTCGTTCCCAATCCGATATTGCATTAGGTGGAAACTATGGTATGATAAAAGCACATTCAAAGTGGAAGCGTTTCTATGCGTACGACCAAAGATACCCTGCATGAAAAGAGGAAAGCAGCCGAGGAGCATATCCGCCTGCTCGAACGAGAGGGGAAACAGGGCATCCGCTATACCGCGATGATGCCGGATCTTCCGTTTCTGGTGCTGGGGCTGCTGAGTGATATCGGCTGGATAATCCACCTCATCGCAGGCATCGCCTACTTTTGCCGGAGCGGATGGCACCATGTGACGGATGGCATAGCCCTCCTTGCGCTGGCCGACATCCTGTCCGGCGTCGCCTGCCTTATGTATCTGAACAAAATAGGGGATTGGCCGCTCGGCTGCATTCCGCTGCAGGCAGCAGACGCGGGCATGTTCAACAGAGCCTACTATCTCTCCGGTGCCTACGGGCTGTGGAGACCCGTACTGATCGTCGGGCTGGGCGTGATCGGGATCCATTTCGCGCTGCTGCTCGCCGGCAGGACTCGTTATCCCCGGTGGATGCTCGCTTTTCATCCGGTCACATGGAACCTCCTGCTCGTCGTCATTCCGGACATTGCGCAGGCTCTGCAGGTGCCCGCGGCCACGTGGATGTCCGTGATGAGACAGAGCAGCACAAACAGCTCAATCGTGGTCTGGTGCATAGCGGCCGCGATTTATGAGAAAAAGCATCTGTAAAAAGCAAGAGCGCCCTCCCGCGAACCTGCGGGAGGGCGTCTTTTTCACTTCTGCCGTTTTTTGTACCCGCAGTCGCAGTACGGGCCGCCGGAGGCAAGGGTGTATTCGCGCACAAAGGTAGCCGAGCCGCGCGCCTCGGCCATCGTATAGTCCAGATGGCAGAGCGCGGGCGTCAGATCCTGCAGCCCCAGCTCCTGCATAAGCGTGCAGATGCCGCACCTGGAAAAGCGCGCCTCATAGCCGCTGCCGTCCGGATACTCGTAAAAGTCCATGTTCCACGAATAGGGGTTGCGGTCGCCGGCGCGCAGGGCGGCCGTGCGACGCATGCCCTCGATGTCCTTCTCCGTGAACTGGCTCTTCCCGCTCGCGCGGAAGACCCGGCGCACCAGCCCCGTCATCATGGCGCGGGCATAGTAGTCCGTCAGGCGCTGCACGTCCGGGCGCTCCGGCATGGAGAGGATAAACGCCGCGAGCATCGCGCAGTTCACCTCGTTCGTCATGAACCGGTCAGCCTTTTCAAACTCGGGCAGACGCCCGATGAGCTCCCGGTACTTCTTCTTCGCCTTCCGCGCCGTCTCGCGGGCGCTCTGCCCGGAGAGCCCGAAACAGCGCACCAGCTCCCGGCGGAAGGAACCGCCGAACACCGCCCACATCCCCGCGGGCTTGCCGAAATACTTCATACTTCTCCTCTTGATTCTCCCGCTCCGCTCAGCAGGAATTTATCCGCGTAATGGCAGAACTCCTCCGGGTGGATCATCACCAGCTCCGCGTGGGCCATCTTCGGGATGCCGCGCACGCGGATGTGCGGAAAATAGCGCTTGATGAACCAGATGTTGCCGCGGCGGTCTTTCTTCTCATCGTCGCCGTACCAATAGGTGATTTTCGTCCCCGTCTCCGCGGGCGTGCGGGGCAGGGCATAGTTGTTTCCCGACCAGAACACGTTGCGAACCGTCCGGCGGGAGTAAGTCCTGAGATACGCCTGCAGCGCGTCGTACTCCGCTTTCGGGTCGTGCCCCGGCAGCGTAAAGCGCTCGGGCGGGAAGGCCGCCTCCAGCATCCCGCGGCTGCGGGTGACGAGCCGGAAGCCGATGCAGTCCCGCGCGAGGAGGAGTCTGCGCACCGGAAACGGCAGCTGATACGGCGTGATGCCGCCGTCGATGATCGCGCGCCCGACCGGCAGCTCCCCCAGCGCCAGCAGGCGCGTCAGGCACGCGCCGCCCAGCGAGCAGCCGTAGGCCGCGTCGAGCCAGGTGATCCCACGCGAGCGCAGCCAGAGCATAATTTCGGCGACCGTCTGCTCAACGGAGAGGAAGTCGCCGGGGTAGGCCGGTTCGTGCCCGTCGTAGCTCACCTGAAAAACGTGCCACCGCCGCGCCAGCAGCGCGACCGTGGCCGAAAACGCCCAGACCGGCTCCGCCGTGCAGGGCAGAAACAGCAGCGTCCGTGCGTGCTCCGCGCCATATTCCGTGATATGCATGTCCCGCGCCCCCTTACCGCATCAGTTAGTTTTGCCTAACCGGCAATCTTTCAAAAAGCCGCCCTGCGGCAGCTCCAGCGAATCGGATGCAGTTTCATTATAGTAACGTGTGTCCGCGCTGTCAAGATGGCGTTTGGATTTGGGGTGCTGCGAAATACGTTTGCTGCCTTCGGCGGGGTACTTTCGTTCTTCGGCGAAAGAAAGGTACCAAAGAACGCCGCAAGAAGCCAAGGTTTCTTGACTTCCTAAGCGCGCCCCGCACATTGGGAAGTAGTTATGGCACATACCACACGTTTGATAAATTTTACAAGAGACCTTAAATATAGTATCGTCTCTGCGCCTGCGCCGCTGACGCTGACGGTTCAAAAATCACTGTGCACTGTTCTTACATCTTTCTACCTCAAGAACCACTGTAGGACAGAGCCCATGTGCACCGCTGCGTTTACCGAAAGTTTTTCACTGTTCTTACGTAGGGGCCGATGCCCACATCGGCCCCTACGTAAGAACCCCGCACCACACAAATTCCCTCACATAGCCGCCAAGACCCGCTATTTTTCGATTTTCCCGTCCAAAGCCCAAATTCCACTCTTCGGATTTTCTCATTTTTCATTCCGTATAATGGGACAAAAGTGCTGTTTTTTTGTGCCATCCGTCAATTCAGCCGATTGAAATTTTACATTGTATTCACATTTCACAAAGTTAACATGCATAATTTATCACCGCAAAATTATCGTATTTTGTTGACTTTTTTTGCAGCACCGCTTATACTTGGTAATAACATCTCGTCGGATAGATAACATCGCTTATATCCAGTGAGGAAGCGCAAGGAAATCGTTTATGCCCGCCGTCAAGCGGCCGACACTTTTGTCTAAACTGACAAATGTTTCCGGTCAATATTGACAAATTCTGAAGACGCTCGTATAATACGTCACATCGAAGGCAAAGGCGTCTGAGGATCGTATCTCGGACGCTTTTGCTTTTTTTGTTGGCCATTTCCATGCAAAGCATGGAGCACGCGCGTTTTCAACCGAAAAAAAGGAGTGATAAGAAATCATGAAGCAGGAATTTTCCAGTGTAAAGCTGCTGGGTCCGGCCAATATCTATTTCGACGGCCTGGTCACCAGCCGTACCTTCTTTGAACCGGACGGCCAGCGTAAAACGCTCGGTTTTGTCTGTGCCGGCGAATATGAGTTCTCCACCTCGACGATCGAGGAGATGGAACTCTACGCCGGTGAGTTTGAGCTAATGCTCCCCGGCGAGACAGAATATCACAAGTACGTCGCGGGTGACACGTTCACCATCCCCTGCGGGATTCAGTTTAAGGTGCGCAGCCGCACCTTCGCTGATTACTGCTGCACTTATGTGACGGAGTAAGAGAGAATCCGTTCACTATTTATCAGCAGCGCCAAACGAATTAACGACATCTTAACATCGTCTTCCTTGCGCAACCAGTTTTTCCGCATTTCAGAAAATCACAAAGGAGTTTTTACGCCATGGATGAAAAGAAAACAACGAAAGGCAGAGGCTTTTCTTCGCCGCTTATGATGGCGATTTCCCTGATTGCCGCCTCCGTCGGTACGGGCAACATCTGGCGCTTCCCGCGCGTGATGGCCACAAACGGCGGCTCGGCCTTCGTCGTGGCCTATGTGGTCATCATGCTCATCGCCGTCATCCCCGTGATGATGGGCGAGCACGTCATCGGCCGCTGCACCCGTAAGGGTCTGCCCGGCGCGTTCCGTGACTTCCTTGGTTCCCGCAAGGCCACCTGGCTCGGCACCTTCGTCGAGTGGGTTGTCATCATCACCATCGCCTACTATACCGTCGTCGTGGCATGGATCTTCCAGTATCTGGGCAAGTCCATCACCGGCTCCTGCTTCGTGGAGGACAAGGCGGGTCTGTTCGCCAGTGTCTCCGATCATAACTGGGTGTCCGTCCTGATCTACATCGCCATTCAAGTCTTTTGCTGCTGGGGCGCCTACAAGGGCATCAAGGCCATTGAGCAGTCCACGAAGATCCTCCTCCCGATCCTGTTCGCGTGCGTCATCATCCTCGCCGTCCGCACCGTCACGCTGCCCGGCGCAACAGCCGGTCTGAACTTCATGTTCAACCTGAAGTTCTCCGACCTGCTCAACTATAAGATCTGGCTCGAAGCACTGACGCAGTGCCTGTGGTCTGCCGGTCCCGGCTGGGGCATCTGCATCGCCTACGGCGTCTATGCCAAGAAGAAGGACGATGTCGTCCTCGCCACCACCGTGCAGGGCTTCGGCGATATGTCCGTCGCGATGCTCGCCGCAGTAGCGATTCTTCCGGGTCTGTTCTCTGTTCTCGGTGAGCAGGGCGCCCTCGATGCCTGTGCCTCCGGTAACAATGGTCTGGCGTTCATCGCCCTGACCGGCGTGTTCGAGACGATGGCCGGCGGCCGCATCTTCGCGTGCCTGTTCTGGATCGCCCTCATCTGCGCATCCATCACCTCGATCATCGCCATGTACTCCATCGTTGTCCAGCCCCTCGCCGACGCGGGCATCAGCAAGAAGAAAGCCTGCATCATCATGGGTGTCATTACCATCGCGCTGGGCATCCCCTCTGCATGGAGCAACTTCGTCTTCTGCAACCAGGACTTCGTTGTCGGCCAGGCGATGGTCATCGGCGCCACCTTCTCCGGCTACGCGCTGCTGAAGTTCGGCCCCGAGAAGGTTCGCACCAAGTTCCTCAATCACCCCAACACCAGCCTGCACATCGGCAAACGCTTCAACTGGGGTGCGGCCATCCTGCTGCCGGTTCTCGCCGTGGTGATGTTCGTCTGGTGGTGCATCCAGTACATCGGCTGGGAGCCCAACTGGTGGAAGCCGTTTGAGATGTACTCCCTCGGCTCCATGTTGTGGCAGCTCGGCATCCCGATGATCCTGTTCGCCGTGTTCAACAAAAAGATCGCAGCTTCCGCCGGCCCGAAGTATTTCAACGGCGAGGAGTTCCCCGACATCGTCGATAACGGCTTCAATAGCTAAAGGAGGCAATCAACATGACTGTAACTTCCATTATCCTGATGATTCTCTGCCTCGGTGGTATCTGGGGCGCGCTGATCTACTACCTGATCCGCATGATCCGGACACAGAACAAGTCCGACAAATAAGACCTATTCATCATCGAATCTCTTCCCATCTCTCCATGAATGCCCCGGCCTGCACCGCAGGCCGGGGCATTCACCTTTTCTCCCACCGCAAGTGTGTTTGCATTTTTGTCATCCCGCGGTTTCATTTTCCGCATGCAAAATTGCAGTTTTTTCCTCCAGCGGCGCAGATTCTGCATTTACAAATATTTAACTTGCAAAAATACATTTCTTCTCTTATAATAAATATAGTCGTTCCGCGGCCGCCCCGTCGGGCGCGGCAGGATTTCAGAAAGGAAAAGCACAGCAATGATCGAAAAGGACAACAACAACCCTCTCAAGGCATATACCGGCCCGCTCAGCCGGACGCTCCGCGAGGAATACACCATAGGCGAGGAGTATTACCGCGGCGACGTGAAGCGTGGCCTGCGCAACAGCGACGGCACCGGCGTGCTCGTCGGCGTGTCGAAGGTCGGCAGCGTGCAGGGCTACCTCATTCAGGACGGCCAGCGCATCCCCGCGCCCGGCCGGCTGTACTACCGCGGCATCGACCTGTATGACATCGTGGGCGCCCACCGGGAAGCGGGAACGTTCGGCTATGAGGAGGTCGCGTATCTGCTGCTCATGGGGTATCTCCCCTCCCGGCCCGAGCTGGATCACTTCAAGGACATCATGAATCAGGCCCGCAAGCTCCCCAAGGGCTTCACCGAGGGCATGATCATGCACCACCCCAGCCAGAACATCATGAACGAGCTGGCCCGCGGCGTCCTCTCGCTCTACTCCTATGACCCGGATCCCGACAACACCTCCATCGAAAACCTGCTGCTGCAGTCGGTGCGGCTCGTCGGCTCCTTCCCCTCCATCGTCGCCAACGCCTACGCCGTCAAGCGCCACTATTTCCAGGGTGAGTCCCTCCACATCCACTATCCCGAGCCGGAGCTCTCCACGGCGGAGAACTTCCTGCGCATGATCCGCCCCGACAAGAGCTACACCGAGGAGGAGGCACATCTGCTCGATACCATGCTCATGATCCACGCCGAGCACGGCGGCGGCAACAACTCCACCTTTGTCTGCCGCGCGATGTCCTCGAGCGGCACGGATACCTACAGCGCCATCGCGGGCGCGGTCGGCTCGCTGAAGGGCCCTCTGCACGGCGGCGCGAACGCCAAGGTCATGCAGATGTTCCGCTACATCAAGGAAAATGTCGACCCGAACGACGACGGCGCCATCCGCGACTACCTCAATAAAATGCTCGACGGCGAGGCCGGCGACCGCTCCGGCAAGATCTACGGCCTCGGCCACGCAGTCTATACCATGTCCGACCCGCGCGCCGTCCTCATCAAGCGCTACGCCCGCCACCTCGCCGAGCTCAAGGGCTTCGAAAAGGACTTCGACCTCCTGCAAAAGGTCGAGGAGCTGGGCATCCCCCTCATTCAGGAGCGCCGTCACAACAACGCCGACATGTGCGCTAACGTCGACATGTACTCCGGCCTTGTCTACACGATGCTCGATATCCCCGAGGACGTCTTCACGCCGCTGTTCGCCTCCGCCCGTATCGCGGGCTGGTGCGCCAACCGCATTGAGGAGCTCGTCACCTGCCGCCGCATCATGCGCCCGGCCTACCGCGCCGTAACGACCCACGGCCAGTACATCCCGATGGAGCAGCGCACGCCGCACATCCAGTAATTTCCAAAAGGGCGAAGTAAGTGCCTTCAAGAGTGATCCGACCCAATCGGATCACTCTTATTTTTTTGCGTTTCCTTTATTCATTGCACGTTATTGAACGCTCTCGTGGAAACGTTTCCGGCATTTCAGTAATGAAATGTTGAATGATTCAATGAATTTTTGCACAGAAATTGAGCACTTTGCATAAACAACTATCGTTAAATATAGGCAAAACATCAAGTAGCCCTCGGCAAATTTGACAAAACTCTCGACAAACTTCACAAATTATACATAAAATTAGAAAAACCCCCTTAACAAATACTAAACGAGCGTGTATAATGCTGGTGTATTATCAAGGGGATTGCTCTTGATGGATGCGGAAGGAGTGAGTCCGATGGAGATGACAAAGCAGGACAGACTGACCAAGCTGCTCAATGCCTATTCTCATCATTACGACATCGAACGGGACGTGGACGTAGAAGGCGGGCACTTCCCCGCCACGGCGTTCTACTATCTGCGCGATGAGAACTATCTCATCAGCAAGAAGCACGTTCTGAGCGCGATCGAGAATTATGAGTATATCTACATTGATCTGGCGGATCACCTGACGGCAGAGGATCTGCAGAGGAAAATTGACCTCTCGCGGCAGGCCGGCATGAGCCACATCAAGCCGAACAAGGAGCATATGTCTTCGTTCGTGACGCTTGTGGTTCTGGCCGACACCATCGATCCAGAGGCCAAGGCACTCATCAAGAAAACTCGCTTCCGCAAAAACTTCCGACTGGCACTCCATGGCTGGATGGAGTATCGCATCGCCGCAATGGAAATTGCAACCAACAGCTTCCTTTCCAATCCGGCCGCTAAGGAAGCACGTAAGCTCTTAGAGGCGAATTTCGCCCCTAAGAAACATTAAGAAGGGAGAGTTTCACACAAATGAATGGTCTTGTACTTCTGATCATCGGCCTTGCTGTGCTGCTGTGTGGCTACATTTTCTACGGCCGCTGGCTGTGCAAGCAGTGGGGCGTTGGCGAGAACAACGAAGCCACCCCCGCACACACCATGGAAGATGGTGTTGACTATGTCCCCGCAAAGGCCCCCATCCTGATGGGCCACCACTTCTCCTCCATCGCTGGCGCCGGCCCCATCACGGGCCCCATCAGCGCTGCTGGTCTGGGCTTCGGCTGGCTGGCCTGCACCCTCTGGATCCTCATCGGCGGTATTTTCTTCGGTGGTGTCCATGACTTCGGTGCTCTGTTCGCCTCCGTCCGCCACGGCGGTAAGTCCATCGGCGAGATCATCTCCGCCAACATGTCCCTGCGCGCCAAGCGCCTGTTCATCATCTTCTCTTATCTGACCCTGATCCTCGTGGTCGCCGCCTTCGCCTCCATCGTGGCGGGCACCTTCGGCGCCACCTATGTGGACGGCGTTCTGGATAAGGCCGCTTCCACCGCGAATGCGCAGGTCGCCATGGTGTCCCTGCTGTTCATCGTGATCGCGATCATCTTCGGTTACTTTGTCTATCGCCGCGGCGTGTCCGTCGGCATCGCCTCCGTTGTCGGCGTGTTCGCGATTGCCGCGATCATCTTCATCGGCCTGAACTTCCACCCCATCTACCTGTCCACCACCGCGTGGATGTGGATCTGCGGTGCGTACATTCTGGTCGCCTCCGTCACCCCCGTCTGGATCCTGCTGCAGCCGCGTGACTACCTCAGCTCCTTCCTGCTGTATGCCATGCTCGCTCTGGCGATCCTCGGCGTCATCATCGGTCACCCCTCCATGGACAGCCTGCCCGTCTTCCAGATCTCTGCGGCGGACGCTGCTGCCAAGAACATGACCATCACGCCCGTGTTCCCCGTCCTGTTCACCACCATCGCCTGCGGTGCTATCTCTGGCTTCCACTCCCTGGTCGCCTCCGGTACCACCTCCAAGCAGCTCGATAAGGAAACCGACGCGAAGCCCATCGCTTACGGCGGCATGCTGATCGAGTGCGTGCTGGCCATCCTGACGCTGGTTGCCGTCGCTTATGCTTATAAGTGGAACGCCGCCAACCCCGACGCCGCCCTGAAGGGCGCCACCGCCATCTTCGGCGGCGGTATCGCCGGCATGATCGATCCCAGCCGCGGTACGGTCTATCACGTCCTGTACACCCTGCTGGTTCTGACCTACTCCACCTTCTGCCTGACCTCCCTCGATACCGCTACCCGTATGGGCCGCTTCATGTTCCAGGAGTTCTGGATCGACGGCTCCAAGGGCGAAACCCCCGAGAATGTCACCGGCTTCAAGAAGGTTATGGCCAACCCCTATGTTGCGACCGTCATCACCGTCGTTCTGGGCATCCTGCTTGGCCTGAACGGTTACCAGAAGATCTGGGCGCTGTTCGGCTCCGCCAACCAGCTGCTGGCCGCTCTGGCTCTGCTGGCTGTGGCTACCTGGCTCGGCAATGTCGGCAAGAACAACAAGATGTTCCTCATCCCCATGGCCTTCATGCTGGTCGTCACCATCTGCTCCCTGATCATCAACACCAAGACGCAGATCGGTCTGATCACCAAGGGCGGCGCCGACTGGGGCCCCTATGTTCAGGCGATCCTCGGCGTGCTGCTGGTCATCCTGGCCGTCGTCCTCGCGGTCGAGGGTATCTCCACCCTCAGCAAGCAGGCCAAGGCCAAGGCTGCGAAGTAAGCTGGGTTTTCCCAACTGAATCAGGGCGGAGTTTTGCCAGTCTCCGCTGACAGAGACAGGGCTGCCGGACGGCAGCCCTGTTTTTTACCCGCAAAATTGAAGAGATGGAGGGCGAAGCCACTGGCTTCGCCCTCCATCTCTTCAATTTTGCGG
>OLRF01003302.1_pt1 | contig 12725 bp, 8 predicted proteins | sample 1672061 | NCBI WGS metagenome assembly OLRF01 (sample SAMEA3136641, study PRJEB25190) | human gut metagenome | reverse complement strand
AGCACCGTCACCACGCAGCGGTTGTGGTCCGGGTCTGTGGAGTAGTCCAGCAGCTTCACTCCCGGCTTGGCCCGGAAGGAGTCCACGATGCGCTCCACCTTCTTCAGGTCCCGCCCCTCGCTGAAATTGGGGACGGATTCGATCCATTTATCCAGCTTCATGTCTCTCTCCTCTCTCTGTCCTGGGCCACGGGGACGCCCCCCTCTTTTACCTTTTTATATTATTATAGTGTTTTCCCCTCCCCCTGGCAAGGCAAAAACGCGCCCCCGGCAAATTTTTGCCCGGGAACAGTTGCACACCCGGCCCCAAATCCGATATACTGGACCCAGACCAAAGAGGGGGGCTTTCTGATGCTCAATGTGACCATGCTCCAGACCCCCAGCGTCACGCTGGACGGGGTCCCGGTCTCCTTTCCCTTCAAGCGGGCGGACGCCCTGCTGTACTACATGCTGGTGCGCCGCAGCGCCACCCGGCAGGAGCTCATCTCTCTGCTGTGGGAGAGCTGCGACGAGGCCACCGGCCTGAAAAATCTCCGCAACACCTTATATACGCTGAAAAAGACCCTGGGGGGCGACTTTCTCCTCTCCCCCCAGAAGTCCCTGGTGGTGGTGAACAGCGCCTGGGAGGTGGACTGCGACTACGACCGCTTCACCCAGCAGGGGGATTTCTCCGCCTACCGAGGCCCCTTCCTCCAGGGCTTCGCCGTCAAGCACGCCTTCTCCTTCGACGAGTGGCTGGACCGCACCCGGGAGAAGCTCCATGAGCAGTATCTGGGCCGGCTGGCCCAGCAGGCCCAGGCCGCCCTGGAGGCCGGCGACCCGGAGGAGGCTGCCCGCTTGGCCACCGAGTATCTGCGGGAGGACCCCTTTGACGAGTCCATGGCCGCCTTCCTCATGGAGCGCCTGCGGGCGGCCCGGAAGTACTCCCGGGCCGCCCAGGTGTACCAGCGGCTGAAGGAGCAGCTCTCCGAGGAGCTGGGTGTGGACCCCCTGGAGAGCACCACCATGCTCTATTACGAGATCATGAACCAGTGGAACGACACCACCCAGGCCCCCGGGGAGGCAGAGGCGCCCCAGGTCCCCGTGGGACGGGAGACCCTCTATGCCGCCCTGCGGGCGGCGGCGGGCTCCTTCGCCGAGGGGGCGGTGCGCCGCTGCTCCCAGCTGTTCATCGGGGAGGTGGGCTCCGGCAAGAGCGAGCTCATCAGCCACTTCCTCCGCTGGTCCGATCTGTCCGCCCTGCTGGTGCTGCGGTGCGGCTGCCTCCAGTCGGAGGAGGGCCTCCCTCTGGCCCCCTGGGACCGCATCCTGCTGTCCCTGCGGGAGTTCATCCAGGAGGAGCAGCTCTCCCTCCCGGTCCCGGTCCAGGTCCGATTAGGCCAGGCGTTCCCTCTCTTCCGCTCTGAGAACGCCTGGCCGGGCGGAGTCTCCGCCCGGGCGATGCGCCAGTGGGACCAGGGGCTGGAGGACAGCCTCCTGCTCCTCTTCTCCGCTGTCACCCGCCGGAAAAAGGTGCTCCTGGTGCTGGAGGACCTGCAATGGGCTGACGAGGAGAGCCTGCGTCTGGGGGACGCCCTGCTCCGCCGCCTGGAGGGCAGGGGGCTGATGACCATCCTCACCGCCCGGGACGACCTCTCCCCCTCTGCCCTGGCCCGGCTGGAGTCGCTGGAGGCGGACGGCCTGCTCCGCCGCCATCGCCTGCCCCCTCTCACCCCGGAACAGACAGAGGAGCTGCTCCGCAGGGAGCTGGGCGGTGAGGCCGCCCGGCGCATGGCTCCCCAGTTCCACCGGGAGACCGGAGGCAACCTCTATCTGCTCACCGAGCTGACCCAGGCCTACCGCCGCAGCGGCGATGTGGAGGCCACCCTCCAGACCCTGGGGGATATCCTGATGGACCGGCTCTCCGGCCTGTCCGGCGCGGCCCTCCAGGTGGCCGAGCTCATCTCCCTCTTCTCCGAGGAGGTGCCCAGCCGCCTGCTGCTGGAGCTGATGGACCAGAATGACCGCCTGCTCACCGCCGGTCTGGACGAGCTGCGGGGCCGGGGCATCATCCTGGAGCACCACACCGAGGGGGACCCCACCTACCGCTTTGCCCACCAGCGCATCCGGGAGCTGGTCTACGACCGGCTCTCCTACTCCCAGCGTCAGCCCCTCCACCTCCAGGCCGCCGAGCTGCTCTCCCAGGGGGAGCAGCCCCAGGAGGGGGGCGCCTGCCGCCAGATCGCCCGCCACTTTCAGCTGGCCGGCAGCCGCCTGCGTGCTCTGGAGTACCGCATCCGGGCCTGTGATCTGGACAGCTCCCGGGCCTTCGAGCCCTTCTCCCCCCTGGGAGGAGACGCCCCTGCCCCCCGCTCCCCAGAGGAGCTGGAGGAGCAGACTCAGCAGTTCCTGCGGGAGCTGTCCGCCCTGCGCCGTGAGGGGGCGGACCCCGCAGTCCTGGGCCGTCTGGAGGTGGCCACCGCTCTGATCCAGGGGCGTATCGCCCTGTTCCAGGGGGACAGCGCCCGGGGCAGCGATATCCTGGGCGCCCTCAGCGGCGGCAGCATCCACCCCGACACGGGGGTGCTCATCCGGGCCTGCTACCTGCTGGCCTCCTCCGCCCTCTACCGTCAGGCCACTGAACAGGTGGAGCGCTACACCGCCACCGGCATGCGCCTGCTGGAGCGCACCCGGGACCCGGTCCAGCAGGCCCAGTTCCAGCGGCTTCGGGGCGGCCTGTTCTGTCTCCAGGGCGCCTATGACAAGAGCCGCTACTATCTGCTGGAGGCCATGGACGCTCTGCGGGGACAGCCCCGCTCCACCGCGGTCCGGCTCCAGCTGGCGGCCGTCTACTGTGACTACGGCCGGGTCTGCCGTCAGCGGCTGGAGTACGCCGACGCCTGCTCCTACTATAAGCGGGCCCTCTCCCTGCTGGGAGACCTGCCCTGGCCCGGCGGCGTCTGGGTCTATGTCCATTACGGGCGGGCCGCTTTTGCCTTGGAGGACCATCCCAGGGCCCGTGAGCTGTTTCAGCATGGGTATGACAACGCGAAAGTTTCCGGCGAGCTGTGGGGCCGGGCAGCCGCCGCAGCCTACACCGCCTATTATCAGGCCATGGAGGGGGACTACGAGCGGGCGGCGGTCAGCTTGGCCGATGCCCAGTCCTGCCAGCAGCGGCTGAATTCCCCTCTGGAGGGGGTCATCCTCCACTTTGTCTCCATGCACATCCGCAGCCGGCTGGACCTGGAGCAGCGGACGGGCTCCCCCCTCGCCCCTCTGCTCACCTACTCCCCGGAGAGCTACGCCCGGCAGGGGGTCCGCCTGCTTTCCAGCGTCCCCAGCGTATTCGAGGCGGAGCAGCTCTCCCAGAGCCTGCGCAACGGCATCGCCACCCAGCAGCGGTACCGTGCCTCTGAGCTGTACAGCAAAAACAAGCATTTTATGGCGGAATGAGCAGTAACCGCCCCCACATGATCGCCATTTTTATAGATGCGCCTAAAATTTATCGGTGCGTCTTGACAGATGCTCTTCTATGGATATATTATGGACACGTAAAGACGCAGCGGTCCGTTTGGACTGCGGCGTCTTTTTTCAATTTTTAGAATTAGACGTTTTTTAGATGCTCTTTGACTATACTGGCGTCAGAAACGTCTAATTCTGTTCCGGCGAAAGGAGGTCGGCTGGCCGGGGCAGTGTTTCGGTCCGTAAGGAGAGCGGTCCGAGGAAAAAAGAGAATCAAAATGGGAGGGTAACATCATGTCATTTGAAACCGTGGAAAACGTCCTCAACATCAACACCGATGCAATCATGACCCTGGCAATGGCTTCCATTCTTCTGCTGATCGGTTACGCGATCAAAAACAAGGTCAACTTCCTGGCCAAGTACTGTATCCCTGCTCCCGTCATTGGCGGCTTCATCTTTATGTTCATCACCTTCGCCGGCCACACCACCGGTACTTTTACCTTCAACTTCACCAACACCTTCCAGGACCCCTTCATGCTGGCCTTCTTCACCACCGTGGGTCTGGGCGCCAGCTTCTCCCTGCTGAAGAAGGGCGGCATCCTGCTGATCGTCTACTGGCTGTGCGCCGGTGTGGTCTCCATCTTCCAGAACATCATCGGCATCGCCGTGGGCACCGCGGTAGGTCTGGAGGCCCCCTACGCCCTGCTGTCTTCCGCCATCTCCATGATCGGCGGCCACGGAGCAGCCGGCTCTTACGGCTCCACCTTTGAGAGCCTGGGCTACTCCGCCGCTATGGGCGTGGGCGCCGCCGCCGCCACCTTCGGCCTGATCTCCGGTGTGCTTGTGGGCGGACCTCTGGGCCGCCGCCTCATCGTCAAGTATGACCTGAAGCCCGAGGAGCATCAGGCCAACTACGATGATATCAAGAGCGTCAATGCCGCCGGCAAGGAGCCTCTCTCCGCTCTGGACGTCATCAAGAACGTGGTCGTCATCATCGTGTGCATGGCCCTGGGCACCATGGTGTCTGGATGGGTCAGCAAGCTGATCGGGATGTCCTTCCCCAACTATGTGGGCGCCATGTTCGTGGCTGTCATCGTCCGCAACCTCAACGACACCTTCCACTTCTATAAGTTCTCCTTCCCCCTGGTGGACGGCATCGGCGACGTGATGCTCAACCTGTACCTGGCTCTGGCCCTGATGACGCTGAAGCTGTGGGAGCTGGCCAGCCTGATGGGCGGCGTGCTTCTCATCGTCATCTGCCAGGTGGTGTTCATCGTTACGGTGTCCTACTTCGTGATCTTCCGCATCCTGGGCAAGAGCTATGACGCCGCTGTCATGTGCTCCGGCCTGTGCGGCCACGGCCTGGGCGCCACCCCCACCGCCATTGTCAACATGACCGCCGTCACTGAGCGGTACGGCATGTCCAGCCGGGCCTTCATGGTGGTCCCCATCGTGGGCGCCTTCCTGGTGGACATCATCTATCAGCCCCAGACCATCGCTTTCATCAAGTTCTTTGTCCCCGCCGCCTCTAATCTGGTGGGCTGATCCTTTCAAGCGCTACATCTCAAAACATTTTTGATACCGATATTTTAAGGAGGAATTTCTTATGTCCAAGCTTGTAGAATGCATCCCCAATTTCAGCTGCAGCAAGGAGAAGGACGAGGCCGCCTATAACGCCCTGGTGGAAGTGGCCAACAGCGTGCCCGGCTGCACCCTGTTCGACGCCCAGACCGACGGCAACCACAACCGCTGTGTGTTCACTATGATCGGCTCCCCCGAGGCCATCGAGGAGGTCGCCTTCCAGCTGACCAAGAAGGCTTCCGAGGTCATCGACATGACCAAGCATGTGGGCGAGCACTCCCGCATGGGCGCCACCGACGTCATCCCCTTCGTCCCCACCATGGGCGTCACCGTGGAGGAGTGCGTGGAGATGTCCAAGCGCCTGGGCCAGCGGATCTGGGACGAGCTGAAGATCCCCAGCTTCCTGTATGAGGACTCCGCCACCCGTCCCGAGCGCCGCAATCTGGCCACCTGCCGCAAGGGGCAGTTCGAGGGCATGCCCGAGAAGCTGCTCCAGCCCGAGTGGGCCCCCGACTTCGGCGAGCGGAAGATCCATCCCACCGCCGGCATCACCGCCATCGGCGCCCGCATGCCCCTGGTGGCCTTCAACGTGAACCTGGCCACCTCCGACGTGGAGATCGCCAAGAAGATCGCCAAGGTCATCCGCGGCTCCTCCGGCGGCTTCCGCAGCTGCAAGGCCATGGGCTTCATGCTGGAGGACCGGGGCATCGCTCAGGTCTCCATGAACATGGTCAACTATGAGGACACCCCTCTGTATGTGGTCTATGAGATGATCCGCTCCCTGGCCGAGCGCTACGGCACCTATATCGTGGACAGCGAGATCGTGGGCCTGACCCCCGCCAAGGCCATGATCGACTGCGCTGAGTTCTATCTGAAGGCCCGTGACTTCGACTGCCACAATCAGATCATGGAGTACCACCTGATCGGCATGGAATAAGCCGTTCTGACAAAAGGAGAATCGACTGTTATGAAGCTTGTGGAAATGAAGGTCAATGAGTTCGTGGACCTGATGGCCTCCGATGAACCCGCGCCCGGCGGCGGCTCCGCCGCCGCGCTGGAGGGCGCCCTGGGTGCCGCCCTCACCGCTATGGTGTGCGCCCTCACCGTGGGAAAGAAGAAGTACGCCGACGTGCAGGAGCTGGCCATCGAGTCCCAGAAGAAGGGGAACGAGCTCAAGGCTCAGTTCGTGGACGTGATCGACCGGGATACCGAGGCGTTCAACGCCGTCAGCGCCGTGTTCGCCATGCCCAAGGACACCGACGAGGAGAAGGCCGCCCGCAAGGCCGCCATGCAGGAGGCCCTGAAGGGCTGCACCAAGACCCCCTTTGAGATGATGGAGCTGGCCTGCCAGGCCCTGGAGCTGACCCGCTCCGTGGTGGGCAAGCTCAACGCCAGCGCCGCCAGCGACCTGGGCTGCGCCGCCCTGAGCCTCAAGGCCGCCATCCAGGGCGCCTGGCTCAACGTGCTCATCAACATCGGCGGTATCCAGGACCAGGCCTTTGCCGACGAGTACCGCCAGAAGGGCCAGGCCCTGCTGGACAAGGCCCTGCCTCTGGCCGACGCCATCTACCAGGAGGTCCTGGAGTCCCTGTGATCCCCCTCCCATGAATCACCGACGGGACGCCCCCGCGGCGTGAACCGCCGCGGGGGCGTCCTCGTTCAGAAAGGAGTCCCCATGGCACCTCATATCACTCACCTCACCCAGGCAGACTACCAGATCAGTCAGTGGTCCGGCGGGACCACCACCCAGATCGCCATCGCCCCCCAGGGGGCCCTCTATGCGGACCGGGACTTCCTCTGGCGGCTGAGCTCCGCCACCGTGGACTTGGACGAGTCCGACTTCACCCCCCTCCCCGACTACCACCGGCTCATCGCCCCTCTCCGGGGAGAGATGGAACTGACCCACGACGGCGGCCCCCTCATCTCCCTGGCCCCCTATCAGGTCCACGCCTTCGACGGCGGGGCGGACACCCACTCCCGGGGCCGCTGCGTGGACTTCAACCTGATGCTGCGCAAGGACAGATGCGTCGGCAGTGTCTCCCCCCTGCGCACCAGCGGCGGCCCCGTCAGCTTCTCCGCCGAACCCGGCTCCTCCACCCTCATCCTCTACTGCGCGGAGAGGGGCGGCACCTTGACTTTCGCTGGGGAATCGAGTACCATTGCCTCAGGAGAAGCCGTTCTGATCCAGGACCCCGGCAGCGCTCCGCTGCACCTGGACTGCCCGGGCCCGGCCTCCTTTATGGCGGCCCAGGTCCGTTCCCTCCCTTAACTTCTAACTTCATAGACATCCACGATAAATCATAAAAGAAGGAGACTGATTCCCATGGAAATCAAGAGCGACATTGAAATTGCACAGAGCTGTGAAATGAAAAACATCCGGGAGATCGCGGCCACGGCGGGCGTGGACGAGAAGTACCTGGAGATGTACGGCAACTACAAGGCAAAGGTGGACTACAAGCTGCTCAACGAGACCCAGGCTCAGGACGGCAAGCTGATCCTGGTCACCGCCATCACCCCCACCCCTGCGGGCGAGGGCAAGACCACCACCTCCGTAGGGCTGGCGGACGGCCTGCGGAAGCTGGGCAAGAAGTCCGTGGTCGCCCTGCGTGAGCCCTCCCTGGGCCCTGTGTTCGGCGTCAAGGGCGGTGCGGCCGGCGGCGGCTGGGCCCAGGTGGTGCCCATGGAGGACATCAACCTCCACTTCACCGGCGACTTCCACGCCATCGGCGCGGCGAACAACCTGATGGCCGCCATGCTGGACAACCATATCCAGCAGGGCAATGCCCTGGGCATCGATGTCAAGCAGATCACCTGGAAGCGCGCGGTGGACATGAACGACCGCCAGCTGCGCCACATCGTGGACGGCCTGGGAGGCAAGGCCCAGGGCGTGCCCCGTGAGGACGGCTTTGAGATCACCGTGGCCAGCGAGATCATGGCCGTGCTGTGCCTGTCCACCAGCATCACCGACCTGAAGGAGAAGCTGGGCCGGATGATCGTGGCCTACACCTATGACGGCAAGCCCGTCACCGCCCATGACCTGAAGGCCGAGGGCGCCATGGCCGCCCTGCTGAAGGACGCTCTGAAGCCCAACCTGGTCCAGACCCTGGAGGGCACCCCTGCCTTCATCCACGGCGGCCCCTTCGCCAACATCGCTCACGGCTGCAACTCCATCATCGCCACCCGCATGGCCCTGAAGCTGGGGGACTACGCAGTCACGGAGGCCGGCTTCGCCGCCGACCTGGGCGCAGAGAAGTTCATCGACATCAAGTGCCGCAAGGCCGGCCTGAAGCCCTCCGCCGTGGTGATCGTGGCCACCGTGCGGGCGCTGAAGTACCACGGCGGCGTGCCCAAGCCCGAGCTGAACCAGGAGAACCTGGAGGCGCTGGAGAAGGGCCTGCCCAACCTGCTGCAGCACGTGGACAACGTGAAGAACGTGTACGGCCTGCCCTGCGTGGTGGCCATCAATGCCTTCCCCACCGACACCAAGGCCGAGCTGGACCTGGTAGAGAGGAAGTGCAATGAGCTGGGCGTCAATGTGGCCCTGTCCGAGGTGTGGGCCAAGGGCGGCGAGGGCGGCAAGGCTCTGGCCGAGGAGGTCATCCGCCTGTGCGAGCAGCCCAGCCACTTCCAGTTCGTGTATGATACCCAGGCCTCCATCCAGGAGAAGCTGGACACCATTGTGAAGAAGGTGTATCACGGCGAGCGGGTGGTGCTCACCGCCAACGCCAAGAAGCAGGCCCAGCAGCTCACCGACCTGGGCTTCGGCGACCTGCCCATCTGCATGGCCAAGACCCAGTACTCCTTCTCCGACGACCAGACCCTGCTGGGCGCGCCCAGCGGCTTCGAGGTCACGGTGCGCAATCTGAAGGTCTCCGCCGGCGCCGGCTTCATCGTGGCCCTCACCGGCGATATCATGACCATGCCCGGCCTGCCCAAAGTCCCCTCTGCCGAGAAGATCGACGTAGACGAGAACGGCAGGATCACCGGCCTGTTCTGAGCATATGACCACATGCAGGGGGAGGCGCACGCCGCCTCCCCCTGCCCGAATCACCAAAAGGAGGAGACCCATGGCAGTTTTGCTCAGCGGAAAACCGGTGGCGGAACACATGTGCCGGGACATCCGGCTCCGCTGTGAGAAGCTCTCCCGCCGCGGCGTCACTCCTACCCTGGGCATCGTCCGGGTGGGACGCCGGGAGGAGGACATCGCTTATGAGCGGGGGGCTATCCGCCGGGCGGAAAGCCTGAACATCGCCGTCCGGCGCTTCCTGCTGCCCGCGGACGCCTCACAGCAGGAGCTGATCCAGACCCTGCGGACAGTGAACGAGGACAGCTCCATCCACGGCTGCCTGCTATTCCGCCCCCTGCCGCCCCATCTGGACACCGAGGCGGTGACCAGCGTCCTGGCCCCGGAGAAAGACATCGACGCCATCACCACCGCCTCCATGGGCGGCCTGCTCACCAAGAGTGACATCGGCTTTCCCCCCTGCACCGCCACCGCCTGCCTGGAACTGCTCCACTACTATGATATCCCCTTGAAAGGCAAGAAGATCGCTATGATCGGCAAAAGCGCCACCGTGGGCCTGCCCACCGCCCTGCTGCTGATGAAGGAGGAGGCCACCGTCTCCGTCTGTCACATCTTCACAGACAAGGAGGACACCCGCAGCTTCTGCCAGGACGCCGACATCATCATCTCCGCCGCCGGCTGCCTGGACCTGATCCGGGCCGACTATGTGCGCCCGGGCCAGGTGGTGGTAGATGTGGGCGTCAACATCGGCCCGGACGGCGCCATGCATGGGGACGTGGCCTTTGACGAGGTGGAGCCCATCGTGGCTGCCATCACGCCGGTCCCCGGAGGCGTGGGCGCGGTGACCTCCACCGTGCTGGCCCTGCATGTGGCCCAGGCGGCCTGCCGGTCTCTGGAACAAAGGAGATCATGAACAACTACCTCTCCCCCGCAGAATTGCTCGCCTCGTACAGTGCGGCGGGCGTCAGGAAAATGGAGCGCTCCGCCGCCAGCCTGCTCCTGCTGGGAGCGCTGGCCGGGGCCATCATCGCCATCGCCGCGGCCGCCACCAACACGGCGGTCTACGGCATCTCAGACACCTGGACCGTCCGGACCATCTGCGGCCTGCTCTTCCCCTTCGGTCTGGGGCTGGTCGTCGTCACCGGTGCGGAGCTGTTCACCGGAAACTGCATGCTCCCCCTCACTCTGTTGGAGAAAAAGGGGGGATCGGCGGTCCTGATGGTGCGCAACTGGGCGCTGGTCTTTGCCGGGAACGCCCTGGGCTCGCTGCTGGTGGCCTGGCTGTGTGTCTCCTGCGGCCAGCTGGACTACTCCGCCGGGGCCCTGGCCGTATACACCATCCGGGTCGGGGCCGCGAAATGCGCCCTTCCCTTCGGCAGCGCCTTGGGCCTGGGCGTGCTGTGCAACCTGCTGGTCTGTCTGGGGGTGCTGGCCGCCGCCTCCGCCCGGGAGACACCGGGCCGCCTGATGGGCGCCTTTCTTCCGGTCTGCTTTTTCGTCTTGTGCGGCTTTGAGCACTCCGTTGCCAACCTCTATTACATCGGCGCGGCCCTAATGGCCGCCGCTGTCCCCCAGTACGCCTCGCTGGCAGCAGCCGCGGGCGTCGATCTGGCCCCTCTCACCCTGACCGGGGCCGCCTCCAACCTGGTCCCCGTCACCCTGGGCAACATCCTGGGGGGTGCCGGGCTGGCCTTGCTCCTTTGGTATTGTCACTTAAAGCAGGGAGGGACTCCTTCATGACAGGACAGGAAGCCATTGAACTGATCCATCAGCGGGCCTGGACCGGCCGGAAGCCGGGCCTGGAGCGTACCCAGGCACTGCTGGCCAGCCTGGGCAATCCTGAGCGCCGCCTGCGCTTCGTCCACATCACCGGGACCAATGGCAAGGGGTCCACCGCGGCCATGACAGCCTCCATCCTGGCTCAGGCTGGGCTGCGCGCTGGCCTGTTCACCTCTCCCCACCTTTACCGCTTCCACGAGCGGATGCAGGTCAACGGGGCACCCATCCCGGATGAAGTCCTGGGCCGCCTCACCCAGCAGGTGCTGGAGGTGGCGGAGGGGATGTCCGATCCCCCCACCGAGTTCGAGCTGATGACCGCGGTGGGCATGGAGTTCTTTTTGGAGGAGCAGTGTGACATCGTGGTGCTGGAGGTGGGTCTGGGCGGCCGCCTGGACTCCACCAACGTGATCCCCGCCCCGGAGGCGGCGGTCATCACCAACATCGGCCTGGAGCACACCCAGGAGCTGGGCGGCACCCTCACTCTCATCGCCCGGGAGAAGTCCGGCATCCTCAAGCCGGGCTGCCGGGCCGTCCTCTACCGTCAGAGCGATGAGGTCACCCAGGTGATCCAGTCCGTCTGCCGCCAGCTGGACATCCCCCTGCGTCAGACCGACCCCCAGGAGCTGGAGGTCCTCTCCTCCGGTCTGGAGGGCCAGGACTTCCGCTATCGGGGCCGGGGCCCCTACCGCCTCTCCCTGCTGGGCAGCTACCAGCTCTCCAACGCCATCACCGCCCTGGAGGTGGTGCAGGCACTCCGGGATGCCGGCTGGACCATCCCGGAGGAGGCGGCAGCCCGGGGGCTGGCCGCGGCCCAGTGGCCCGGCCGCCTGGAGCTGGCCCGCCGCTCCCCCGACTTCATCGTGGACGGCGGCCACAACCCCCAGTGCGTGGACGCCCTTGCCGCCGCCCTGGAGAGCCTCTACCCCGGCCGGAAGCTCATTTTCCTCTCCGGTGTCCTGGCCGATAAGGACTGGCATTCCATGTTCCGCCGTGTCCTCCCCCTGGCAAAGGCCTTTGTGGCGGTGACACCGGACAGCCCCCGGGCCCTCCCCGCCGCCGAGCTGGCGGCCTGGCTGGCCCAGTTCTCCATCCCGGTCTCCGTCCAGGAGACCCTGGACCAGGGGGTGGACACCGCCCTGGCCCTGGCCGGCCCGGAGGACGTGATCTGCGCCTGGGGCTCCCTCTACTCCGTAGGGGAGATCCGCCACCATCTGGGGCTGTGCTGACCCCTCCCCCGTTTTCCCAGCGACCATACACAGAATAGGAGTACCGCGTCAAGTGCCGGCGGATGGGAAGTGGCCGCCGGACGAAAAGGCAGCTGTCTTGCGGTGGTGCTCCGCTTCCGCTGTCGTATCAGGGTATCCTTTTACGGCAACTGAAGAGGAAACCGCTGAGAGGCTCTCTCAGCCCGTGAAAGGAAGAGATAAATGAAAGCTCAGAAAAACACCAAGATCATGGTCACCTGCGCCCTTCTGGTGGCCCTCCAGGTCATCCTGGCCCGGTTCCTCTCCATCAACACCACCTTCGTGGTGGTCAACTTCTCCTTCCTGGCCGTCGCCCTGTCCGGCATCCTTTTTGGCCCCCTGTGGGCTCTGGCCGTGGGCGCGGTAAGCGACTTGATCGGCGCCACCCTCTTCCCCTTCGGCGCCTTCTTCCCCGGCTTCACTGTCACCGCCGGACTGGTGGGACTGATCTACGGCCTGTTCCTCCACCAGAAGGGGGAGGGCTTCCATGGACGCGCTCTCTGGCTGCGGGTGGTGGGCGCCTCCCTGTGTGCCAGCCTGACCCGGCTCGTGCTCAACAGCGTCTGGCTCTACATCATGTACGGCAAAGGCCTGTTCGGCATGCTTCCCGCCCGCTTCACCGAGACTATCTGCATGGTAGCGGCCCAGATCCTGCTG
>OLRF01003298.1_pt1 | contig 12742 bp, 9 predicted proteins | sample 1672061 | NCBI WGS metagenome assembly OLRF01 (sample SAMEA3136641, study PRJEB25190) | human gut metagenome | reverse complement strand
CGCAGCTTACGCAGCGCCTTTGCCTCGATCTGGCGGATACGCTCGCGAGTTACGTTGAATTCCTTGCCAACCTCCTCGAGGGTGCGGGTATGGCCGTCCTCGATGCCGAAGCGCAGGCGCAGAACCTTTTCCTCACGCGGCGTCAGAGTCTTGAGCACCTCAACGAGCTGCTCCTTGAGCAGCATAAAGGAGGCCGCCTCTGCCGGTTCCGGCGCGTCGTCATCCGGGATGAAGTCGCCGAGGTGAGAATCCTCCTCCTCGCCGATCGGCGTCTCGAGCGAGACCGGCTCCTGCGCGATCTTCAGGATGTCGCGCACACGGTCAACCGGCATGTTCATCTCCTTGGCGATCTCCTCCGGGCTGGGATCGTGGCCCAGCTCCTGCAGCAGCTGGCGGGAAACGCGGATAACCTTGTTGATGGTCTCAACCATGTGTACCGGAATACGGATCGTACGCGCCTGATCCGCAATCGCACGGGTGATCGCCTGACGGATCCACCATGTTGCGTAGGTGGAGAACTTAAAGCCCTTGGTGCTGTCGAACTTCTCAACTGCCTTGATCAGACCGAGGTTGCCCTCCTGAATCAGATCGAGGAACAGCATACCGCGGCCGACATAGCGCTTTGCAATGGAGACAACCAGTCGCAGGTTCGCCTCAGCCAGACGCTTCTTTGCACGGTCGCCGAGCTTGATATCCTTCTCAAGCTGTGCGCGCTCCTCCGCCGGAATGGCATCGCCTTCGTTTGCGATACGCTCTGCGGCCTCGTTGCCCTTCTGCATGCGCTCTGCGAGCGTTACCTCCTCCTCAGGAGACAGCAGATCGACCTTACCGATCTCCTTCAGATACATGCGGACCGGATCGTCAATGGCGAACGTCTCAGCCATGGCAGAGGTATCGACCAGCTCTTCCTCCGGAACCTCTTCCACTTCCTCCGGCTCAAAGGAGTCGTCATCGTCACCGATGACCTTCTCCAGCACACCGTTCGTCTCGACCTCGATGCCCATGGTCTCGAGCGTCTCGTACACCTTGTCGATGTCCTCGCTCGACAGCTCCAGATGGCTCAGTGCATCCGAGATCTCCTTGAGGGTCAATCGGCCGTTCTTCTTGCCAAGCGCGAGCAGGTCGCGCAGGATCTGCTGCTGTGCTGCCTGCTGCTCCTGTGCGTTTGCGGCTGCATTTGCGTTTGCTTTCGTCATATCGTTTGTCCTCCCGCGTTTTGTTTTTTGATGCGTCCGAATGTAAGCAGCGGGTCCTCTCCCGCCTGCGTAATGGTTCCATCCTTGACGCGCTGCATTCGTATGGTGTTTATGTATTCCTGCAGTTCCCCTCGATGCTCTCCGGCCGGAATGCCGGGTTCGAGTATCGCGGACAGCAGGCTCATTTCGTTAGGCTCCAGCCATCCCTCAAAGGACAGCACATCGACCATCTGGTCGTTTCGGTTCAGCTCCAGCACGCGCTCGTATATCTTACGCAGCACCGGTGCGGAAAACCACGCCGGCTGCAAGTCCTTTTCGGCAACGGCAATCAATTTCTGGTCCGAGAACAGAAGTCTAAGCACGTTCTCCTCGGCCTTTGCGGATTTCATGTCGGTATACGCCAGAGACCTGTCCTTCGGCTGCGCCAGTCCGACCGGAGAGCGTATCTCACGCCGTTCGGCGGCCTTTCGCCGCTTGCGCTGAATGCCTAGTTCGCGCCGAACCTCAACGTTCATGGCTTCGGCGGTCACGCCTGCCATCTTGGCGGCACGTCCGGCGTAGACCTCGCGCTCGATGGTGCTCTCGATGCCGGCGAGCATGCGCGCTGCATCTCTAAGGAACAGCACGCGTGCTTCATCATCCTCAAGATCGTACTTTGCGGCGATCTGTTCAATGCGGAACGCGTTGTGGTCCTCGCTGCGTTCAATCAGATTGCGGAACGCATCCGCGCCGCGTGCCTTGATGAATTCATCCGGGTCCTTGGCCCCCGGAATACGCAGCACCTTGACCTGCAGATCACATTTTTTCAGAATATCGATCGCGCGCTGTGCCGCCGCCTGACCGGCTCCGTCCGCGTCATACGAGATGATAATGCGGTCGGTATGCCGCGCGATAATGCGCGCCTGCTCCTCGGTCAGCGAGGTGCCAAGCGATGCAACCGCGGAATCAAATCCCGCCTGATGCAGCGCGATGACATCCATATAGCCCTCGGCTAAGATAAAATAATCGTTCTTCGTGCTTTTTGACAGGTTGAGCGCAAACAGATTGCGGCTCTTGTGGAAGATCGGCGTTTCCGGCGAGTTCAGGTACTTCGGCTTGGAATCATCCAGCACACGGCCGCCGAATGCGATCACATGACCGCGCACGTCGATGATCGGGAACATGACACGATTGCGGAACCGGTCGTAAATATGTCCCTTTTCGCTGCGGCTGACCAGACCGGCGTCCATGAGTTCCTCGCGCGTGTAGCCTTTGGCCGTCATCGCATCGATGAGCGCGTGGAAGGAATCCGGTGCATAGCCGAGTCCGAAACGGTTCATCGTCCTTCGGGACAGACCTCGGTTGATAAAATACTGCTGTGCGGTTCGGTTTTCCGGCCGCCAGAGTGTGTCATAATAATAGCGTCCAGCATCCCTGCAGAGCGCGTACAGACGCTCTCTGTGGCGCGCCGCTTTGCGCTCGGCTTCGCCCTGTTCGGGTATCTGCATGCCCGCCCGCTCGGCGAGATAGCGTACCGCATCCGGGAAGGTCAGACCTTCCGCCTTCATAATAAAGGTGATGACACCGCCGCCTGCGCCGCAGCCGAAGCAGTGAAAGATCTGCTTGTCCGGCGAAACCGAAAACGAACCGGTTTTCTCATTGTGGAAGGGACACAGACCGAAATAGTTCGCGCCGCTCTTTTTCAGCTGCACATATTGCGAAACGATCTCTACAATGTCGTTCCGCGCTGACAGCTCGTCCAGAAATATACGGTCAAACGGCATTTCGTGCCCCTCCTTCCCTATTTATCGAACGAAAACGAATATATGATACCCATTTTCGTTAATCCTCAATCTTATTCCAGCTTTTCGGAATAAATAAATTCTTATAAACCGCTATCGAGTAGCGGTCGGTCATGCCTGCAACATAGTCGCACGCGATCCGCTCGAGCGCCTCCCCCCGGGCCTGCAGCACGAAGTAATCATCCGGCAGCTCGTCGGGATGCTCAATAAAATATTCATACAAACTGCGCAGCATGGATTTTGCGCGTTTTTCCTCGCGCTGTGCAGCCGTGCCGTGGTACACATGATCGAACATGAACTGCCGCAGCTCCATCATGTCCGCGTGCATCTGCTCGTCCATGCCGATCTCCAGATACCGCTGACCGTACTCGATCATCGCCGTCACCAGCGTGTCAATGCGCTTGCCGTGCGTCTCACCCAGGCGTTTCCTCAAATGCTGCGGAATATCGTTCTCGCGGATAATGCCCGCGCGTACCGCGTCATCAATATCATGGTTGATGTAGGCAATGCGGTCGGCAAAGTGGATAATGCGGCCTTCCGGCGTACTCGCCTTGCGCCTGCCAGTATGGCAGACAATGCCGTTGCGCACCTCGCGCGTAAGGTTCAAATCCTCGAGCACATCCACAACGCGCAAACTCTGCTCGTTGTGCCGAAACCCGAATGGACAAGCCTCGTCAAGCGCCGCCTCTCCGGCGTGGCCGAACGGCGTGTGCCCGAGATCATGTCCAAGTGCGATCGCTTCGGTCAAATCCTCGTTGAGTCCGAGCGCCCGCGCGATGGTCCTCGCAATCTGCGCGACCTCGAGCGTATGCGTCAGCCGAGCACGGTAGTGGTCACCCTCCGGCGAGATAAATACCTGCGTCTTGTTGCCCAGCCGCCGGAACGCCTTTGAATGGATAATGCGGTCCCGGTCACGCTGAAAGCAGGTGCGGTACGGACACGGTTCCATCGGGCGCAGCCTGCCTGCGGAGCTGTCCGCAAAGGTCGCCCACGGCTCAAGCACCGCGTGCTCGCGCTGTTCGTTCTGCTCTCGAATGGTCATATGTACCGCCTCCTCAGCCTCGGAGAATCCGTCACATAATAGTTATACGAAACGAAATCTGAAAATCCTCTTTTTTTCACAAAAATTTTTTCAGAATTTTGTGAGCCTTGCAAGCCGATATTTACTTGACACGCCGACCCATGAATCGGGTCTCCATGACCTCGGCGTAGACCTGCCCTGCCGTGGCTTCGGCAAGCGCCCGATTGAGCTCGTCCTCCCGACCGGCGGGCAGCGTCACGGTCAGCGTTACATCCGCGCCGTAGTCGGTCTCCTCGACCGCGCAGTCGTGATCAGGCAGCAGGTGCAGAATAATCTCGTACAGATTGTACGGGCACGCGATGAGCGCCACCGTGTACAGGCTCATTCTCTGCGCACCGGCCGCCGCGACAGCCACCTGCGCACCCTGCGTGTACGCGCGGACCAATCCGCCCGTGCCGAGCAGAATACCGCCGAAATAGCGCGTGACAACGCAAACGCAGTCGGTCAGGTTCTCGTGGCGCAGCACCTCGAGGATCGGCATGCCTGCCGTTCCCTGCGGTTCTCCGTCATCCGAGTAGCGCATCACATTGCCTTCACGGAGAATGTAGGCGTAGCAGTTGTGTGTCGCGTCCCAGTAGGTCTCGCGCATCTCCTTTATCTTCGCTACCGCCTCTTCGGCGGTTTCAACGTGCCACAGCCGTCCGGTGAACTTGGAGCGTTTTTCTTCAAATTTGTCCTCGCCGTAATCGGCAAAAGGCACAAAGTAGTCTTTTTCCATCAGCAAATCCTTAAATAATTAGGAATTAGTAGTTAGTAATTGCGGTATCGCGCCATGCGCGATGATTCAAAATGCGCTTCGCGCACCTTAATTTCTAATTTCTCATTACTAATTACTCATTATCCATAATGTATGTCGAAACTCTGCCGTAGGTCTTATCATCCACGACCGCCTCGACAATCGTGCCTTCCGCGGCATAGTCGGTCGAGTCGATCTGCGCTTCACGGTGCAGCATATCGAGCACGGCGCCGTCGCTGTACGGGATGCACAGCTTTACCTTATGCTTGCCCTTGCCGAGCGCCTTTTCGATGGCAGTCAGCAGGTCGTCAATGCCCTCGCCGCTCTTTGCGGAAATCTTCACGCCCTCATCCGGCCGAATGAACGGAATGACATCCGGATCGCACTTATCCGCCTTGTTGTACACCATCACGCGCGGAATATCCTGTGCGCCGAGCTGTGCCACAACCTTATCCACAGTCTGTGCATGAATCTGCCAATTTTCGTCCGAAACGTCCACAACATGCAGCAGCAGATCGGCATACGCCAGCTCCTCGAGCGTTGCCTTAAACGCCGATACGAGATGATGCGGCAGCTTGCGGATAAAGCCTACGGTGTCGGACAGGAGTATCTCCTGTGTGTCCGAAATGCGCTTTTTGCGCGTGGTCGGGTCGAGCGTATCGAACAAGCGGTCGTTCGCCTCGATGCCCGCACCGGTCAGGGTGTTCAGCAGCGTGGACTTGCCCGCATTCGTGTAGCCGACAATGGCAACCAGCGGCAGCTCGGCCTTTTTGCGCTGGCGACGCTGCACGGAGCGCACCTGCCGCACCTGCTCCAAGTCGCGGCGCAGCTTGTCAATGCGGCTGCGGATGTGACGGCGGTCGCTCTCCAGCTTGCTCTCACCGGGGCCGCGCGTGCCGATGCCGCCGCCGAGACGGCTCATCGCCTTGCCCATACCTGCCAGACGCGGCAGAATGTACTGGTACTGCGCCAGCTCGACCTGCAGCTTGCCCTCGCCGGTGCGCGCACGCTGCGCGAAAATATCGAGGATGAGCGCCGAGCGGTCGAGTACCGTGCGGCCGGTCAGCTCCTCCAGATTGCTCATCTGCGACGGCGACAGCTCGTTGTCGAACAGGATCAGACTTGCGTCGTTCATCTCGGCAAGCTGCTTAACCTCTTCCGCCTTGCCCTCACCGATAAACGTGCGGGCATCCGGCGCCGGACGGCGCTGCAGCGTCATCGCAACGGCCTCCGCACCGGCAGTCTCCGCCAGCGCGCGCAGCTCGTCCATCGTGCGCTCGTCCGCATCCTGATCGGTGTTGAAGCTCGGACACGACAGACCGACCAGAACCGCCCGTTCGATCTGCTTTTCTTCTGTTTGATTGGTAAACGGCATGGAAAATTCCTCCTTGCTGTTAAATTGTCCTCTATATTTATTACACCCAAACGCAAAACCGTACAAGACTTGATTTTCCGTCCGATTTGCGGTAATATAAAGGTAAACAAAGTGAATATTTTTCCGTCACGGTTGGCCGTGGCGGATTTTTTGTTATATAGAAAATGCCCTATCGTTGTAAGTCAGCGCACCCTGCGGTAACATCTGTTATCAAATTAAACTCGTAGTTGCTGTCCATAACAACGCGTAAACGAGTTGCGCGGCACAGATATGCCGCGCCTGCGCAGAGTAAACCGTCTGTGTAGCAGTATGGTATCCGGCACTGCGGATAGCTCGGGACATGGGAGCACACTGTGCTCCCCTACGGTAGAAAAAATCCTCTGCCGTTCCCCTATTTCGGAGCGATCGCCGGTCTCTGGTCTGCGCCAAGCTAAGAAACAAAGGGAAACGGGAGTTAAGAGGGTAGAAACCGCAGGTGTCTACCCTCTTGCCCACCGCCGCGGGTGCGGCGAACCCTGTGCAGAATATTCATAAATTAAGATCACCGAGACTCGGGTTGTACCCAATACAATCGAAAACCAATGTTAAATGTGTGTAAAGCCTGCGTATTAACGCAATTTTTATTGACAGTACCATGTAAAAACCATATAATTAAAATGTATGCGAATCGTCAAGAAATAATGAAAATGATTGTGTAACAAAACGGGAGGAAGCATATGGGTTTTGATGTGCTGTCAATCGTGCAGATGATCGGCGGTCTTGCGCTGTTCATCTACGGTATGACGACAATGGGAAAGGGTTTGGAGCGCGCAGCTGGCTCTAAACTGGAGAAAACACTCGAAAAAATGACGGGCAATGTCGTTACGGCTCTGCTGATGGGCATGGTCGTTACCATGGTCATTCAATCTTCGTCCGCAACGACCGTTATGGTTGTCGGCTTTGTAAACGCCGGTATCATGACGCTCAAGCAGTCGGTCGGCGTTATCCTCGGTGCCAACATCGGTACCACGATTACCGCGCAGATCCTGCGTCTGTCTGGCGGCGAGGGCAGCGGCAACCTGTTCATGGATCTGCTCAAGCCAAAGAATCTGGCATATATCATCGTGCTGGTCGGCGTAATCATTATGATGATTGCAAAAAAGCGCCGTACCCGCGATATCGCGGATATCTTCACCGGTTTCGGTATTCTGTTCATCGGCATGTCGGTCATGGAGGGCGCAGTTGCACCGCTGGCTGATCTGCCGCAGTTCGCGGATCTGTTCGCTGCTATCTCCAATCCGGTGCTCGGCGTGCTGGTTGGCGCGGGCGTTACCGCGATCATCCAGTCGTCCTCCGCATCGGTTGGTATCCTGCAGGCGCTGTCTACCACGGGTGCGATCACCTATTCGGCTGCTATCCCGATCATCCTCGGTCAGAACATCGGTACCTGTATCACCGCATTCCTGTCCTCGGTGGGCGGCTCCAAGAATGCCCGCCGTACCGCGATGGTACACTTCTACTTCAACCTGATCGGCTCCATCCTGTTCCTGATCGGCATTTATGCGATTCAGTACACGGTTGGTTTCTCTTTCTGGGATAACGCAATCGACAAGGGCGGCATCGCAAACTTCCATACGCTGTTCAATCTCACCTGTACGGTGCTGTTCCTGCCGTTCACCGGTCTGCTGGTCAAGCTGGCAACGGCAAGCGTGCCTGCCGAGGAGACGCAGGAAGACCCTCTGGCAAAGCTGGAGCCTCGCTTCCTGACCACGCCGTCCCTGGCACTCGATCAGGCGCAGCGCTGCATTGCCGACATGGGCGACACTGCCAAGCAGAATTTCCATCTGGCAACCGACCCGCTGTTCGGCAGCGCGGCTGCAAACGAGGAGATCTTCCACGAGCACGAGGCCTTCCTCGACCGTGCAGAGGTTGAGATTGGCCGTTACCTGACTACCATCCACAACATCCGTTCGGTCGATCAGCGCCGCCAGATGGCCGAGATGATGCACTCGCTGTCTGATTTTGAGAAGATCGGTGACTATGCGCAGAACATCTTCGAGCGTGCCGACGAGTTCCGTGAGGCCGGTCTGTCCTTCTCGCCGAGTGCGATGCAGGAGCTGCGCACCATGTGCGAAGCGGTTGCCGAGGTGCTCGACATGACCGTTGACGGCTATGACAATCAGGCTGTTTCGACCGCCCGTATGGTCGAGCCGCTGGAAGAAGTCGTGGATACGATGAAGGAGCGTCTCAAGAGCCGCCACATCGAGCGTCTGGGCCGGAACGAGTGCACCATGCAGACAGGTATCCACTTCCTGGATATTGTGCATGACCTTGAGAAGATCAGCGACCACTGCTCGAATATCGCCATTTATACCATCCAGCTGGCGGAGGGTGCAGCAGAGTTTGATACGCACGCCTACGTCAAGCAGGCATATAAGGAGACCCCGCAGTTCGCGGAGAAGCTCAAATTCTATCAGGATAAGTACCTCACCAAGATTGATGAAGTCGAGGCGATGGAGTAACACAAAAAGAGATTGGCTTTGCCAATCTCTTTTTTTATTGAGAATGGATAATGGAGAATTGAGAATTGTGGTATCGCGCCGTGCGCGATATAATAACGCGCGCAGCGCGTACTTCCACGCGGCGAGGATGGAACTCGCGCAGGGATAGCGTCATTTTCCATTCTCCATTCTCAATTTTCCATTACTTCACCGGTTAACTCAACTGCACATACTGGGTGGGATCTACCTTTTCATCATTGACCTGCACCTCAAAATGCAGATGCGGGCCGGTGGAGTTGCCGGTATTGCCGGAAAGCGCGATCTTCTCTCCCTTGCCGACTACATCGCCGACCGACACGAGCAGCTGTGAGTTATGCCCGTACAGCGTCTTGAAGCCGTTCTGGTGGTCGAGGATGATATAGCTGCCGTAGCCGTTGCCGGAGTCCTCCGCGACGATGACCTTGCCGTTATCCGCGGCATAGACCGGCGTGCCTTCGTCCACGGCGAGGTCCACGCCGCCGTGCAGGCGTCCCCAGCGGTACTTGAATGCCGAGGTGAACGTGTAGCTGTTCAGCGGCACGGCAAATTCTCCGGTGCCGATGCCGACATTGCGCGTGCCGACCTCGACAATTTCGTCGGTGGCCTGCCGGAGCACGGTGCGCGCCAAGATGGTGCGCGTGCGCTCCTCACCGTCCACGGTTTCAATCTCGGCGGTGACCTGCGCTGTACCCGCACAGCCCTGCTGAACGGTTTCACGGTAGGTCTGGTCCTGATTTTCGTTCTCCTGCGTCACGGTGTCGAACGGAATCTGCTCGGTGTAGGTGACGGCGCGGGTCGCGGTCACGTCAAGGCACTGCGACAGGGTATCATACAGCGCGGAATCGGTCTCTGCAAGCGCGGCTGGCGCAACGGCCTTGTCCACGCGGACGGTCTGCAGGAAGTGTACGTTTTCGTCTGCCGCTGTCGTGTACGCGGCCTTGATCCGGTCGAGCGCGGCCTGAGCGCCGTCCGTGTCGGCGGCAATGGCGGTCTGTCTGCCGTCCACCGAAATAATGGCAAGCGTGTCCAGCTCGCCGCTGGCAGTGATGAGATTGCGCTCGAGTTCCTCCTGCGTCAGCAGGGGAGCGGCTGTCCTCACCGGTCTGGCCTGCAGGCGCAGCGGCAGGTAATAGTCCGTGCCGGAAACAGCGGATGCGCTGGATTCAACCGCGTTTACTGCGTTCAGCAGCGTTGCGCTGTCCTCGATAACACCGAGCGGCTGATCGTCCGCAAGCAGCAGCGTGCCCGGCCTGGTCAGCAGCAGAGCGGGCAGCAGGAACAGCAGTCCGAATACGCTCAGCGCACAGACCGAACGGCGGCGGCCTGCCTGCCGCAGAACACCGGCGAACCGGCTCCAGACCGGCAGGTCGTATACGCGGCAGATCGTGCGGTCGAGCAGCAGGATGAGCCGTAGAAGCAGGTAGAGCAGGCGTGAAATCACGCCCAAAACAAAAGATAACAGGTTTCGCATGATGGTAGTATGGCGGAATGATGTGCGCCATATTCACTCCTTTCAATGGTTACAGTTTGGTAACAGCACCAAGAATACCCATTTCAGGGAGCGAAGTCATACGAAACCTGTCGCTAAGTTATTAAATTTTTACTTTTTGATGGGTGTGCCCGTAAAATCCGTGGGGAAAAAGCGCGGATCGAGCGGCTTCTGCTGATAATAGCGGTCGAGAGCGGCACGCTGCAGCGAGACTGCCAGCGGCACGGCGGCATCAAACAGATCGGAGAATGAATCCGTTCGCTCGCCGGTGCGGGATGTCCACGGACGGTGCTCCTGATTGGTGCAGTCCGCCGCGAGCGGCTCTGTCGGACGGATGAGCGAGGACGCAAAACCGGATTTGCCGATCAGGTGCTCGAAACGCTGCAGACGGGTGAGCGCAGAGGCGCCCTGATGCGCGAGATGGTGCATGCGGCGCATATCGTTCATCGAGTGGTAGACGGCGGCAGGCGTGATGTGCACGCCATACGTCTCCCGCAGGGCCTGCGCCAGAATTTTCGCCGCGAGAGGGGACTCGGGCGCATCTGGCTCCAGCTGACGGTACGCCTCGTACTCGGCGGGCGTGTCCGAGACAAAATCCGCGATCATCACACCGTCGATGTCGCTCTCGACTAAATGGCGGCGTGCCTCGGCAGAGTAGCCCGGCATGAACTGCGACAGCCTGTCCGCCTGTGCGGAAACAAACGAACAGGTTACGCGGCTGAGCGCATAGTGCGTGCAGAATCCAAATACATACGCGAGTGCAGCCGTGTTGTGCGACGCAACGGCGGCTTTGCACAGTGACTCGAACAGCGGCGCGGGCGGCTCGGTGCAGACGCGGTTCGCCAGTCTGCGCAGCGCGGACGGGAACGGCGCGTGATAGAGCGCCAGCGGGTCCGGTCCCTGCGAGCCCCATCGGTAGGCTGCCGGGTAGGAGGACGCGATATGGGCGACCGAATCACTGGTTACGCGCTGTACGGTAGCCGCAAAAATATGGTAAGTGACATAAGAAGGCATGGCTTTTCACCTCTTGCAGACAAATTGGTATCTTTAGTATAGCGCAAAACATTGCAAAATTCCAGCGAAAGCGGTATACTATTTTTATGCAGAAAACGGGGAGCAGAAAATCCCCTTATAAAGTTGGAGGAATTATATTATGAAACTCGGCATCGTCGGACTGCCAAACGTCGGCAAGTCTACCTTGTTTAACGCAATTACGCAGGCGGGCGCGGAAAGCGCAAACTATCCGTTCTGCACCATCGACCCGAACGTCGGCATGGTCGCTGTACCGGATGAGCGTCTGCAGCCGCTGACCGATCTCTATCACGCAAAGAAGACCACGCCTGCGGTGGTCGAGTTCGTGGACATCGCCGGTCTGGTGCGCGGCGCAAGCAAGGGCGAGGGTCTGGGCAACAAGTTCCTGTCCCACATCCGCGAGGTTGACGCCATCGTTCACGTTGTCCGCTGCTTCGACAACGAGAACATCGTGCACGTTGAAGGTTCGGTCGATCCGGCCCGTGACATCGAGACCATCAACCTCGAGCTGATCCTTGCGGACATCGAACACCTCGAGCGCCGTCTCGAGCGCACCCGCAAGGCTGCGAAGGCAGACAAGAAGCTGCTCCGTGACGTGGAGATCCTCGAGAACCTGAAGGCGCATCTGGAGGAGGGCAAGACCGCCCGCACCTTCGAGGGCTTTGGCGAGGACGAGGACATTGACCGCGTGATCGGCGAGAGCGACCTGCTGTCCGCGAAGAAGGTCATCTACGCGGCAAACATGGATGAGGAAGGTTTTACCGGCAACGACACCGAGAACGAGCGCCTCAAGGCGGTACAGGCCATCGCAGACGCAGAAGGCGCAATGGTTCTGCCGATCTGCGCAAAGCTGGAGGAGGATATCGCCGGCATGGACGCAGAGGAGAAGGAGATGTTCCTGTCCGAGCTCGGCCTGCATGAGTCCGGTCTGGACCGTCTGATCAAGGTCTGCTACGACCTGCTCGGCCTGATGAGTTACCTCACCGCCGGCGAGCAGGAGGTTCGCGCGTGGACCATCGAGAAGGGCACAAAGGCGCCGCAGGCTGCCGGCAAGATTCACACCGACTTCGAGCGCGGCTTCATTCGCGCTGAGGTTATCAACTATAAGGACCTCATCGAGCTTGGCTCGCTGGCTGCTGCCCGCGAAAAGGGTCTGGTTCGCTCCGAGGGCAAGGAGTATGTGATGCAGGACGGCGATGTTGTTCTGTTCCGTTTCAACGTCTGATTCAAACATTTTACGCAGACCACAGTCGTTTAGACTGTGGTTTTGCTTTGTAAAAGGAGAAATTTCGCTCCCTGAAGATAGCGTTTATCAGCAGATTTATTCATAGGTGCTGTCTGTTACAACGTGCCAACGGGTTGCGCGGCACTGTTATGCCGCGCTCTGCGGAGAGTAAACCACCTGTGTAGCAGTAATCTATCTGTGAACTGCGAATATTTCACGAAATGAACGGTAGAGTAACCCGACTGCCGTTCCCCTATAGTCTCAGCTCTGCAAATTTCGCCGTGCCCTCTTAGGAAAGTGGATGATTC
>OLRF01003294.1_pt1 | contig 12761 bp, 17 predicted proteins | sample 1672061 | NCBI WGS metagenome assembly OLRF01 (sample SAMEA3136641, study PRJEB25190) | human gut metagenome | reverse complement strand
AGATTATTGAGCTTGTATGCAACATAGACGACATGACGGCGGAGGAACTGTCCTTTGCTATGGACGAGCTTTTCGCGCTGGGCGCTTTTGACGTCTACTTCACCCATATCGGCATGAAGAAATCAAGACCCGGCGTTATGCTGACCTGCATGTGCAGCGAAGAAAAAAGGAAAAAGATGCTGCGCTGCATCTTCAAAAATACCACAACGCTGGGCGTTCGGGAGTATGTCTGCAACCGGTATAACCTGAGCCGTTCAATGTGCACGGCGGAGACGGAATACGGACCAGTGCGCATCAAGAGCGCGGAGGGTTACGGCGTAAAACGCAGCAAATGCGAATATGAGGATCTTGCCGCACTGGCCAGAGCAAACGGAAAAACCCTGCGGGAAATTGAAGAGAGTGCTTATGAAAACCAGAAAGACAAACAAAATATCTGACAATACTATACGTCGGCTTCCCCGTTATCTCCGGTGCCTGGACGAGCTTGAGCGACAGGGGAATACCCGTGTGTCCTCGGCCGTGATCGGCAATCACCTGAACAATACCCCTTCACAGGTCCGGCAGGATCTGTCTCAGTTCGGCAGCTACGGTATGCAGGGCTATGGCTATAACATTGAAAGTCTGCGCGCCAGCATACATGCCATTTTAGGCACCGATGCGACGCACACGGTGATTATCGCTGGTATCGGCAGTCTGGGCCATGCCCTTCTTGAGCATCTGCCCCTGGCTGCAAACGGCTATCAGATTCTAGCCGGTTTTGATGTAGACCCCAAATTAATCGGCCAGAAAATAAACGGCGTTCCCATCCTGAATTCCGAGGATTTCGGTAGCTTTATTCAAAACAATAAGCCGGCAATCTGCATTCTCACCGTTCCGACCTCCGCAGCGGTAGACTATGCCAAACAGGCCTCTGAAAATGGTGTGGCCGCAATCTGGAACTTTGCCAATGTGGATTTAAGCACCCTGGGGCTGGAAGCGGCGGTTGAAAACGTAAACCTGATGGACAGCCTATATACCCTGACCTATTACAGCAGAGACGGGGAATAAACTGTGTGATACTATTTTCCGATAAAAAAGCAGACACTTTTTATCGGAAAGACGCCGCTTAATGCGTCGCCCTTCTGCGCTGAAAGCGCAGAAGACGTCTCATGCAGACTCCGACGCGCTGTCGCGCCATTAAAAGTAGGCTTTGTCTACTTTTAATGGGAGCCTAGTATAAGAAAGCTGTGTGAAATACCCGATTTTGTTCTATCATATCATAAAGCTGCTGGAACAGTGGCAGAAGCAGCAGAAGCGGCGGCGGGAGGCTGAGAGATAAGCTAAAACGAAAATTAGTTTTTGTTTTGCTTTGTTTGTGTTTTTAACAGCTCCCTAACATCGTTTATGAAGAAAGCCAAAAGACGTCCTTTCTTTGCTTTCTTTAATCCCAAGTCTGCTCTCATTTCATTCATTATTTCCTCTAAGATAAAAAGATTATCTTTCGCCATTGCTGGGTTTAAACTTTTCTCTCTGAATTCGACCCACTTGTTGACAACCTTCGACGATCCCCATAGTGTGATTTGGCGTGAAAACTGAGAAATATCTGATATCATTTGTTCGTCGGTATATGAATCAGGCGCTTTTACATTGGACTGTATTTTATAGACCATATCAACGAACTGGCCGTAAGGAATTTCACGCTTTTTTGCGAGGTACTCTTGGCGATTTCTCTTATACTCAATTCGTTTTGCAATTATTGAGCTTAGCATATTATGTGACTTTCCATCTGTCTATTATTGCATTGATTATTCTGTTGCCCTGCATCTTCAGCGAGGATGCAATAAACGGATTCAAAGGCATCTTGCAGAACCGATGAATAGCAAATTCTTGAGTTCGCAGGGCGCATTCCGGGAGGTGTTACGATGCCACGATCATTAAATATGGGGGCTCCGGAGACGCTTTAATATGGAAGCATCCCACCAAGACCGTAACTACCGGCTCGCTGCTGATGGTTAAGTCGTCATATGACGTTATCATTACGCAGTACGATGTTCCCGTTGCCCTGCATACTACCGGGTCTGCTGCGACCATTAATGCGAGAGATCTGTCCCGGCCATGTTCAGACTCAGAAGTAAACGATGACTATGAGACAGATTGTAACGTCTACTTTATAAATAAGGCCTACACTTTTGAACTTCATTGGCGCACAGATAACGAATATCCCTGTTACTTCCGAGGGGACAGCTTTTATGAGGCAAGCGCGTTCGGCTCCATTCATCTTCAAGTAACCAATACCGCGCGCTTTGCTTATGGGGTCTATAACAACCTTCCCTTTTCCAGTGAAAAGGAAATATCCGAAGCCATCGAGAAAACCTTTGCTAAACACGATAGCATATATTTAGCGCGACTGTTCTCAACAATCATCGGCAAAGAGGCATTGGATATAACCTCCGTAGAAAAGGATGATGCGGCGTACAGGGACACACTTGCAATCAAGCTCATTAAAAACCTCGCCGAAGATAAGCTGTCTGTCTGTTGTGAATTTGGGCTTTCCATCGTCGATGTGACTGTTGACCACATTGCCGCCATATCAAGGGACAACCTGAGGGACAACAAATACTACGATGATAATTGCGCCATTCTTGAAAGAGAGAACGGAAAGATACCTGCCCACATAGCCGAGGAGATCGAGAGTATAATCGGCAAGGAGTTCCCCCCTGAGAAGTACATGATGGGAATGTGCCACACCATCTGGCACAGGACAAAAGAGCTATACGCAGAGCGTAGCTACACATGGTATTCGCCGCAGGATATTCATCCCCTGTGGACTTTTGATTGACGAAAGGGCCGGTGATGCGGATGATTTACACGCCAAAAACAAAGCAAGCCCTGAAGCTGTGTTTCGAGGCTCACAAAAATCAGGTGGACAAAAGCGGCATGCCGTATGTTTTCCACCCTTTCCACGTCGCAGAGCAGATGACAGACGAGATATCGACCATTGTCGCGCTGCTGCACGACGTGGTTGAGGACACGCCGTACACGCTGGGTGACATCGCAGCGATGGGCTTCGGGGACGAGGTCACGGACGCGCTCGCACTGCTGACGCACGACGAGGCCGTGCCGTATTTGGAGTACGTCGCCGCGCTGCGCTCAAATCCCGTCGCACGTGCGGTCAAGATGGAAGACTTAAAGCATAACAGTGACCTGACCAGACTGGAAGCCTTGACGCCAAAGGACGAGAGGCGCATACTGAAATACAGGATGGCAGCGGCAATACTAAAAGACGACTATTACGATGCCGACCAGAAGATATTTCACAAGGCTATTCCGCTGGATCTTGACCGGTGGTATTACCTGAGCGTTTTCTATAACGAGCAGGGAATACAGAAATATTCTCTGGACGTCGAAGCCGCGGACAATTACCATTACCAATTTTCGGCTGCGGCGCCCGAAATACTGAAACGGTACTTGCCGACAGCCGAGTCTTTCCCGGAGTCTCTTGCCGTGTACTTGTCATCTCATACTGCGACGCAGTTAGCAATATTCCTTAGACAGAAAGGTTTGCTGACGGGTTACTTTGCCTATTGATAATTTGGAGGCCGTATGCAAAACATTAAAGACCTTGACCGCTATTGCGGCTGTCTCGTAGGCGGGGCGGCGGGCGATGCGCTGGGCTATGCGGTGGAGTTTTCAAGCGAGGACGCCATTTTCTCGAGGTACGGCCCGCGCGGCATAACCGAATACGAGCTGCGCGGCGGCAAGGCCCTCATCTCTGACGACACACAGATGACCCTCTTCACCGCGAACGGCCTGCTGCTCTGCACGACGCGCGGAATGCTGCGCGGGATTGCCGGGCCGTATGAGAGCTACATAGGCAGGTGCTACCGTGACTGGCTCGTCACGCAGGGACAGAGCTGCCCGTGTGCGCGCGGCATAAGCTGGCTGCGCAACATTCCTGAGCTGAACCACCCGCGCGCCCCCGGAAACACCTGCATTACCGCACTGATGCGCCCCGAGCTTGGTTCCACGGCCAGGCCCATCAACAACTCCAAGGGCTGTGGCGGCGTGATGCGCGTCGCGCCCGTGGGCCTCTATCTCGGAGGCGGCGGGATGAGTTCCGACGAGATTGACCGAATCGGCGCGGAGTCCGCGGCGCTGACGCATGGGCACGAGCTGGGCTGGCTCCCGGCGGCGATGCTCACACACATTGTAAACCTGCTGGCACACACTGACGCCTCGGTGTCCGAGGCCGTCGAGGACGCGCAGGAGGCGCTGCGCCGCGTTTTCCCGAACGCCGGGTACACCGGAGAGCTGCTCGACTTGGTCGAGCTGGCGAAGAAGCTCGCTTCAAGCAGCGTTGGCGACCTCGAGGCAATCAAGGCCATCGGCGGCGGCTGGGTCGCGGAAGAGACGCTTGCAATAGCCATATTCTGCGCCCTGCGGCACGAGGACGACTTCGAGGCCGCGATTATAGCCTCCGTCAATCACGGCGGCGACAGCGACTCAACCGGCGCCGTGACCGGCAACATCCTCGGCGCAAAGCACGGCCTCGCCGGGATTCCTGAGAAGTTCAGGACGAATCTCGAGCTGTACGACACCGTCATAGAGGTCGCCGACGACCTCTGCAACGACTGCAAAATGACCGAATACGGCAAGTACAGAGACGAGGTCTGGCTGCGGAAGTATGTGTACGGAACTTATCCGAATTGACAAGCATAATTAAATAGCCGTGGATGGCGCTGCCACCGACGGCTATTCGCGTTTAATTTCGCACTCTATCCCCACGACCTCATCCATCTCCACGCGCGTCCCATCACCGAACACCATTTCGCGCTCAACCTCGTCCACGCGCTTGAGCACCCCAGTGTGCGTCACATACGCGCCGCCGCTTTTGCGCTCGTCGGGGACGAAGTATGTGACGGTCACGGTCGGTGAATCGAGCGTGGAAAGGTACTGCTGCTTGTAGTCCAGCTCGGCGCTCTCCTCCTCGCTCAACTCTATGCGGCGGTCGGTCAGCCGCGCCGTCTCGTCTATCGCGTCGCTGTAGCCGGTGAGCGCGGCGAAGGGTGAAAACTGCGCCGCGCGGTCGCTCATGGGCATCGGCTCGTGCTTGGACTTGGGGCGCGGGAGATCTATAATGTCGTCGTATTCGGTCACGCCTTATGCCCTCCGATCTGTCCGTTGCGATCGCGCATCGTCGCGCCGTCCTCAAAGTTCATCCCGCGTAGGATTGAGTTCTTGCCGTACTTCTGCTTTATCTTCAGTAGCGCCGCCTGCTTGCGCTTCTCGCGCTCGAGGGCGGCGTTTTCGCGCTCACGCTCGGCGTCCAGTTCTGCGTAGTCCGTAAACATATCCATCTGTTCGGGTGCGGCCTCCTTAGGCGCGTCGGCCTCGGGGATGACGCGGCAGGCCGTTATGTTCAGCCGCCGTATGAGCAATGTTTCGTCCACCACGCGGTCATACAGTTCTGCTGCGGCGTCCATTATCTGCTTCGTCGAGGACGTGTAGCGCGGGAGGTTGACCGTGCCGTGCGAGTGCTTGGGCGCAAGCCGCCCGTAGCCGTCGCGGACAATCTCGCCCTTGTACTGCGCGCGGCGCTTCGCGTCCTTGATGTTCTCAATGTCGTAGCCAATGGTCACGACGAGTTGGTCGGTGACGAGATTTTTGCCGAACAAGTCCATCGAGAGCACGTCGGCCATCTCACGCAGGACTATCCGCGCCTTGTCCGCAGTGTACGGCTCGTGCAGAACCTGACCAGAGCCGAGGCTGTTACTGCCGGGCTTGTACGCCTTGACAGCTTCGACGGTGCAGGGCTCGTAGCCCCAGGCATGGTCAATGAGCAGTTCGGCGTTCTTGCCAAAGAGCTTGAAAAGGAAGTCCTCGTCCGTCAGCGAGCGCCGAGCCACGTCGCCCATCGTGAACATCCCGTTCTCCTCGAGCTTTTTGGCGTAACCCCTGCCCACGCGCCAGAAGTCCGTCAGCGGCGTGTGACTCCAGAGCTTTTCGCGGTAGCTTCGCTCGTCCAGCTCCGCGATACGCACCCCGTTTTCGTCAGCAGGGATGTGCTTCGCCTCGATGTCCATGGCGACTTTGCAGAGATACAGGTTCGTGCCAATACCAGCCGTTGCCGTGATACCTGTCGTTGCGAGCACGTCGAGGATAATCTTCATTGCCAGATCGTGCGGCGAAAGGCCGTAGGTTGGCAGATATTTGGTAACGTCCATGAACACCTCGTCGATGGAGTAGACGATGATGTCCTCGGGCGCGACGTACTTCATGTAGACCTGGTAAATGCGCGTGCTGTACTCCATGTAGTGAGCCATGCGCGGCGGGGCTATGAGGAAGTCCACGGCGAGTGACGGGTCGCTTTGAAGCTCGGAGAGGAAGTGCGACTTGCCCTCCAGCCGGTGTCCCGGCGCATCGTGACGTCGGCCCGCGTTGGCCTCACGAACACGCTGCTTCACCTCGAACAGCCGGCAGCGGCCTCCGATACCGTAGCTCTTGAGCGATGGCGTCACGGCGAGGCAAATGGTCTTGTCCGTGCGGCTCTCATCGGCAACGACGAGGTTGGTGTCCAGCGGGTCTAAGCCGCGTTCCCTGCATTCGACCGAGGCGTAGAAGCTCTTGAGGTCGATTGCGATGTATGTCCGCTCCACGGCTCGGTCAGCTCCTTTCCCTCAACAGATTACGCCCTGCGCTATCATCGCCTTTATCTGCGCGTCGTCTGCCGTCAGCTCGTCTGTAACCAGCCGCAGATATGCAAGCAGTCGCTCAATATCCGGGCGGTAGAGTGTGACGGAGAGGTAGTTCGCAGTCAACCCCTCAAACCAGAATGAGACACGCCACTCGACACTTATATCCACCATTTCGTAACCTGGACGGACATAGACAACTTTGGGGTCGAGTCGGCGGTCGCGCTTTGGGTTTAAGATAAAGTTGAAGTCTGGCTCCACACAGTTGAACTCGGTTGGGGTTTTGAACCGTGAGCAAACTATCCAGCGCGCCTACAAGATTTTCTATCTCATACGCAAGGAACACCTCAGCGGCCTCAGCATGGTAGTTCAGCCAGTCGCCAGACTTAAAGGCAAAGTCCGTTTTACACCAGATTGAGTGCCAATCATCGTCAGTCACTTTGGTGTAGCCCCATATTCGCAGCGACAGCACCACGCCGCCCAAATTCAGCTTCAGTTGCACGTCAATCACCTTTCAAAAAATCCGCGCGGTGCTCTATCGGGCGCAGGCCTCGGTTGCTCTCAGCAAGATGCGCCACTTTGAGCGCAACGAGGTTTATGTCCGTGCTCATCGCCTTGGCTATCTGCTCGGAGGTGTAGCCGAAGTTGTACACGTAGTCTAGGACTTCATCCGTGTCGAGTAGAATCTCAGCGGCGACGATGTTGGCCTCGTACTCGGGCTTTGTGGTCATGTCGTAGAGCATGAACTCCTGCAGCGCACCGACCTTGGCGAGGTCGCGATGAAGCTGGTCGTGTCCCAGCTCGTGAGCACAGACAATGCGCTGCATCTGCGGTGTGAGATCGCGGTTGAGAAAAATGAACCTGGTGCGTTTGACAACGCGGTACATGCCTTTCATACTGCCGAAGTCCTGGCAGAACAGCACTTCGACGCCAAGCTGCCGCGCAATCTCAAAGGGGTCGCGTGTGCCGCAGCGCCTCACGAGCCTTTCGCCGACCTCGGAAAGCTGTCTTGCCGTCATGTTTCCTCAGCGTCCTTTTTCTTTTTGCGCCCGTACTTCTTGTTCTTATCCTTAGCTATCCAGTACGCCTCGTTGAGCGCGCGCATTGCTCCGTCCAGCGCATCGTCGCTGAGCTTGCCGCCCGCAAACATGCCCGTGACCTCGCTCACCAGCTCGTTTATGTCTTTTGCGGCTCTCGCGCCGCCGCGCTCATGCGCTGCGACGACGAGCGTTTCGCCGCTGCTGAGCAACTGCTCCGTAGTAGTGCCGAGCGCGTCAGCTATGCGCTGTACAATCACCATGTTCCCCGGCTTGCGCGTCCCCAGCTCATAGTTCTGTATCGTGCGCGCGGTCACACCAGCTTTCATAGCGAGCTCTGCCTGCGTCAGCCCCGACTGCGCACGTTTTTCTTTAAGATTTTCTGCAAACGCCATAATGCGCCCCTTTCTCTACACGAACGCAAATACTGCGCCACCTATTGACACGCAACTAAGTTCGTGCTATACTGCATCTTGCAATGGCGAAACTGTGTTCGTGAACACATCTTACCACACGTAACAGCGAGTGTCAACAGTATAAGGAGGTATTGCCGTGGATGCTCAGTGCCGCAAGGCGTATGTTTCTGTGAACGTGGACATAGACGAGGAGGGTGCTGTGCAGCCCCGTGCGATACGCTGGAGAAACGGACACTCGTTCCGCATAGAGCGCGTGCTCTACAAGTGCCGCGCCTCCTCGAACAAGGTCGGAGGCGGCGGGATACGCTACACCGTGCAGATTCACGGGCAGGAGAAATACCTGTTCTGCGAGGGTAACAAATGGTTCGTGGAGGCGAGGGCATGATTCTTTCGTATGAAAATATTGAGCACATAGCGGCGGGGGTAGCAAAGGATTTTTGCTGTGCCATCCACGCCGGTGAAAAAAAGTACGAAATAAACATAGATAGACTCGCCAAGGCATATCTCGGTTTAGAAGTTTCCTACCGAACGCTCTCCGATGACGGCAGCGTCCTCGGAGTGACAGCGTACAGAGATGCGGAGTATGCTGTCAACGCGGGTGACGTTATGAAAATTATTCCTCTCAAGAGTAATCAGGTGCTGTTGGACAGGAGCCTCGCCGTGTTTTCAGATAACGTAGCCGGCACACGCAGGAGACGCTTCACGCTGGCTCATGAGTGTGCGCACCAGATACTGTTCCAGCTTGAGGCCCAGGAGGGTACAGCAGCTTGCAGAAAGCCCTATGCGCTGTGCATGGCGCGCCGACCGCGCTTGCTGAGGACGCGCGAGGACTGGCGCGAGTGGCAGGCCAACACGCTTGGGTCGGCGCTGCTCATGCCGGCTGACCGGCTGGCACAGGCCATCCGCGAGCTACACTGGGAACTGCCTCTCGCCTTTCACGACGGATACCCGACAATGCGCAGCCAGCTCATCATTGAGCACCTGTGCAGCCGGTTTTCAGTGTCCCGCGCCGCCATGACTATAAGGCTGCGGCAGCTTGGATTCATTACTCAGAATGCACTGGAGGTGTGCGCATGAGCAGAATAAGGCATGAACTTCAACTTGATGAGCCGTCTCAGGAGTTGATGGACAAAATACGACGGGCGCGAGACGCCATCGCCAATCAGAAACCGAGGTATGTAAAGTGTCCGTATTGTCACCACAACTCCTTCGTTGTGTACGGAGACACCCGGGGACATATCCAGTCCAAGTGCAGCAAATGCGGAAGCATTACGGTGTTTGACACTCTCAGTATGAGGCGTGTGAAACCGCAAAGATACGCTTATTAACCCGATGCTAATTAAATAATACGAGTCATTGGCTGAGCCGTGGGGCCACCGAATGGTGTAGACATCCTGTGCCGCATGATAAAGATTACGCTAAGGCGTGGTCTATCTTGTGGTACTACTATACCATTCATGCGGCCCTAAGTTTTACTCCTTTCTGTCCCTCGCGGCAGAAAGGAGTTTTTTATGCTCTGGGAATGCTACCGGGCAAGATACCCGTGACTGCCTGACAAACATCCGAACATTCAGATAATCAGGAGGTCACGAAAATGAACAACACAAGAAATTACCGCCGCGGCGACATATATCTCTCCAAGACCGGCCCGCGCATCGGGAACAGGAGCTGCACCATGGCCGTGCTCTTACTGCAAAACGACGCGGACGAGTTTTATTCAACTTCAATCTTTGCTGTGCCAATAACCATGAAGCCGTCTCCTTTCCCTGCTCCGTCTGACGATGTGCGGGTCTACCTCACGTCCATGTCTCTGGTGCAGTACAACCGCGCCGGTGCGGTGGACAAGCGCACACTGACCGATTACGTCGGCACACTGGACGATGAACAGCTTGAAACTGTCTGCTTCATCTTGCAGAAGCATTGCGGGCTGTTCATCACTGAAGCGGTAGAGGCACCCTGATGAAGCAGGTCAATCTGCGCGAGCTGTACCCGGACGCCTACGAGGACGACGAGTATGTCGATGTGAGCGACGAGGTGTACGAGACGCTCTGCGAGTTTGAGCGGAAAGAAGCTGCCATCGCAAGGCACAAACGCAGGCACGAAATATTATGCGAGGTGCCTGTCAAATACAGCAATGCTGCCTCGGGAGTACCTTTAGACGAACAGATAATCCTACGAGAACAAAACCGCGAGCTGAACGCCGCCATAGATTCGCTGTCTGCTAAACAGGCAGCCCGGTTCCACTTGCATTTTGGCTTGGGTATGTCAATAAGGGAAATCGCCGAACAGGAAAATGTGCGGGAGAGCGCAGTTTACAACTGCCTACGGCGTTCGATAAAAAATTTGAGAAGAAAATTTTATGAAAGCGTGTAAAAAAGGCCGAGAAGTGTCCTTATATATAGGAGGACATTTTCCGGTCACGAGACAACTGAATACACGGTGCAGGAGTTAACTGCCCGCGTGGGCTGAGAGGCCCAGCGACATGGGAGGCGGCGCGATGACGGCGAAAGCCAGAGCGATGAACGCTGGCCCTAAAACGGCTTTGGCAAGCCGCTTCGCAATGAAAGCGCGAGCAGATAATAAATTCTCGCGCAAGCGCTCCCGTAGACTTGGGGGCAGCCCTGCGGTGTTCGTGAGGACGGCACAGCAGAGTTGAGACAGCTTCGCCAAAAGCGGCTCCTGTATCCCCCTTACCCTCCGGGGCGCGTGGCAAATACGGCGGGAGACTACAAGCGGGTAAGGCCGCTTACGAAGGAGGAGTCAGATATGTGCGCTGCCATGACAGGCCGCGAGGCATATCACGTTATGTTCCGCGATTATCCCGATGTTGTGACCGTTGAGCAGATGAGCCGGATGCTTGGCATCAGCGACAAAACTGCTTATGCCCTCCTGCGGGACAATAAGATTGAGCACTTCAAAGTAGGCAGAACCTACAAGATTCCGAAGATACATATTCTCAGCTACCTAAAAGTGATCCAGAGAGCGTAGCCGTATCATTGCGTAATTCTCACCTGCCGTTTATACTTAAGGTGTCAACGGCGGGTAATACGGCTCGTTCGGAAGGAGGAAACTATATGGTAGCCGGACACCTGCAAGAAAAACGAGGATACTTCTATATCGTCCTCAACTATAAAGATTCAAACGGGAAGCGAAAATCCAAGTGGATAGCCACTTCCCTGCCCGTAAAAGGCAACAAGCGCAAGGCTGACGAGCTTTTGCAACAGGCGCGTATCGAGTTCAAGCCTGAAGCCGAGGATCCGAAACCAGAAGTGCCGGCCGCGTCTGTCCCGGTCACAGCCCTAACCGGCGACGTGCTGTTTGCAGACTTCATGCTCAGCTGGCTGGACGTTATAAAACGCTCCGTTTCGCCGGTGACCTTCTCGTCGTACTCGGAAATGGTCAAGGGCATTACCGTGCCTTATTTCAGGAAAACCGGAATAAGGCTCTCAGCCCTGAAGCCGCGCGATATACAGGCGTTTTATGACGAGAAAATAAAGACCGTCTCCGCGAACTCCGTCATACACTACCACGCCAACATACACAAGGCCCTGGATATGGCGGTGAAGCTGGAGCTGATTCCGAACAATCCCTCGGATCACGTCGAGCTGCCAAAGAAAGCCCGATTTGTCGGGAGCTTTTACAACAGCGACGAGCTGAACGAGCTTTTTGCCGCAGCAAAAGGCACGAAGCTGGAGCTTCCCATATTGTTCGGAGCGTTTTACGGGCTGCGGCGAAGCGAGGTTGTCGGCCTTAAATGGGATGCGATAGACTTTGAAAACAACACCATCACCATTCGCCACACTGTGACGTCCTGCCGCATCGACGGCAAAAAGGTACTGGTCGCCGCCGACAGGACGAAAAACAAGTCCAGCATGAGGACGCTGCCGCTGGTGCCATTCTTCAAAGAACGGCTGCTCTATCTCCAAGACCAGCAGAACAAGCATAGGCGGTTGTGCGGCAGGAGCTATTGCCGCGAATACCTCGGTTACATCTGCGTAGATGAGATAGGAGTGCTGATAAAGCCGGATTACATCTCGGCGGCGTTCCCTAAGCTGCTTGACAGCCATGGGCTGCGGCGAATACGCTTCCATGATTTACGTCATAGCTGCGCCAGTCTGCTGCTCGCCAACGGCGCCCAGATGAAGGACATTCAGGACTGGCTCGGCCACAGCGATTATTCGACCACGGCCAACATATACACGCACTTGGACTACACGGCGAAGCTCAGCTCTGCCGAGACGCTTGTCACCAGCTTTGACTTCGCGCCTGAGCCAAAAATGCTGCCAGGTTAATGGCGGCAAAAAAGCCGCAAAAAGCGCTGTTTCGGCGAAAAATCGCACAAAACAGCGCTTGTGGCGGAGCGGGTGGGATTCGAACCCACGGACGGGTTTTAGCCGTCAAACGATTTCGAGTCGTTCTCGTTATGACCACTTCGATACCGCTCCGTGTATTAACTTTGATTTTCGTCCCTCGATTTTTGGAGAGACATTCAGGAGAGAACCGGTTCTCTCCGCTCCTCCGACGAACCCCGGAAACATTGATTTTACTGCATTTTTTGACTGTGAGCTTCCTTTTGAAACGGCTGATTTCGAGTCAGTCCCGTTATGACCACTTCGATACCGCTCCGTATTTATCTC
>OLRF01003283.1_pt1 | contig 12796 bp, 11 predicted proteins | sample 1672061 | NCBI WGS metagenome assembly OLRF01 (sample SAMEA3136641, study PRJEB25190) | human gut metagenome | reverse complement strand
TATTACTTTTCCAACTTCTATATTTTCTTGTTATTTCTCATATAGTCTTTATTATGTATACAATAGCTATTAACCAGTAGTTCTTAAACTTATCTTAATTATAGCTGGTCTTTTATATCAGATGTAAGATGACGCACATCTTGCAGAAAGCATTTTTCAAACACCCTCTAGTAATTACGCTTAATACTATATTGATTAAATCACATAATCAATTCCGTTATTGCCACGCTCGCCACCGCTCCTGCTATCGTCGCAAACATCGCTCCCGGTAAAGTCCAACGTGTTTTTTTTATATTTACACTCATGTAGTAAATCGTAATTGTATAGATTACCGTCTCTGTACAACTCATCATGATTGAGACAATCATTCCAAGCCTTGAATCCGGACCATATTCTTTAAAAATATCAAGGACAAAGCTGACCGCTGCCGATGAAGAAAATATTCTTACAATAAATACGGGAATAACTTCTACTGGAATGTGCAAAAACTTTCCTGCGGGAGCAAGCAGTTCTGAGAAAGAATCTAATGCTCCTGATGCACGAAAGATTCCTATCGAAACGAGTAATGCTATCATTGTCGGCGCGATTTCAATAACAATCTGAAAACCCTCTTTTACTCCCTTTAGAAAGCTTTCATATACATCGGTGCGATTAAAGAAGCCATATACAACAATATAGAACATGGTAAATGGCACGATAAAATCCGAAAAATAAAGAAGAAACTTCACTGTATCCATCTCCGTTTCTTCTTATTTTTTCTATTATATTTCTTTCCATTGTATCTTGTTATTTCTATTATTTTAATGAATACAATTCCTGCTATGGTAGAAATCATTGTCGCACAGATTGCTGGAAGTACAACCGCGGCTGGATTCACGGAACCGTATTGGCTTCGATAGGCAATCATGTTAATTGGGACAAGCTGCAATGATGAAATATTCAAAACAAGAAAAGCACACATCATATCGGAAGCTCTGCCCCCACCTTTCTCCAGCTTCTGCAGCTCTCGCATCGCCTTAAGCCCAGCTGGGGTCGCCGCCCAGCCTAGCCCAAGAATATTAGCTGCCATATTAGCCGCTATATATTCATTAGCTTTATGGCGGGGTGGTATGTCTGGAAATAACCAGTGGATAAAGGGATACATTGTCTTTGCAATCTTTTTCATAAGACCACTCTTTACCGCTATTTCCATCATGCCGTTCCAGACACCGATAACTCCAAGCATAAAAATACATAAATTCACCGCCTCTGTTGAAGATGAAATAAAACTTTCTGTTATCTGCCCCATTGTGCCATGAAATGCCGCAAAGAAGATTCCTCCGGCAATCATAATCACCCACAATATATTCAGCATAAACCACTCAAACTCTCTCAACCTTTTTCTTCATTATATTGTTCCTGGCTTGTACGGTATGCTTCCATATCAAAGTAACCAAACTGATTCTTAACGGTATGTTTAATCTGATACATCGCAAAATCCGCATACTGCATAAATATCTTGCTGTCTGTCGTATCCTGTATGAATGTCCATTATCTATCTTTTATACACTCTAGGAACTCTCTTTCCTACATCACAAACAAATTCATAGTTAAAGCTTCCGGCAAGGTTCGCCATATCTTCAACACTGATATAATTATCCCCGTCTTTTCCAATCAAGGTAACGGTATCTTCAAGCTTCACATCTGGAATATGTGTAATGTCTACCATCATCTGATCCATGCACACTCTTCCGACAATCGGTGCCTTCTGTCCGTGAATCAATACCCAGCCTTTGTTAGAAAGACTTCTTGCATATCCATCCGCATATCCAACAGATACTGTAGCAAGACGGCATGGATGTTCAACAATATAAGTCGCTCCATAACTTACACCTCGTTCCATCTCTGGCTCCATAATATTTACTACATGAGAATACCAGCTCATGGCCGGTGTCAGATCTAAATTAGAGAAATCCACTTCATCAGAAGGATACATTCCATAAAGAATAATACCCGCCCTTGCCATATCATAACGATGGTCTTCATATTCCATGATAGCGGCACTATTACAGATATGTTTTACTGGAATTTCAATTCCCGCTTCATCAAGTAACTGAACAAAATAATCATATCTCTCCATCTGACTTTCTGTGTATGCCTTATCTGTCATATCTGCACAGGATAAATGGGTAAATAACCCCTCAATCTTTATATTTGGCAACTCTGCAATCTGCTTTACAATCGCAAGCCCTTTCTCATCTGGAGATAAACCGATTCTTGTCATTCCGGTATCTAATGCGATGTGAATTCTCGCCGTCTTTTCTGCCTTTACGGCAGCTTCAGACATTGCCTTAGCCGTATCATAGCAATAAATCGTCTGATCTACACCATACTCCAAATTCTTATAATAAAGAGAGGGGGAATTATAGCCAAGAAGCAAAATTGGCTGTTTTAATCCAGCCTTTCTCAGTTCTACTCCCTCATCAATTGTAGCAACACCAAAATAATCTGCAATGTCATTTAAATAATGTGCTACTTCCACTGCACCATGTCCATAACCGTCAGCCTTTATGACAGCCATAGTCATCGCATTATCTCCTGTTTTCTTTTTGATATTTATATAATTCTCCCTGATTGCTTTTAAATCAATTTCACAATAGGTACGCAAGTATTCTTCCATGTTTGTCCTCTTTCCCTTACTTCTACAGTAATCCTGTAAAATCATACTTTACTCAGGTTACTGTACATATCTATATTATGTCACATTTAGTATACTTATAAATGGGCGCAAAACACCCCTTATAAAAAAGTCTATAAACAAATAAATTCTACCACATTTTTTCCTATTGTGAAGTTTTTTATATGTAAAAAATTCGGGAAATATAGTATCTCCCGAATTTTTCAATTATTTTGCTTTTATTATTTTACTTTTACTATAATTACTTTCTTTTTTCCATCACTGGTCTTTACAGTAATTTTACATTTACCTTTTTTCAATGCCTTAATAACACCTTTTTTTGTTACTTTGGCAATCCTCTTATTGGAAGAGCGATACATAATCTTAGCAGTAGAAGATGCTGGAATCTTCTTGGCTTGTATTTTATATTTCTTTCCCTTCTTTAAAGTAACTTTTGTCTTCTTCACTTTTAAAGACTTTGTTTTTATTGTTTTCTTAACTGTAGAACCTGAAGCTGGCTTCGTCTCTGGCTTCTTTTCGGATGTTCCCGGCTTCGTATTTGGCTTATCTTCAGAGCTGCCTGGTTTCGTATTATCCTCTTCATCAGAACCATTTACTTCTATCACATACTTGCTCACATCTGGAACTTTTGTAATACTTGACCAGTACAACTCAGAAATTGTTCCATAGTTATCCTTGATTTCCTTGCCGTTTAGTAATGTCCGATTGGATGTCTTAGCAAGCGTTACCCCATCTGCGATTGCTTTTCCCGCAGTAGAACCTGTTTTTGGTATACTGCTGCAGCCACCTTGTGCATAAACATTTTTTACAGAAACAGTACCATTACCGCTGATAGCATCTGCGCCATCATCATATGTACCGTTACCGCCAAATGCAATTAATGTTCCCTCACCGGAAATACTTCCATTATCTAAAATAATTCCGCTGCCGCCAACAGATGTTGTTGCGATATATCCTCCACCAAATACCGCTACTACGGAATCTTTTTTAATATCTAAGGAACCATTCTCAATACGGATCGCCGGCTGCCCGGAAAGACTTTTTCCTGTTGTTTCATCCTGTCCGGTTGCTGCTTCATCTCCCTTTACAAATACCTGCCCATCTACGGTAACCTTTCCTTTTACAACAATAACAGGATTCGTATTCTGTCTTATGATATGTCCATTTGATATAAAATTGGTGTTAGAATAAATAGATGAATTTTCTAAAATTGCTCCATCATTTAAAATCAACTGTCCATTAATTGAAGAACCTGTGAGAAACTGACTGCCATAATCATCATAGTTTGATGAGAACTTACCGCCACTTTTCACTTCAATATTTCCATGAATAGACGAATCACGAAGAACAAGCTTTCCACCATTTTCTACAACAATATTTACGCTGCTGAAAACTTTCATATTTACAAGAGTAAGATTACAGCCATCTGGAACAATCAATGTCTGTACTGGACTACCATCTACAGCATAACCAAGTTCTCCATAAGTTCCACTTGTATGAGAACCGTACCATGCCTTAATATCCTTTGGTACCGTAACTGTTTCGTTCTCTCCGCCAAAAGAAGCAATTGCCCATGGCTCCATATCATACATATACTTTCCATCCGCTGTCTGCTTACAATTCTCAAGTTTAAGCTGCTTTGCAAGTACTTCTGTACGAGTATAAACTTTAAAATTCAGCTCATTACTTGTTGCAGTACGACCGCTCTCATCCGTTACTGTTACACTAATTGGATAAGAGCCGGCTTTTAACGGTTCCCCTGATAAAGAAAGAGAACTGTCGTGGACAGAATAAACACCTTCCATTCCGCAGGCTTCTGTATCAATATTTATCTTTGTTCTGTTCTTATTTACTGTGATTACTTCACTTAACGGCTTCCAGTCGCTGTTCTTCGGCTCCTGTCCATCAGGAAGAACTGCTGCTTCAACAATCACATCACTATTTTTATTTGTCGTAACAGAAGTAGAAGCTCCACTGATTGCATCATATTTCTTCTGTCCTTCTAAAGCACTTTCAAAGCTTCCTCGTATTCTTACATGAAGCGTATTCATTCCATCAGAAGGTCCTGAAGGAGTCTCTGCATCTGAATCTGTCTTTTTAACAGTAAATGTATCTGCTGTTGCCTTTATCACACGTAAGTACAGCGTTTCATAGCCTTCACTTTCAATCGTGAGAATATTTCCACTCTTTAACATACCATCAGAAGAACCATCAAAATAAAGTTTATTTTCATCTGTATTTCTGTAGTATGCTTCTCGTCTCATTAAAGATAAACGAGAACTTGCTTCTTCCCACTTTGTTTTATTTACAGAAACACTTTTTATTCCTTTGACATAGTCAGGTGCATCTGTAAAAGAAATACTCTGAAAATCATAAACTACATTTTCTTTCATTACTTCTATATTGCCGACACTTGCAGGATTGGCAGAGTTTGCCGCAAATGAAGGAATAAAGGATAATGTAAGTAAACACACTCCCAAAACAACACTGGCTAATAACTTTCTAACCTTCTTATTCATATCCGGTTTCTCCTATTTTACAGTTACTTTAACAACTGCTTTCTTTCCACTTGCTGTCTTAACAGTAATCTTGCATTTACCTTTTTTAACAGCCTTTACAACACCGTTCTTTGTTACTTTCGCAACCTTCTTGTTAGAAGACTTAAAGGTAACTTTTTCTGTCGCATTGGCTGGTTTTAATTTTGCTTTAAGTTTAACTTTTTTGCCTTTCTTTAACACAATACGCTTTTTGTTAACAACAACTTTTTTTGCTTTTACAGTTTTCTTATCTGGCTTTTCTGCTGGTTTTGTATCATTTTTTTTACTTTCTGTTGTTTTGTCTGCTGGCTTTGGAGCTCCATATTCTGCTCCACACACTTCACAGACTGCTCTCTTTGTTGTTGTAGCTTCGCCACCTTTATGTGCTTCTTTTTCAGTCGTAGCATCACAACCTTCATTCTGACATTTCTTCCAGTGATAAGTTCCGTCAGACTCATATTCATCTCCATAGTTATGAGATGCGCACTCTCCGTATTCTTCTCCACAGAAATCGCAGACTGCTTTCTTCGTACAAGTAGCTGTTCCGCCTGTGTGTTTTGTGTGGATGGCAACTGTTTTACCATCTTTATTTACTTCCAATACTAAGTCTTTATATCCATCTGCAGAAATAACAACTTTATTAACTGCTGATTCATCTTTTTCAAATTTGCCCTCTCCAATTAATAGGTATCTTACATCCGTACTATCTGAGGAATCAAGCGTTGCCTTAGCATAATATTTCGCATTGTTCCATATACTATAAGAAGAAGTTGCTTTTTCATACTCTATTCCATTTACTTCAACCTTATCAATTGCTGAAAGCCATTCTTCAGCATCATCGCCATAATTCAATTGACAATCATATCCAGCAACTGTCTTATATGTTGAAGGAGCTTTTGGTGCTTCCTTCAATTCTACCGCTGCTGTCTCCTCAGCCTGTACTGCTACCTGTGGTGCAACTGTTCCCACTACTGTCATTGACAGGCACATAGCGCATGCCATAATGAATGAACTAATTTTTCTCATTTGTTTCTCTCCCTTTCTCTCTCTCAAATAAACTTAATAAAAAAAACAGGTTGCCACTTAAAACTAATTTATGTTACTTAATTCTAACATTAGTTAGTTTATTTAAAAGACTACCTGTTTTTATATTCCATGTCAATTCTACAGTTGATAACATTTCTCAACTATAGAATTCTTAAGAATTCATTTATTTAATTTTTAGAAAAAAGGATTACTCTTTTAACAATTCCTGATAAATATCCCTCTTACTTACTCCGCGGTCTTTTGCTACCTGTTTCATCGCACTCTTTTTATCCATCCCTTTTTCAAGATAATGTTCCATATGTTCCTGCACAGTAAGCTGATTCCACTCCTGTTGTTTTTCTTCTTTCAGTTCTTGTAAACTCTTTCCCTCAAAAATTAAAACATACTCCCCTCTTGGCTCGTTCTCCTCATAATAAGCAATCATTTCATCGAGAGTTGACTTGCGCTTCTGCTCATATCGCTTCGTCAGTTCTTTACATACCGTCATATTTCGGTTACCAAGATATTCCCTGCACTCTTTCAAAGTCTTCTTTAAATGATGCGGCGCTTCGTAAATAATAATCGTTCTTGTCTCATTACGAAGATTCTCCAAAATCTGCGCTCTTTCCTTCTTGTCATACGGTAAAAATGCTTCAAATGCAAATCTTCTTGTTGGCTGACCTGACATGGTAAGCGCTGTAATGCAGGCACAGGCACCAGGAAGAGAAGTCACTGTAATTCCTGCTTCATAACACTGTCTTACAAGTTCTTCTCCCGGATCTGAGATTCCCGGTGTTCCTGCATCCGTAATTACCGCAATATTTAATCCCTCTTTTAACTTATTTACAAGATAAACTGCTTTATCAACTTTGTTATATTCATGATAGCTGGTCATCTTCGTCTTTATCTCAAAATGATTGAGAAGCTTGATACTGTTTCTCGTATCTTCTGCCGCTATCAAATCCACTTCTTTTAAAATTCGTACTGCCCGATAGGTCATATCTTCGAGATTTCCAATCGGTGTCGCACATAAATATAATGTTCCTGCCATTTTAATTCTTCATTTCTCCATATATCTGATAAATCTCATCGGTATAAGAACCATCCTTATTGTATACAATTAATGGGGGTTCTACCGTAATCCTCTGCTTACCACCTTTTGCAGCATCAATCAAAACCATATTTGGCTCTTTATCTACATAAGGATGTACGAGACGCATCCTTTTCGGCTCTAATTTATGCTGTTTTAATGTATAAATAATCTCCGCTAAGCGAAAAGGTCTGTGCACCATATAAAAATGGCCGCCTGTTTTCAACAGCCATTTTGCTGCCTTTACTACATCTTCAAGGGAACAGGTAATCTCATGTCTTGCAATTGCCTTTGCATAATCTGGATTCGTCAGACCATGTTCTCCTGTCATATACGGAGGGTTACAGGTCACCCAGTCAAAACTCTCCCTCTCATAGTCTGTCTTTATATTACGAACATCCCCCTGTACAATATGCACTTTTTCTTCCTGACCATTCATCTTCACAGAACGCTCTGCCATCTTGGCAAACTCTTCCTGATACTCTAACCCCTCTACATAAGCAAGCGGATATTTACCCTCCATCAGTATTGGAATAATTCCTGTACCGCTACACAAATCAATCCCTTTACTTTTCTTTTTAACTCTGGCATAATCAGAAAGCAGTACCGCATCAATCCCGAAGCAAAAACCATCTGTTTTCTGGATAATACGGTAATCCTTTATCTGGAGATCATCAATACGCTCATTTTCTTTAATTTGTACATTCTCCATATAAGTATCCTATTTTAAATCTTCATTTTCAACTACAATTAAGTGAAGAACCCAGCAATTATACTACCAAAGAACTCTTCTTAATTTTTTTCAAACTTCTTATATCAACAAAACCAAAATTTGAGTATTATAAAAAATTATGAGGAATAAAACAATAAAAATAACAGTAATTTTTATTATTTAAATTCTCTTCCCTTATTTCTCTTCGTTTCATTAAAGCTTAGACTTTCTTTCCTTCTTCTCCATCGCCTCTAATTTTTTAAGCTCATCATCCATTTTTACTTTTTCTCTGCGCTTCCGAGGACGGAAAATCAAATCATCCACTTTATAATCTACGAGTTCTTTTTCTCCCTTTTCGTCAGTAACTACGAGCTTCACTCTCTGTCTTAACACGCTGACTTCGTGAACAACACCTTTTACTCCCGTATTCGTCTTTACTTCATCACCAACATTCGGAAGCTTACTGTTCAGATACTCATAAGTATCCTGCTCATTTTTCAGGCAGCACATCAATCTTCCACAAACTCCTGAAATCTTTGTAGGATTCAGAGAAAGATTCTGCTCCTTCGCCATTTTAATTGATACTGGCACAAACTCAGATAAAAATGTATTACAGCAAAGGCTTCTTCCACAAATGCCGATACCACCTTTAATTTTTGTCTCATCTCTTACACCAATCTGTCTTAATTCAATTCTTGTCTTAAAAACTGAGGCTAAATCTTTTACCAGCTCACGGAAATCAATTCGTCCGTCCGCCGTAAAGTAAAATAATACTTTATTATTATCAAATGTATACTCACAATCAATGAGCTTCATTGCAAGCTTATGTTTTTTTATCTTCTCAATACAGATTTTATAAGCTTCTTTGCTCTTTTCTTTATTATTTTCCTGAATCTTATCGTCTTCTGGTGTTGCGATTCGGATAACTGGCTTTAAAGTTGCAATAATCTTCTCATCATGAATCTCACGATTTCCTAAAACAACTCTGCCGTATTCTACTCCACGCGCAGTCTCCACGATAACATTCTGTCCAACTTCTACCTCAAACTGCTCTGAGGCAAAATAATATATTTTACCATTATCTCTAAAACGAACTCCTATTACTCTGGCCATTTCTACCTCCTGTTCTTCTTAAAACTCTCTTCTCGCTTCTACAATAAGCAACTCTAAAGTTGCGTCAAAATTCACATTAGACTTTATGCGGACTCTGGCACGATGAATTTTGCCTATAACATAATCAATTGCCTCTAAATCTAATTTATCTACCTGCTTTTTCAGATACGCATACTCATTTTTAAAAATAATTTTCTTTTTGGCAGCTTCAGCATTCACTGAATTATCTGCTTTCAGTAACATAATATCCCGAAACCACATCAGAAAAATATCGAAAAAGTCCTCAATTCTGTTTTTATACTTTTTATATTCCTTTACTTTATCTGCAATCTCGTAACTCTCTATCTCATGGATATACCGCAAAATGGACAGAGTCAACTCCTTTAAATCCTGAAATTCTTCTGAAGAAACGATTGCTTCTGCCTTTCCTATATTTCCAAGAGAAAATCCTGCTGCAAATTCTGCTTCTTCCTTAGAAACACTACATTTTTCCACCAAGTATTTCTCAACAGCTGTTCCGGGTACCGGTCTTGTGGCAAGAAGAATACATCTTGAAAGAATTGTGTCTAAAAATGCTCCTCTGTTCGTAGTAAGTAAGAAAATAACTGCATATTCCGGCGGTTCCTCAATCGTCTTTAAGATGGCATTCTGCGCTGCAGCATTCATCTTTTCCGCCTCATCTACGATATAGATTTTATAAGGCCCCTTATATGGCATAATTTCTACTGTATTAACAATCTGCTCCCTTATCTCACCAACACTAATCACATTGGGCTTTTCATGAGAAACCCAAATTACATCCGGATGATCATGGTATTCCATCTGTATACAAGATTCACACTTTCCACAGGATTCCACCAGACCCGTAGTTTCCCGGCCTTCACACTGCAATATTTTAGAGAAGGCCTCGGCAAGCATTTTTTTCCCACTTCCCTTATCCCCCTCCATAATATAGGCATGAGAAATCTTTTTATGATGCACAGCAGTAATAAAATGCTCTTTTATTCTTTCATTTCCTAAAATCTCATTTAATTCAGCCATGACTTTCCCTCAAAATCTTTCTGTTAATCATCTTAATTCTTCTGCTAATTTTCTATTGGTACCTATTCTTTTATTGTTTTTTCTCAATGAATTCATGTCTATCGATTCTTCTTCTTCAATAATTCATCCACATGATTCCGAATCTTTTTCTGAATCGTATCAATGGATCTTCCACCATCAATCTTCATAACTTCCGGCCTGCCTGAAAGGACTTTTCGATATCCTTCCGATACCATATGATGAAAATCTATACCTTCCTGCTCCATACGATCAAGATTCTTCTGCTCTTTCTTTCTACGAAGTCCTTCTGCCTCTGATAAATCAATAAAAAAGATTCCATCGGGACGATAAATGCCGATTCCCGGCGCATTTACAGCCGAAACTGTAGAAATACCAAGTTTTCTTGCAATTCCCTGATAAACGATAGAAGAATCTACAAAACGATCGCTTATAACGATTTTGCCCTCTTCTAATGCTGGTCCGATTACTTCATGTACTAACTGCGCTCTTGATGCCGCATAGAGAAGCATTTCTGTTACTGGAGACATTTCTTTGTGTTCTGGATTCAGAATAAGCTGTCTTATTTCCTCTCCGATCACTGTTCCCCCCGGTTCTCTTGTTATGAGACATTCATAGCCTGCTTCCTCTAAGTATTCTTTTAATAAATTTATTTGTGTGGTCTTTCCTGAACCATCCGGTCCCTCCATCACAATAAATAATCCCTTCATCTAATAAAATCTCCCTTCAGAAGTACATGCACTTTTATTATCTGAATGTTATCTGACTTCTTCATCGTATTTTAGTCATAGTACTTTCAAACATGCTCTGGTACAATATTTTTATCATACTGCTTTTGCTATACTATCTATAAATCTTTTAGAACGATAATCTTATTACAGGACAATCCAAGTACATTATATCCATTATATAAATATTGACTGATATTTTCCACTGTTTCTTTGAGTATTTTTTCTCCAGGAACTAATATTGGTACTCCCGGCGGATAAATCATGACATATTTTCCTGAAACTCTGCCAGTAGAATCAGCCAACTCAACTGTCTCCATGGCTTTTCCCCGGCACTGCCAGGATTCTATGATTTTGGGAGGATATATTGTCTGCTCATTTTCTTTTTCTTGTATAACCTTATAGTGGTTATGAATTTTAGTTTCTATTTTGGGTTTGTTTTTATCACAAATTTCTATTTCAACTTTATCTTGGTTTTGGATGGCAATTTTTGTCTCATTTACAGCCTTATTTAAACTACGATTTTCCTTTTCTTTCTCTTCACACATTTTATCAATCTCAGAAATTGCCTTCCAAAGCTCATCAAAATCTTCCTTTTTATCACAGATAGAAGTCATGGCAATCCCATAAGTCAGGTTCTCCATCTCCAGTTCAATGTGATATTTTTCATATAATAACTGAAACAGCTCCTTTCCATTTATTCCGCAGCCCTTTACTGAAAAGACCAATTTCCCGTTATCATATGCAAAACAATTTAACTTTTTCTGATTGAGCAGGCTTATTTTTTGGAGTTGTTCACATTTTCGGCGAAAATTTTTAAGGTTATCCACATATTCGGCGAGTTGTCCCTGATTTTCTTTCATATACATGATTCCGTACTCAGCAGAAGCCATCAAAAGATACGATGGACTTGAGGTTTCATAAATATCGATGATTTCCTCCACCTGCTCTTTTGTCACGATGTCTGAGCAAAGATGAAGAACTGCTGTCTGCGTAAAGGAAGGCAATGTTTTATGCGTACTTTGAATCACCAAGTCAGCACCTTCCTGAACGGCACTGTCTGGAAAATACTTATGAAATATGAGATGCGCCCCGTGTGCCTCATCTACAATCAAAGGAATGGCATACGGTCGAGTTACTTCTTTAATCCCTGCTATGTCGCTCACAACGCCTTCATAAGTAGGTGAAGTCAGTACAACTGCCTTTATATCTGGATTCGCTCTTAATTCCCTTGCTACGGCTTCTGGCTTCATATCCTCGCATATATCATACTCGGCAGAAACATCTGCATAGCAATAGACGGCCTCCAACTGTAATAGCCTGATACAGTTATAGACCGCCTTATGACAGTTTCGCCCTATTAAAATCTTATCTCCCTGTCTACAGACCGAAGAAATGGATACCAGAATCCCAAGGGTACTCCCTCCAACAAGATACCATGATTCCTTACTTTTAAATATATCTCTTACAAGATTCATGGATTCACGAATAATGCCCTCTGGCTCATGAAGATTATCGTAATCTGTTATCTCTGTAATATCCATTTTTTCTACACCAAAAAAAGCCCCAAAATCAGCTCTTTTATGACCTGGCATATGAAAAGGAATTCTTTTTTCTGACTCTAATTCTCTTAATTTATTATAGATTGGTGTATTCATAACTTATTTTTTATCTCTTCATCCTTTTAACTCTTCTTAGAATTTATGCTTTTTAAATTTATTACCACTTACCAGCCGACTATTAATAAGCTTATTAGACAAAAAAAATAGCTCAGTAAATAAAACATTTACTGAGCCTTCATGAGACATCGGGGATTCGAACCCCGGACAACTTGATTAAAAGTCAAGTGCTCTA
>OLRF01003279.1_pt1 | contig 12814 bp, 10 predicted proteins | sample 1672061 | NCBI WGS metagenome assembly OLRF01 (sample SAMEA3136641, study PRJEB25190) | human gut metagenome | reverse complement strand
AGAAAAGTGTCTCTGATGTAGGTCTTACACACATTCTTTCCTGAAGTGGATTAAGACCGCCGTATGTCACCCATGCAACTTCCGGTGCAAATCCTTCTACATGATCTTTTTCTCTCTCAAGAAGGCTTTCAGGAATAAACATTGGCATGTATACATTCTCAACACCTGTCTCCTTAAATCTTCTGTCTAATTCATTCTTTATATTTTCCCAAATGGCATATCCAGCGGGCTTAAATATCATACATCCCTTTACGCTTGAATAAGACATAAGTTCTGCCTTCTTACAAACGTCTGTATACCACTGTGCAAAATCAACATCCATTGATGTAATTGCCTCTACCAGTTTCTTATCCTCTGCCATGTCTACCTCCGATTTTGCTGTTACTTTACAGCTTATATTTCAAGTATTTTTTAGTGTACCACGTTCAATCTCTATTTTCAAGTGAAGTATCAGTGCTTTCATTATACAATATGAAACAGGGCCTAATATAAATCCCATTATGCCATATATCATAATCCCCAGAAATATTACCATAAGCATGACAAACGGCGGAATTCCCGTTTTGTCTCCCAGGCACTTGCTCTCCATTATCTCACGCACAAAATATGTCACAACATACGCACTTACAAGAACTGCTGCCGATGTCACATTTTTATTAACAAGTTCAAATAATGCCCACGGAAGAAGAACTGTTCCGGTTCCGAAAACGGGAAGCATATCCACAATACCTATAAGTATGCCAAGCACAACTGCATACGGATTTTTTATTATAAGCAAAGCAATTATACATAGTATTGAATTAATAACCAGAATTAATGCCTCTATTTTAAAATATACCTGTATAAGCCTGTATAACGAATCAGATACAGCTTTTATTTCCATGCGAAAAACATTTTCCTTTTTCCAATCCCTCACGTTGTCAATCACAACCGAAAGATACACAACTGATATAAAGCAGATAATTACCGAACCTGTAACTGTAATTGTTTTTATTACAGCAGGAACCGAAATTGTCACAACTTTAGTCATAATCTGTGAAACACCGCCATTATCGACAGTTTTTTCAAATTTTTCCATACATCGGCATATAAAATCAAGGCATTGTCCGTCCGAAAGTCCAAGCCATCCATCCATATTAAAACAGATTCTTGCGGCGGTCTGCCTGAATGTCACCATATTATACTCATAATTTTTTATAAATGACTTTATCTCAGCCAGTCCAAAATACGCTGCCAGTCCGATTCCCACACACAAAACTGCCGAAAACAAAATAACTATAACAGCCGACGCAATCATTTTTCTGCCCTTGAACACCCTTGCGAGTCTGTTTACAGGCTTTTCAATCATTACTGCCACAGCATATGCAATCACAAATGGTGCAACAAAAGGAAAAACATATTTAAAGCCAGCAATTACAGATACCGTAATAATTACGATTCCACTTATATACTGCAACTTCTGCCTGTTTGTCCAATATGCTTTTTCATAATGCTTCCCGGTTTCCTGCATCTGCCCTGCCCCTTCTATAATAAGTTCACAATGTTTTACATTCTTTATATATGTAATTATTGTCAACAGGCGGGGTAATTATTCAGTATTTCAATTTCAAAACTGCCATGACGGCTCTATCGAATATTCATGTCCGTCAACGCTTAAAAATGCTGCACAGAGTGCTATTTCATTGTTAAATCTCTCTTCTCCGTATTTTGTATCGCCAAGAAGCGGATGATTTCTATGTGCAAACTGCACGCGTATCTGATGATGTCTTCCGGTTATCAGTGTTACTTTTACAAGCGTGTAAACCTTATCATCTTTTTCTATCTCTTTTAATGTTTCGTATAGAAGTTTTGCATATTTCGCACCGGCTGTCCCTTCCCTTACAACCTTTGAAACATTATTCTTTCCGTCTTTTAAAAGGTAATCCACAAACTCACCGTTTTTATCAGGCAGTTTTCCGCAGCACACCGCATAATACTGTTTACAAAAGCCTTCTTCTTGCATAAGGCTGCTCAATCTTGATGCCTCTTTTTTATTTTTTGCAAACAGCACAAGTCCGCTCACCGGTCTGTCAAGCCTGTTTATAACTGCAGCATATGCTTCTTCGCATTTTTCACGCCTGTAATTTAACACTTCGCTTGTAAGGTCAAGTTCAAATGATCTGCCGCTCTGCACAAGCTGTCCTGCCGGTTTATTTACTACAATCATATTTTTATCTTCATATATTATATTAAGCATATTCCCTCCATATTTTTTATATTTATCATACAGAAAAACATTCATCTGTCTTTAATACAATATTTTTGTCAAGCCATCCTTTTTGTGCCATATCTTCAAGAATCCCAATTGCTTTTTCATGTGTCATTCCTTTTTTATACGGCCGGCTTTCTGTCAACGCCTGATAAATATCAACACATGCCATTATTCGTTCACATTCATTCAATTCGTCTGCACTCTTTCCAAACGGGTATCCCGTTCCATCTAATCTTTCATGGTGAAAAGCTGCCCAGTCACGGATTTCGTCAAAATCATCAATATCTGACAAAATACGATATGTATATAATGCGTGATGCTTCATTGTATCAAATTCTTCATCAGTAAGCCTGTCCGGTTTTTCAAGTATGTCATTGCCTATTGCAACTTTTCCGATATCATGCAGTGCTCCGGCAAGATACATTTTCTGTACTGTTTCATCATCAAATCCCATATATCCCGAAAGTTTCCTGGCACATTCAGCCACGCCAATTGAATGTGTACATGTAAATGGTGATTTGTAGTCTACTATTCTCGCAAAAAATCCGGCAATATTTTTTATCTGCTCAAAAGTTAATTCTATTTTTTCGCGTGGTACTTTTTCCCACAGACTCTTCTCTATCTGCGAATCTTCCATATTCATAACGGACACTCCTGTAAATGCATCCATAAATGCATCTGCACACTCATCATCAATAACCGTTCCACGTATTTTTGAAAGAAACTCACTTATTTTCTTCCATGTCTCAAAGTCAACCGCCTTACGCAGACATACCATATCAAGCAGGTCACACATATGTATAATTCGTGCAAAAAGCGGAATCTCGTTCCATTTTTTACCAAACGGCCCACTTCCATCGGCATTTTCATGGTGATATAAAATAACATTTTTTACATCTGTATAAAATGGAATGTCTTTTATGTTTTGTTCACCCATTACACAATGTGCCCCTGCATGTGGCAATTCTTTTATACTATCTACATGTGAAATGTCATTATGAAATTCTTCCTGTATATATTGAGTAAGGGCATTGTCATGCAAAAGTGCACACACAGCCAGGTCCTGCAGTTTTCTGCCTGTAATTCCCATCTGCATTGCCGTGCATACGCTCATATATGCCACACGCTTTGCATGTTTATTCGTCACATGAACTAATTCTGCCTCAACACAGTCCAATGCATATGAGCATGCACCGATAAGCCCCAAAACATCTAATTTCATCTAATCTCTCCTGTATAAATAATTCAGGAGGCCAATCATCTGTTGACAAGCCTCCTTTTGATTATCTATAGAATAATATATTTATTTATATTTGTAAAATCCTTCACCTGTTGACATTCCAAGTTTGCCTTCATCTATGTATTTTTTAAGAATTTCTTCCATCTTCTTAAAATTATATGGCATCATCATCTTCTTTAATAATGGTGAAAATATTCCCGGAACACTGTGATACTGATGAACAATATTATATGCAGTGTTAAGTCCTACTGTATCAAATATCTGGAATGGTCCTTTAGGTGCTCCTGTTCCTCTTGTCCACGCTATATCAATGCTTTCAGGGTCAGATATGCCTGACGCATACAAATCAAGTCCGCTTAAAAGAAATGGAACAAGCATTGAATTAAGCAGATATCCACTCTTTTCCTTCCTTACCGGAAGTCCAATCATTCTTATATCATTAGCAAACTGCATAATCTCATCAAAATACTTCATGTCTGTCTGAGGCTGTGTCATTACTTCTGCCGTGTTATTCTTCCATATTGAATTAGCAAAATGAAGCGATAAATACTTATCAGGTCTTCCTGTATACTTTACAAACATTGACGGGAGAAGTGTTGATGAATTAGTCACAACGACCGTCTTTTCAGGAAGAAGCGGTGCAAGCTTCTCATAAAACGCAATCTTATCTTTTTCGTTTTCTGCCATTGACTCAATTACAAGGTCAGCATCTTTAACCGCTTTTGCCATATCAAGTTCAATTTTTATGCCATCATAAGCAGCTTCGACTTTTTTAAGACACTCTACCTTATCAAATGAATCTTCATCAGCAAGACCTGCACACCACGCATTTTTATCGTCTGCCATCTTCTCAATTGCTTCTGTATATGTCTTTTTAAGATTATCAATCTTTGGCTGTGTACGACCAATAGACCCCTCACTTCTTAACCATATAGTTACGTTAAAACCACAATATGCTGCCTGAAATGCAATCTGGCTTCCCAGCACCCCACCACCGGCAACTACTACATTAGAATATTTCATAAAAACACCTTCCTTATCTTTTCGACATTTTATGTCATCAACATATTAATATTATTATGAGTATATCATACAATCATAAAATTTACAAACTTATTTTTTTATTTGTTTTAACAATTTACATGCAAATGCTATTTTTATTTTACTTTTTAGTAATAAATTTTAACTTGACGTAACAGCTTATATTTATTATACTCTAAGTATAGTATGAATCATACAGAAATGGAGGAGTTTCATGGATAACTATACACCAGATCCTTTTAATGATAATTCAGGCAACAACCAGAATAATAATCAGAATAACGGTAATAATGCTTCCGGCAACGGAACTTACGGCAGCTATAATGATACATATGATGCCAATTACAGACCATCAGATGACTATTCAAACAATAGTTCAACATCCGATAATTCTGACGGCAATAATTCTTCTGACAACAATTATTACAATAACAATTCCGGCAGCAATAATTCCAATAACAACAATTATGGCAACGGATATAATAATTATTATAACAACAATGGCAATTCCGGTTACAATAATGGCTATAACAGCTATGGTAATAACAACGGCTACAATAATGGCTATAATAACGGCTACAGCAACAACAATGGTTACAATAACGGCTATAATAACGGCTACGGCAACAACAATGGCTATAATAACGGCAACAGTTACAATAATGGTTACAATAACGGCAACAGCTACAACAATGGTTACAATAGTGGTTATGGAAACAATGGCTATAATAACTACAATAATCAGTACGGAAACCAGTATAACAACGGATATAATCAATATAATAACGGATATAACCGTCCGCCATATCCATCAAGCCAGAATGCACCATCTTTTGGCACATGGCTTACTCTGAGTATATTGTGTGCCGTATTTTTAAATAAAATATGTGGTGTAATCGGAATAATATTTATTATCATGGGTAACAACGCTTTCAAAATCGGAAACTTCGATGATTATGAAAAACAGCTCAAAAGATGTAAGATTGCTCTTCTGGTAGGTCTTATCCTCGGAATCTTAACAATCGTATTTTATGTTTTTGCTTTCATTAATACATCAGGTGGCATATCTACGTATTATTAATCATTGAAATTAAATATATTAATTCATTGAAAACAAAGGCACAGCTTACAGAAAAACTTCTGTCGGCTGTGCCTTAACTTTTTGTTCTAAACTTTTTTGCTTCAAACTTTTGTGTTTTTAATACGTTTTCTCTTTGCGGACAACCATTACAACATTTGTTATGACATATGTGGCAATATATATTTGAAGAATCACAACAAATCTTTTTACAAGACGAATTATAATCCATTGCCCTATTGTAAAGGACGGATTACACCCCTCCATGAAAGTAAGACTCATAAGCGGAGCTTCAAGGTACGGCATACCATACATTGTATACATAGTATACATATCCATGCCGTATATAAAGCAAAACAGAATTATTGTAAGCATAACACCCGTTAAAGCTCTGTGTATCTGTATCCAGCATCTTCCGTGCCTTGAGGCATTTATTATATAATTCATTCCCGTTCTGTATTCAAGCACAATATTTTCAGCTACTATAAGAATTATTGCGGCAGCAAGTGCCAAAAACAGTACAGCCTCCCTTATAATCGAATATTTTCCAAAAATCTCCTCATAGCCCCTGTCCGAAATCATGTAGCCGTCTACTCCGTATTTTTCGTTAATTTCCCGCAAATACTCCTGTTTTTTCATAAATTCGGATACCCTGCCAAGTTTAACCGCATATAACGAAACCGTTGATGAGCTCTCTGTAACATCCCCAAGCGTTGCTTCTCCTGCATTGTAACGGACCATACAATCTTGTGCATCTTTAACCGCACACTGATAATCATTTAATCTTTCATTAACCATATCGGTTATATAATGATATTCTTTTCCGCCATTGGTAATATAGATATTATCAAGTTCTTTTGCACTGTCAGAAAATGTCATTTGTCCGTATCTCACAAAATAAACCGCCAAAATCGCCAGCACGCCTATAACAATCAATCCTCTGCCTGTTATAAGCAGTTTATGGAATTCCTTTGCCGTAATCGAAAATCCCGACAATAAATGCTGATACATTTCCCATATTTTATCCGCAATTCTTGCAATCACTGATTTTTTCTGTTCCGGTCTCATATATACGGTTCCAAGAATTCCTCCCGCACATGCGGCAATAAAAAGCACCGTCGTAACTGTCAGCATTATATTTGATTCGGAAACCACAAATGTTCCTTTGCCGCGATTGGCATATGTGCTTATTATATCATTAACCTTTAACAGTCTTATAAGATTAATCTGCTTAAAAATGCCATATACGCTCTGTGGCTGTATTTTTTGATACAAAAACATTTCCACACCCATAAATACAGCAATTACCGTAACCGCTATATTGCGGTGCCTTATAAAAACAAATGCCATCCATACAATCGCTGTCAGCGTAAGCACTGCACAAAAACTATATAAAAAATCATATATTATATATTGAAGCTGACTCATCGGCAATGAAAATCTCGAAAAGCTTTCAATATTCTGAATCGGTGCATTAATTGACGCCGTTTTGTATAATATAAACGACGTCAAAAATGTTGTAAAAAACAAAACTCCCGTAATTATAAATGCAGAAGCTGTAATAATCATTGTCCTGTTAAACGCAAGTTTTGCCCTGCCGCTTTTTGATGTATGAACAATGCACCACATTCCGTTTTCCCGTTCGCCGAAAAGTTCATACAGGACAAACACATTAAGTATCAATGCCAGATAATAGATATAATAATATGTAACAAAACCGCTTACTGCTTTATTATCGGTAAGATAAAGCTGTACGCCCTCTACCCGTTTGAAATCCTTTGCCGTCTTTTGAATATTGTTATATGTAAATGAATTTTTATCTGCAAATATAGAAAAACTCTTCAGGGTATCTGCGTTATTTTGTATATTTTTTATATCCTCGGGATATTTTATTATATATTCTAATTGTTCTTTTATTTTGTTTAACTGCCTTGAATATACAGTCTGCTCCTCCGGTTCCAATTCGTCATATTTACATTTTATTACGGAATCACTTTGTATATCGGCAATTTCCAGAGCTTCCTCGGGCTGCATATCCGACAGTTCTCCGATTATCCATTGACGGTAATGTGTCTCCTGCCTTATATCGGACATACTTTTACCCTCGGAACTGCTGTATACAAACAAACCGATATTTAACAGCACCGTCACTGTAAATACCATTATAAATTTTATGCCAAAAACCCTCTTAAACTCTTCCATAATAAGTTTCTACTCCGCATTTTCCCAAACACACGCACCGTTTCCGAGACTGCTCTTATCTATATAAACAAGCTTATCACTCTTTGTCCCGAATAAATATTTTTCATCGCCGAAATATAAATTCTCTATTTCATTTCCAAGCTTAATTGTATCTATCTGTTTTCCCGTCGTATCAACAACCTGAATTTCACGTTCAACGGTCTTAGATAAATCTGTCGTACTTCCCATTCCGCCGTTACTCATATAAATATATCTGCCATCATATGACATTACCGCAGATACCATATTTTCGGACGCCTTGTATATGAGTTTATTATTCTGTCCGTCAAGCGACTGAGAATACAATCCTTTTCCAACAACAAAATAATATAACATTCCGTTGTCAGCATCGACACAGAAATCACATATATTCATATCCGAAACCTTTTTATTCTCACCGTCGGTATAATCATAATAATAAAGCTGAAAATTCATATTGGCTTTTAATGTCTGCTTATTTACGGAATACTGAAAAATTTTGTAAAAAAGTTTATCTCCGTAACTTCTCGCTCCCATCACAGCACTGTTTTCACCCTCATATTCAACTATATCCTGTGAGTTTCCATCTGAAATATTTATTTTTTTAATTATCTCTTTACCGCTTTCAGAGCTTCCTATATGACCTATATGGTCGTACGCATATACATATCCGTTATGAAACACCATAGAAATTGATGTTATCCTGTCATTTGCAAACAAATTGGCAACATCTTTTCTGTCGCTTCCGTCAGCCTTAATACTTACAAGCTTAGCCATTCCGCCTTCCACACGTACAACATATATATTATTTTTGTAATAATAAATCGGAGAACTCAGATATTCATCGGTATCCAGCCACGCATTACACGTTTTTGAATTATGACTGCACTCTGCTTTCGCACATACCGGAACAGACCTTTTTGATGACTCGTCAAAATATTTCACTAAAAGGTCCTTTCCGTCATAATGCAGGTAATAATATCCGTTTTCCGCCTTTGAAATGCTGTGAATATCAGGATTCCAATAATTCTGCTCATCACCCGACAATTCACCTACATTCATATTTATGCCTGACTTCTTCCTGTTAATTGTAAAAATCACCGCAGCACATACCACTGCTGCCAATACTGCTGCCACTATGTATTTTATTTTTTTGCTCATAAAGACCCCTCCGCTTGTTTCTGATTACCTACTCTAAAACACCTTTTGTTTTCCGATAGACACACTATATTTGTATTAAACATATCATCTATAGTCAAAACATTCAAGTTTTTTGTAGCATCTTGTAATAAACAGTAAGTTTTTTCACAAACAACAGTATTTTTTTGTATACATTCCACCTTTTTAGCCACATTAAATGTCAGTAAGCTCTTTTACACCTCAAATCTGCAATCTGCCGTCTCTATCGTAGACGGGCGGTGTGCTATCATAAGGATAAGCTTATCCTTTTTCACCGACATAACAGTTTTGTTTATATATTTTTCCGTCTCATTGTCCAACGCTGATGTCGCCTCATCAAATATGATTACAGGTGCATCTTTGAGAATTGCTCTGGCTATTGCTATTCGTTGCTTCTGACCTCCAGAAAGTGTATTTCCTCGTTCGCCCGCGGGTGTTTCGTATCCGTTTTCAAGCCCCGATATGAAATCGTGTGCTCCCGCCTGTTTTGCCGCGTTGTAAATTTCTTCATCTGAAGCATTTAATTTTCCCATTCTTATATTTTCCTTAATTGAACAGTTAAATAAATAGGGTTCCTGCGGTATATATGCGATTTTATCACGCACATTTACAAGCCCGAGCTCCGCTATGTCAGTTCCGTCAATAAATATGCAACCATTCTTAGGCTGATAAAATCCGAGCAGAAGTTTTGTAAGCGTACTCTTTCCGCGTCCTGATTCCCCGACCAGTGCATAACTTTTTCCGCTGTCAAAAAACGCACTGTAATCTTCAAATATATTTGTATTTTTATCCGCGTAACAAAATGTTATATTTTTAAATTCTACCGTATGGTAAGCTTTGCTGTTTTTTTGACAAATATTATCTTTTGCATTTTCTTTATTCTCGACGTAAAAATTCTCGTTCGGAGTATCAAGAAACTCGAGAACACGCTGTGCATTTACAAGCCAGCTTGACAGACTCGGTATATATACGCCCATGAGCAGAAAATTATATTGAAACGCTCCGTATATTGAATACAGGCTTATAAGATTTCCCAGTTTTCCTCCTGTTTTGGTTGTATATAATATTCCAAGTGCAAGAAAAACCAATGCCCCTATAAGGTCAAATGCCGCTCTCAACGCCGAAATCAAAGCCTCTGTCCGTCCCTGGATTTTCATGTTTTTACCGCAATTTTCATTGGCATTATTATAAGAATCGCTTATAACTTTTTTAAGCGGAAACATTCTTATTGTTTCCATTCCCTGAAGCATATTTGTTACGGATTTGCTTATTTCTTTATTTGCATCTGAAATTTTACGGCTGTATTTTTCAAGCACAGGTATCATCACAAAATTTAATGTAAGCGAAATTATACATAAAACAAGCAGGAGGGCAAAGAACAAACATAGGTATTATGCAGACAATAACCATAATAACAGGCATCATGACACGCCTTATTCTTGAACCGAACACTCCAGATGCCATGTTTGTATCATATGTAAGTTTCGACATAAATTCTCCCGTATGATGATTGTCATAGAATTCCATAGGAAGCGACAGGGCCTTTCCGTATACAGTATTACGCATATTCGCACCTGTCCGCTTTGCTTCGTCGTTATACAAAACAGCCAGCAATGTCTGTATAATAATTTTAAATATTATTGTAAGAATTATATATTTTACCAGTTTGGTGTCGCGTAAATTTCCTTTTGACACGGCAGTGTCCGTAATTATGCCTATAATTCTTGAAACCAGAACCACCGAAATTCCATCTGCAACTCCCATTCCTATTATTTCCGCAAAATAAAGAACTGCACGAACTCCCTGAAATCTTTTTATCAGCTCTTTTAATATTTTAAAATTATTCATAGGACACCTCATCTTTCGTATCGTACAGCCTTTTATATATTCCGTTTCCAGCTATCAATTCATCATGCGTACCGCTTTCGGCTATAACACCGTTATCCACAACATATATGCAGTCTGTATTTTCTATTGTATTAAGTCTGTGTGCTATCGTAATTATTGTATGATTTTCTTTAATTTCTTCTATTGCCTGTTTTATTTTTTCTTCATTTTCAATATCCACGGACGCTGTCGGCTCATCGAATAATATAAGCCTGGCATCTTTAAGCAAAGCCCTTGCAATCGCTATTCTCTGCTTCTGTCCGCCCGAAAGCATATTTCCGCGTTCCCCTGCATCGGTATTGTAGCCCTGAGGCATTTTCATAATATCATCGTGAATTCTTGCTTTTTTGCAACATTCGATAATGCATTCCATACTTACCGATTCGTCTCCGCAGGCAACATTCCACGCAATCGTCTCTGGAAACAGATAAGTATCCTGCGAAACAAGTGCTATATCTTTTCTTATTAAATCAATATTTTCTTCGCCGATTCTCTTTCCGAAAATCTCCACTGTACCGCCGTTTACTTCATACAAACCGCAAATCAGCTTAAAAATCGTGCTCTTTCCGCCGCCCGATGAACCGACAAAAGCAACATTTTTTCCCGCTTCTATATTAACATTGAAATTTTTTAAAACATTATTTCCCTTAACATACGAAAATGTAACGTCTTTAAATACTACTGCCGCATTATTGTTCTTCCCGATTTTGTCAGCGTTTACAATATTACTGTTCTTCCCGGTGCTATCGGATTTTTTAGAAAAATCTCCTGTGTTATCCTCGAAATTTTCCATATTTGTTTCAACAGGATAATTCATCAGCTCTTTGAGCCTGTTTTTTGAAACCAAATCAATTTTTGCGTCAATAATCATATACGGAAGATTTCCAAGAGGCTGCAAAAGCCTGTCCATAAAAAGTATGAAATATGTCATCCCGCCCACAGTCAGATTTCCCGACAAAACTCTGTGTAACGCAAATATGCTCAAAATAATATAAGGTGCCGTAGATACAAGGCTTCCCGTAGCCCATCCTATTGACGAAATTGCATTTCTTCTGTATTCAAATTTTAATATTGTTTTTAACGTATTTTTTATCTTATTTTTAAAATAATTTTCAAGGTTAAAACTTTTTACAACACTGATACCATTTATGGCATCATATGCGAGTTCATTTACTTCATCGTTATATTCCGTGTGTTTTCTTGTAAGCTTTGACACCATATTTCCCGTAAAACTTGTGATAACCGCCATTACGGGTATAATAACAAGAAGCAGAAGTGCCGTCACTCGGTCAACTTTTATAAGTGTAATAAAAATCGTCACACTTGTTATTATTGTTTTTACTATATCGGGAAGAAGCTCCGAATAATATTCCGAAATTTTAGCCACATCATCAATAAAATTATTAAGCACCCTCGCCGACAAATGCGAGTCGAAATATTTAAACTGAAGCTCCGGCAGCTTCCTTCCCGCCTCTCTTCTGAAATCAGTCTGCATATTTACCGCAAATACTTTTGTCGCGTATGTCTGAATATATGTAAAAATAAATCCCGCCACAACAAGGACGGCAACATATATCCAGAATTGTTTATTGATATACTCCGAAATTGTATTATTAAACAATGCGTCTATCGCCTGCGATATTTTTGTATTTCCCAAAACCAATACTTTTGTTGCAATATACGCACTTAATATTTCAATAAAAAACAGCGGAATATTTTTTATAAAAATCTTTGTAAAAATATTTTTATTCTTCATCTTATGTTATTCTCCTTGCATTGTTCTTTAATAACATTTTATAATATAATTATACAAAAAACATTCATTATATTATTAATCCGATTAAATTATTACAATTTTCTATTATTTTATAAGGAGATTTTTATGGCAATTCCTCTTAAAAACGGCTATAAATTCAGA
>OLRF01003267.1_pt1 | contig 12891 bp, 10 predicted proteins | sample 1672061 | NCBI WGS metagenome assembly OLRF01 (sample SAMEA3136641, study PRJEB25190) | human gut metagenome | reverse complement strand
TGAAGCTTGCAGTACAGACTGATAAAGATTTTGTAACAGCAGCCTTTGCTTCTGAAGAAATTGAGCTTCCAGCAGATGGAAGTACTACAGCAGCATTAAGCATTACACCAAATGATACCAGCGAGACTGGTGACTTTGAGGATACCGTAACAGTTGTCAATGCAGAGACTGGAGATACCCTGCTTGCTCTTAAAGTTTCCTACTCTGTTAAGGAGACACCAGCTCCGGAGCTGACTGCAGATCCTTCAAAGGTAGAATTTGACAGCAAAGAGGTTGGCTACACAGAAGCACCTGTAGCAGCAACTGTAACTCTTGAGAACACAGGCAATGTGAAACTGACAAACCTTACTGTAAGCATCAGCGGAAGTGAGTTCACTTTAGGCAATCTGCCGGTAGCAGAACTGGATTCCAGTCAGACGGCATCCTTTACCGTAGCACCTGCAGTTGGATTAGCAGCTGGTTCTTACAGCCAGAACATCTCCATCAAAGCAGACCAGATCACAGAAATCGTAATCCCTGTAAGCTTCACTGTAACTGAAGCAGCTGTTAAGCTTACCGCAGTCAGCAAGCCAGCAGACATCACTCTGGCAAACGGCGTGGAGAAATCCGCAGAGGGATTACAGCTCCCATCCACAGTTAAGATTACCACTACAGCAGGCGACATGAACGCTTCCGTAGCATGGGATGTAAATGGATGTGCTTACAACCAGAACAGTGCAGAAGCACAGAAGTTCTCTGTAAATGGTACCGTTACCCTTCCAGATGGCGTGACCAATCCGGATAACCTGAACCTGATCGTATCTGTAAATGTTTCTGTAAGCCGCGGACCGATCGTTTCCGATGCTTCCAAGAACACAATTACAGGAATCAGCTCTGATGGTTCTTACACCACAGAGACCAAGATCACCTTCACAGCAGTTGGAGCAGGAACCGACATTGAGAACCCGATTAAGGGTGATGTAAGATATCTGCCTCTGAACTGGGAAGTTCTGGAATCAAGAAGCTGGGACAAAGCTCCATATTCCGCAACCTTCCGTATGGGCAAGAGTGGTAACTACACCTTAACGGTAACCTACAACCAGCAGAAATTCGATGGAAGCAACTGGGTAAACACAGGCACACAGGATACCAAACAGGTGAACTTCACCGTTGCAGCAGCACCGAATCAGACACTGACACCTGCTGCTGACAAGTCCGATGCAAACCAGAAGAACGCAGTAAAGACTGGTGATAACACACCAATCCTTCCATTCGTAATCATTCTGGTAATTGCAGTGGTACTGATTGCAGGAATTCTTGTTTACCGCAATAAGAAGAAATAATAAGCATTCAGCTTTTTCAAAAATAAAAAAGCATGAATGATGAAAGGGGAGGCTGATAACAGCTTCCCCTTTTTGGCGGCAGAAACCGCAGGAATGTCCGTGTACATCAGACCTTTTTTATAGATCATTCCATCCATTAACAAATATTACTAGCACTCATTTTGAATGAGTGCTAAATTTTTCTTGACTTTTGGGAAATTTGGTATTACTATAGTTTGTATAATTTAGAAGACAAAGGAGAGTGAGCTGCATGGCTGAAAAGCATGGTAGTTTATCAATTAACAGTGAAAATATTTTTCCAATTATAAAGAAATGGTTATATTCTGATCACGACATTTTTGCAAGAGAGCTGATTTCCAATGGCTGTGACGCCATCACCAAGCTGAAGAAGCTGGATGTTATGGGAGAGTATACACTTCCAGATGATTACAAGGCAGAGGTTCATGTAATCGTTAATCCGGAAGAGAAGACCCTGAAATTTATCGATACAGGTCTTGGTATGACAGCAGACGAAGTAGAGGAGTACATTACTCAGATCGCTTTTTCCGGCGCAACTGAGTTCCTTTCCAAATATAAAGACAAGACAACAGATGACCAGATCATCGGACACTTCGGACTTGGATTCTATTCTGCATTCATGGTAGCAGACGAAGTTCAGATTGATACTCTTTCTTATAAAGAAGGCGCAAAGCCGGTACACTGGGCAAGTCAGGGCGGTACAGAGTATGAGATGCAGGAAGGAAATAAGACAACAGTTGGAAGTGAGATCACACTGTTCCTGAATGAGGATAGTCTTGAATTTGCAAACGAGTACCGTGCAAGAGAAGTGCTTGAGAGATATTGTTCTTTCATGCCGGTAGAGATCTTCCTCTCCAAGGCAAATGCAGAGCCGGAGTACGATACAATCGATGAGGCAGATGTTCTTGATACAGATACTGTAGTAGAGCATATTACAGAGGAACCAAAGGAAGGCGAAGAGGGCGAGCCGAAGCAGAAAGCGAAGATTGTAAGACGTCCGGTATCTATCAGTGATACACACCCACTTTGGACAAAGAATCCAAGTGAGTGCACAAAGGATGACTATATTGATTTTTACCGCAAGGTGTTCATGGATTACAAAGAGCCACTGTTCTGGATCCACCTGAACATGGATTATCCGTTTAACTTAAAGGGAATCCTTTATTTCCCGAAGATCAATACAGAGTATGATTCCATCGAAGGAAAGATTAAACTTTACAATAACCAGGTATTTATCGCAGATAATATTAAAGAAGTAATCCCAGAGTTCCTTATGGTACTTAAGGGAGTGATCGACTGTCCAGATCTGCCGTTGAACGTATCACGTAGTGCACTGCAGAACGACGGATTTGTAAATAAAGTTGCTGATTACATTTCCAAGAAGGTTGCTGACAAGCTGAATGGAATGTTCAAGACAGACCGTGAGAACTATGAGAAATATTGGGATGACATCAGTCCATTCATCAAGTTCGGCTGCCTGAAGGATGAGAAATTCGGTGAGAAGATGAAGAATTCTATGCTTTACAAGAATCTTGATCATAAATACATGACTCTCGAAGATATCATCAAAGAAGCCAAAGGCGAAGAAGCTGATGCAGCCAAGACAGAGGAAGCTAAGGCAGAAGAAACAAAAACAGACGCAGAAGAGTCTAAGGACGCAGATGCGAAGGAAGAAGAGAAGACAAGAATCTTCTATGTAACAGATGAAGTGCAGCAGAGCCAGTACATCAACATGTTCAAGGCCCAGGGACAGGATGCGATCATTCTGACACATAACATTGATTCTGCATTTATCACATACCTTGAGCAGAAACATCAGGAAGTTCAGTTCTTGAGAATTGATGCAGATGTACATGATTCTCTGAAGGATGAAGTTGCAGAAGATGAGAAGGAAGAATTCCAGAAGACAACAGACAGCCTTGTTGAAATCTTCCGCAAAGAGCTTGGCAATGAGAAGCTTGATGTTAAAGTTGAAAAGCTCAAAGATGAGAATGTAGCATCTATGGCAGTTCTTTCTGAGGAAAACAGAAGAATGCAGGAGATGATGAAGATGTATGGTATGGGCGGAATGGATGCATCCATGTTCGGAAGCCAGGCAACACTGGTACTCAATGCTAACCATCCACTTGTTCAGTTCCTTGTAACGAACAAAGACAGCGAGAACGTGTCAATCATCTGCAAACAGCTGTATGACCTTGCAATGCTTGCTCATAAGCCATTAAGTCCGGAAGAGATGACAGCATTCGTTAAGAGAAGCAATGATATTATGATGCTTCTGACAAAATAATAAAGTAAAATGATGAGAAACACGTTCCATGAGTTTCTCATCATTTATGGTGATAATAGCAGCCGCTTCACGATTATTTGACCGTGAGGCGGCTGTTATTATGTGCGCCTTGCGGCACACATTGCTAATGGATTTTTAAATTTACATCAACTCAAATTCAATCTCTTTTTTTAAAAAGAACTTCTTTACCATCTCATCCCATTCGCGTTCCAGGGTCTTATCCATCATAAAACTCTTGAAGGAAGTTCCTGTCACGCAGGTGAGATGTGTTCCATCGTAACGTATATTCAAATATAGTCCCTGCACGTCAGCAGGATTAAGTCCCAGTTCTTTCTGTTCAATCAGACGGGAAATATTCTTTGAATTCAGGCTGAAGACAAAATGAAAACCGAGCGGTGTTTTCTTTCCCTTAATTAAGGAAAAACAAAATTCACGCAGATTTTTCCAAAGAGAATATTCCGGAATCTCTTCTTCAGAATCAAAGAAATCTTTCTGCATATACCCGTCAATCCGAAAGGTATTAAACGTAATAATCTCTCCTTCAATAAAAGAGAAATTGTCAAAGGTCTCTTTTAACAGAAGGTGAGACATGAAGCTTTTTACATTTGTTAAAGTCAGTGAAATCATATAAATCAGATACCTCCGCAGCTGTTTAAGTTCTTAATCGTCTACCTATCATTGTACTAAAAGGAATGGCGAGATACAAGCGCAGATTTGTTGACTTTTATTGCTAAAAAATGTACTATTAAAACAGTATGGGATTCTATACAGTATATAAAAAACAGAAAGAATATAGATATATGAAGAAAACAATAAAAAGAAAGCAAAAACTGGGAATCCGGATCGGGGTCGGATGTGCGCTGGTCATTACAGTGATACTCCTGGCAGTGCAGGGTGTTAGCAATCTGACAAAGAAGCCAGTCGACACCAGTGAAGGAATTGCATATATAAAAGGCAAAGAATCTGCAGATGCGAAGACGATTGAGCAGAAGATTAATCAGTTGGAAAAGAAAGATGGAACAGGAGATTCATCCGATACAAGAAGCATGAAGGAACGCTTTTCCGGTGCTGTTGTGATGGGCGATTCCATTGCGGCGAGCTTTACAGAGTATGATGTACTGAATACATCAAGTGTTGTTGCGAAAATTGGAATTCATTTCAGCGAACTGGATGATCAGATCGAGCAGGCAAAACAACTGGATCCGCAGATTGTTTTTCTGGCATATGGGATGAATGATGTAATTAAGACAAACGGAGATGTAGACAAGTTTATCAAGGATTATTCAGATGTGATTAAGAAGATTCAGAAGGCTATGCCGGATGCGCACATTTTTGTGAATGCTGTTTTTCCGGTGCAGGAAAGTGCGGTAGAGAAGGAGCCGGCACTTGCAAATATCGCAGATTACAATGAAAAATTAGAAGCGATGTGTGAAAAGAAGCAGATCGGATACATTGATAATTCAGATATTATAGAAGATGAGTATTATGAAGAGGATGGAATTCATTTTAAAGCGAATTTCTATCCAATCTGGGCAGAAAAGATGGCGGAGGTGGCAACGCTATGACAGAGAAAAGACAGCGAATGATCTCTGCGATGAAATATATACTTTTAGTAATTATTGTGGGATATCTTGTGATATTGATGCTATATGCAAGTGGAAGTAAGCGGACTTTTTCAGAAGTATCAAAGGCTGTGAGCAGTGTATTGGACAGTAAAGAACTTGTGCAGATGGATGACCAGATGCTCAAGAGAAATTATGGACTGAACAGTGCAGATTACAAGGGTGTTTTGTATTATTCTTCTCCGTCCAGTATTTCAGCAGCGGAAGTTCTGGTGATACAGGTGAAAAATGATGCACAGATAGAAAATGTGACAAATGCGATCGCACAGAGAAAAGCACAGAGAATAGAAGATTTTGATTCTTACCTGCCGGAACAGGTGAAGCTTTTAGAGGACTCACAGGAAAGTATTCGTGGAAGATATATCTTTTTTGCAGTATCTTCGAAAGCTTCTGAATATCGCAGCGCATTTGACAAGAGTCTGTAGAAGGGGGAGCAGATGTTATTTAGTAGTATTACATTTTTGTTTTTATTTCTGCCGATCATGCTGGCAGTTTATTATATTGCACCGCCGCAATGGAAGAATCTCCTGCTGCTTGCAGGCAGTCTGATTTTTTATGCCTGGGGTGAACCGGTTTATATCATTCTGATGATACTCAGTATTTTGTTAAACTATTTTTGCGGAATGGATATTGAGAATAAGAGTGAGAATGAGGCGAAAGCAAAGCGGTCACTGGTCTTTGCAATAACAGTAAATATTGTGCTGCTTGTGTTCTTTAAATATTTTGGATTTTTGGTAGAGAGTACGAATACGTTGTTCGGAATCAGTATTCCATACAGGGAACTGGCATTACCGATTGGAATTTCTTTTTACACATTTCAGGAAATTTCCTATATTGTAGATGTATATCGAGGCAAGGTAAAAGCACAGCAAAGTCTGGTGAAGTATGCGCTGTATGTATCCATGTTTCCGCAGCTGGTTGCCGGACCAATCGTCTGTTATGGAGATATTGAGAAGCAGCTTACCGCAAGGAAAATCTCCGGAAGAAAGTTGGGACAGGGCGCGATGCTCTTTATTATTGGACTTTCGAAGAAAGCAGTGCTTGCAAATATGTTGGGAAAGATTTTTGAAGAAATCTCATCGACATCAGCAAGTAACCTGACAGTTCTGATGGCATGGCTTGGATGTATTACTTATGCATTCCAGATTTATTTTGATTTCAGCGGCTATTCAGATATGGCAATCGGACTTGGAAGAATGTTCGGTTTTGAGTTTAAGAAGAACTTTGATGTGCCGTATATTTCTAAAAGTATTACAGAATTCTGGCGCAGATGGCACATTTCTTTGAGCTCCTGGTTCCGTGAATACGTATATATTCCGCTTGGTGGAAATCATGTGACGATTTCAAGAAATATTGTAAACCTTTTGATTGTCTGGATGCTGACCGGAATGTGGCACGGAGCTGCATGGAATTTTATTGTATGGGGAATCTATTATGGAGTAGTTCTCGTACTGGAGAAATATGTCTGGGGGGCAATCGTGGATCGGTGGCCAAGTGTATTGCAGCATATTTATGCATTAGTACTGGTGCTGGTTGGCTGGGTGTTTTTCTTTAGTCCAAGCCTTGGAGCAGCACTTCGTTACCTCTTTGCAATGGTTGGCGGCGGAGCAGGATTTGCCAGTAAAGAAGTATTCTTTGTGATCCTGACACACTGGTTGTTCTACTTGTTGGCAGTAATTGGATCAACAACACTTGGATCAAGAATGCTCCGTGCAATCCTGAATGTGTCTGAGAATCATACAGTACGGACTGTAATCACACAGGTTGTTTTCTTTGGAATGCTGGCAATATCAGTTGCTTATCTGATCGCAGATACGTACAATCCGTTTTTGTACTTTAGATTCTAGAGAGTTATAGAAAACAGTGAACGACAACAATTAAGGTGAAAAGATGAAGAAAGATAGACAGAGAAAAGTACAGGAGAAATTGGTTGGTATTATATTTATTCTGACCTTGTTTCTATTCCTTATTATAAATGTTATTGTGCCTGACAGAGAAAAATCAGTGCAGGAGAACCGTATGCTTGCAACGAAGCCAAAGTTTCGCCTGAGCAGTCTGATAAGCGGAGATTATGATGAAAAATTTGAAGCTTATATGGATGATCAGTTTGTTGGAAGAGACATGTGGAGAAAGCTGAAAGTTGCGGTGGACCGGATTGGTGGAAGTCGTCTGGAAAACGGTGTCTATATCGGAACGAATGGGCAGCTTTTAGAACAGATTGAAGTTGCAGATGAGAATCATCTTGCCGCAAATATTAAGGCAATCAAATCATTTTCAGAGAGTCAGTCCAAGATTCCGGTTCGTATGATGCTTGTTCCGGATGCAGCAAATGTATTGAATCATTCCCTTCCGGCACTTGCGAAGCCGGAGGATCAGACACAAATGTTCAGTATGGTTCGTAAGGATCTTGGAGATAGCGTTGAGTGGATTGACGTGTCAACGGAATTGAATAAACATAAGACAGAGAAGATTTATTACAAAACAGATCATCACTGGACGACACTTGGTGCATTTTATGCATTTCAGGCGGCAGCACCATCCCTTGGGATTGATGGGGATCTTTCAGGAAAATATGTTTCCTACACAGTTTCTGACAGTTTCAACGGAATGTTGGCGTCAAAAAGCGGAGTGAATCTTGGAGAGAAGGAACAGATTGATATCTATGTGCCGACAGAAGAAGATACAGACTTGATCGTGGATTACGTGGATGAAGGAAAGCGTTCCACATCCTTATATGATTCTTCTAAATTAAAGGAGAAAGATCAGTATACGGTATTTCTAGGAGGAAATTCATCCCTTCTTGATATCCGTACAGTTTCTACAAGCACAAAGCGTCTTCTCCTTGTGAAAGATTCCTTCGCAAATTCATTTATTCCGTTTTTGACGCCGTACTACAGAGAAATCGTAGTTGTGGATCCGAGATATTACAGCGGAACAATCAATGATCTTATGGATTCCTACAGAATCTCAGAGGTTCTGTTTTTATACAGTGGAAATACATTTTTCAAAGACAATAATATAAGTGGAGTGTTTACAGTTGAGTAATCGAATCAAAGAAGAATTTTTACAGAAGAGTGAGCCGGTAAGGCTGAATAAATATTTGAGCGAGGCGGGCGTGTGTTCCAGAAGGGAGGCAGACCGCCTCATTGAGACTGGACGCGTGACAGTTGATGGACAGCGTGCGCAGACCGGTATGCGTATCGTGCCGGGACAGGTCGTGAAAGTTGGAAATAAAGTTGTCTCAAAACAGGATGAGATGATCGTGCTGGCAGTGAATAAGCCGCGTGGGATTGTCTGTACAGAAGAACGCAGAGAGAGGGACAGCATTGTCCGTTTCCTGAATTATCCGGTGCGTGTGACTTATATCGGACGACTTGATAAGGATTCTCATGGACTCCTTCTGATGACGAACAACGGTGATATCATCAATAAAATGATGCGTGCAGCCAATAAACATGAGAAAGAATATAAAGTAACTGTTGATAAAGAGATTACGGAAGACTTCTTAAAGAAGATGGCAGCAGGAGTTCCGATTCTTGATACTGTGACCCGTCCGTGTACTGTAAAAAAGATTGGAAAGTATACATTTTCTATTATCCTGACTCAAGGACTGAACCGCCAGATCCGCAGAATGTGTGAAGCTCTCGGATATGAAGTGAAGGATCTTTTACGCGTTCGTGTGATGAACATTACACTGGATGGACTGAAGGATGGACAGTACAGAAAACTGACAGATCAGGAACTGAATGAATTATATGATCAGCTGAAAGATTCTTCCGTACTTCCGGGAGGAAAATACCAGGAACAGTGGGCAGCAGCACAAGATAATAGAACGAGACATGGGAAAGGGAAGAAGCGATGATGGATGAGCAGAAAGAAATGAATCACATGCGAGAACTGGTGGAACTTCTGAACAGAGCGAGACGTTCTTATGAGCAGGAAAATACAGAGATCATGAGCAACTACGAGTATGACAAGCTCTATGATGAACTGCAGGAGTTGGAAGAGAAGCTTGGTACGAGAATGGCAAACAGTCCGACGGTAAATGTTGGATATGAAGTACTCAGTGAGCTCCCGAAAGAACGTCATGAGCGTCCGATGCTTTCTCTGGACAAAACGAAAGATGTAGAAAGGCTGAAGGAATTCCTAGGCGGACAAAAAGCATTAATCTCCTGGAAACTGGATGGACTTACTGTTGTTCTGACCTATCAGAACGGAGAACTTGCGAAGGCAGTCACCAGAGGAAACGGAGTGATCGGTGAGGTCATTACAAACAATGCGAAAGTATTTAAAAATGTACCGCTTAAGATTCCATATCAGGGAGAACTTGTACTGCGAGGAGAGGCAGTTATTTCCTATAAAGATTTCGAGAAGATCAATGAAGAGATTGAGGATGTAGATGCGAAATATAAGAATCCACGAAATCTTTGCAGCGGTTCTGTTCGTCAGCTGAATAATGAAATCACTGCAAAGAGAAATGTAAGATTCTACGCATTTACACTCGTTCGTGCAGAAGGCGTGGATTTCCAGAATTCCAGAAAATATCAGATGCAGTGGCTTGAAAACCAGGGATTTGATGTTGTGGAGAACCATGAAGTGACAAGAGATACGATTGAAGAGGAAGTGGCATGGTTTGCCCGTGAGATTGAGCACAACGAAGTTCCGTCGGACGGTCTTGTGCTTGTGTATGATGATATTGCTTACGGACAGTCACTTGGAACAACAGCGAAGTTCCCAAGAGATTCCTTTGCCTTCAAATGGGCAGATGAGATCCGCAACACAAAGCTGCTTGAGATTGAGTGGAGTCCGTCACGAACAGGTCTGATCAATCCGGTGGCGGTTTTTGAGCCGGTAGAGCTTGAAGGAACGACAGTCAGCCGTGCAAGCGTCCATAATATCAGCATCATGGAAGAACTTGAACTTGGTGTTGGAGATGAGATCCGGGTATACAAGGCGAACATGATTATTCCGCAGATTGCGGAGAATCTGACAAGAAGTGGAGTGAAAGATATTCCAAAAGTTTGTCCGGTCTGTGGTGGTGCGACAAAGATCTCTATGGAAAATGAGACAAAGACGCTGTATTGTACCAATCCGAAGTGTCAGGCAAAGCATGTGAAGTCATTTGCACTTTTTGTGAGCAGAGATGCGATGAATATTGAGGGCCTTTCAGAGGCGACACTGGAGAAATTCATTTTCCACGGTTATGTGAAAGACTTTACAGATCTCTTCCATCTTGATAACTACAGAGATGAGATCATGACAATGGATGGCTTTGGCGAAAAATCTTTCCTGAAACTGCAGAGCAGTATTGAAAAGGCAAGAAAGACAACACTTGCAAGACTGGTTTATGGTCTCGGAATCCCGGGAATCGGAAGTGCGAATGCTAAGGTAATCTGCCGGGCACTTGGAAATGATTCGCAACGCGTGCTTCAGGCAGAAGAGGCAGAATTGGTTGAGATCCAGGGTGTCGGAGCAGTCATGGCGAAAAGCTATGTAGATTATTTTAAAGAGCAAGAGCATCAGGAAATCTTTAAGCGACTTCTTAGCGAAGTGGAATTAGAAGAAGAGGAAGTAACAGAAGACAGCCAGAAATTCGCCGGAGTGAACTTTGTTATTACCGGAAGTGTTGAACATTTTGCAAATCGTGCAGAGGTAAAGGCTGAGATTGAAAAACGTGGCGGTAAGGTGACGGGAAGTGTCACATCAAAGACAAATTATCTGATCAATAATGATGTGAATTCCACATCTTCGAAAAATAAAAAAGCAAGAGATCTTGGAGTTCCAATCATTTCAGAAAATGATTTTCTGGAAATGCTGTAAAGAAACAGTGGCAGGACACAGGTTATAAGAAAGGTGACTTAAAATAACTGGGAGATGAGAGTGTGAAGAAAAATAAATTCTACCCGTTGGCCGGAACAGCGGTATTCCTTGTGGATCAATGGATAAAAGATTATGTAGAAAAGAACCTGAAGATGGGAGAGAAGAAGAAGCTGGCAGAGAAGCTGGAGCTCCGGCGTGTCCATAATCAGGGGATCTGTCTGGGAGTTTTCGCAAATAAACCGGAAAGGGTAAAAAAGCTTACAGAAGCAGGAACAGGTATTGTGACAGTGATACAGATGCTGACACTTCTAGGGAACAGCAATATTTTAAGAAAAACCGGAATCACACTTGCGGCAGCAGGTGCTTGGAGTAACTTGACGGACCGTTATCATAAAGAGAAGGTTGTTGATTACATCGGGATTAAGACAGAAAAGAAAAAGCTGGAACAAGTAACTTATAATCTGGGAGACTTTGCAATCGGAGCAGGCGGAGTACTCTGGGTTCTTGGTTCCATGTGTAAGAAAGAAGGAACAGAATTATGATTCAGGATATACAGCCACATCAGTTTGATAATCAGTACAGACCTTGTCCACCGGATGAGCAGAGCTATGCTCTATATTATGAAGGAGCAAACGCACTGATTAAGAAAAGAAAAGAGGGGATTGATTTTCCAAGATTTCGTGATTTGGAACGGCTTAATGAAGAAATTTATGAAGAAGCAGTTTATCTGTTTACGATTGACGAGGAACGCTTTTATCTGGTACAGAATATTAGTCGTGAACGGTTGTCAGAGTTTACAATGGAGAATAAAGAATCTTTCCGTTATGCAGAACCGCAGTATCTTGCATTTGCCGGAATTACCGGTTATCAGTTGAACAACTGGTATCGTAATCGCAAGTTCTGTGGGCGTTGCGGACATCGGATGAGACACGATGAGAAAGAACGTATGATGCGTTGTGACCATTGCGGTAATATGGAATTTCCGAAGATCTGCCCGGCTGTAATCATCGGAGTGACTGACGGAGATAAGATACTGATGTCAAAATATGCCGGAAGAGCATACAAAAAATATGCACTTCTTGCAGGATTTACCGAGATTGGAGAAACAATCGAGGAGACTGTTCAGCGTGAAGTAATGGAAGAAGTCGGGCTGAAAGTTAAAAATATTCGTTACTATAAAAGTCAGCCATGGTCTTTCAGTGATACGCTCCTGATGGGATTCTATTGTGATCTGGATGGTGAGGAAGAAATCACACTCGACCGCGAGGAACTGGCCTTGGCAGAATGGTTCCGAAGGGATGAGATTCCGGTGGAGCCGAGCAGAGACAGTTTGACAAACGAGATGATCATCAAGTTCAAAAACGGTGAAGTGTAAAACTTTTTTATAAATGTGAATAAATCCAATGAGAAAACGGAAAGATGTGAATATCTCTGAGAAATTCATGTCTTTCCGTTTTGATATACTTGTTTGATTGCGTGATATTGCAGTAATAACAGTTAAGCTTCAGGGCAGGTGATCTTTATAACCTGTTCGATCATGTGATGAAGCAGCTGAGCCTGATTCGTGTCAGCTGCTTTGTAGTAAACCTCTTTCCCTTCTCTGCGGCTGGTAATCAGTCCGTAAGATTTCAGCTGGCGGAGATGGTGAGAGACAGCCGGGCTACTCATGTCCATCATGGAAGAAATGTTGATCACACATTCTTCGCAGTGGCAGAGAAGCCAGAAAATGCGTACCCTGCTGTTATCTCCGAGGACCTTGAACAGGTCAGCAACAATCTGGAAGTCCTCCGTCTTTGCAATATTATCTATAAGAAGTTCTGTA
>OLRF01003266.1_pt1 | contig 12892 bp, 13 predicted proteins | sample 1672061 | NCBI WGS metagenome assembly OLRF01 (sample SAMEA3136641, study PRJEB25190) | human gut metagenome | reverse complement strand
TTCTGGCTTATAAAAATAAGCCGGAGCAAGCGATATGACGCTTGCTCCGACGTGGAACATCGAAACACTATAGATGCCACAGGCTTCTATAAATGTGTTTTGTATTCCCAATTTTAGCAGGGAGAGTAAAATTGGATTCCGGGAACATATGGAATTCTTTATGAGCAACCATATGTAAATTAGTGAGCTTCCTTGACCATTGGAAGTCCGACTCGTAAAATTTCTTTGACGAGTGGGTGAATATGAATCATCTCGCTATCAACTGTTACAAATGAATATTTTGCGGTTTCTCCAAATTCGCTTGCAAAATTTAATGTTTCAGCAATAATCATTCCAAATTCATGAATGTGTGTATCATTAGGCAAATCACAATCCATTAAAATAATACTTCCCATAGCGCCACCAGCAAAGTCAAAAGCAATATCGATTTGTATGCCAGGCGAATTGTAGGCTATCGAGTTGGAAAGCATAACAGCACACAACTTGTGAAAAGTACATTCAAGCAAGCATACGAATCCCGCAAGCCTGCAGGACAACTGCTATTCCATACAGACCGGGGGAGCAATTATCGCTCTTATGCCATGTGCTCGTATCTTAGGGAGTTGGGCGTGATACAATCATTTTCCAAGGCGGGAGTTCCCTATGATAATTCCGTAATGGAGTCCTTTTTCTCCTCGTTGAAACGAGAAGAACTGTACCGAACAAAATACCGCTCTGAGGCAGAATTCAGAGCGGCAGTAGATGCGTATATGGTGTTTTACAACGAGCGCAGACCTCACGCTAAAAACGGTTACAGGACACCAATGAAACTGGAATCTATCTATTTTTGCGAGCAAAAGGAGCCAGAGACCATGTCCTGAACAAAGGGGTCCAGATTGATTGTTTTCGCTGTTTTACGGCCTAAAATTCAACGATTTATTAAGAATGTCCGAAAAGGAGATTGCTCCTCGAAGCCCTGAATCCCTTGTAAATCAAGGGAAACAAGAAAAACACCATTGATGTCCGAACCTTAGGGGGTTCAGATGTCAATGGTGTTTTCAATTTGGTGGAGGCGGGGAGAGTCGAACTCCCGTCCGAAAACGCTTCCCCAGGAACTTCTCCGGGCGCAGACGGTTATTTTGGGAGTCTTGCTCTCCCAGTTCCCTTTCCTGCCGGCAAGCCGTCACGCCGACGGGTCAGGTGAGCTTCATCATTCATGGCCGGTTCAAAGCTTTGCCGGCGCACGTGCACCACGAAACGACGCCTGTTCCCGGGCCGTGGTCCTCCCGGGTCAGACGGCCGCTATTTAAGCAGCGGCGAGAACGGTATCGTTATCGTTCTTTAATTTATAAGTTGCCCGTTTTCAGGTGGTCAGGCGCCACCGCCCGCTATTCCTGCTTCCGCGTCCCCGTCGAAACCGGTACGCCCCCTCGTCGTCACAAAGTCTGCTCAGCTCCGTTTCCGCCTGGCGGCGAAAGCTTCGCTGGCTCCCTTGCTCCTCCTCACCGAACCGGCCCCGCTTGCGCTGGGCTCCGCTTCGGATGGCGGCTGCGCCGCCGGGCGAGGAATTCATATTTTAACCCTGCGGGGCATTCCGCCCCGCAGGCTTAAAATTAAATCAGCACTTCTCCGGCTCGGGATAGTCCACACCGAAGGTGTCCACGGTGACCTTTTTCATCACCTGGGGCTCCTTGGGTTTATCCGACCAATTGCGCTTGACGTTTACAATGCGGTCGGCCACATCCTGCCCTTCGATCACCATGCCGAAGGAGGCATACTGCCCGTCCAGATGAGGGGCATCGGCCACCATAATAAAGAACTGGCTGCCTGCACTATTTGGCATCATCGTTCTTGCCATGGAAAGTACACCCGGCTCATGCTTTAAATCATTCTGAAAACCATTCTGTGTAAACTCACCCTTAATGCTGTAGCCCGGGCCACCCATACCTGTGCCGTCCGGATCTCCTCCCTGCAGCATAAAACCGCTGATTACGCGGTGGAAGATTACGCCATCATAAAATCCCTTCTTTACCAGGCTGATAAAGTTGTTTACTGTGTTCGGGGCAACCTGTGGATACAGCTCTGCCTTGATCACACTGCCATTTTCCATCTCAATAGTAACTACTGGATTCTGTGCCATTTTAATAACCAAACCTTTCTGTCTGCCTGCGCGAACAAAACGCGCAGATTTTTGTGTTTAAGCTGAAAAAGACATAACAGCGAACTGTTATGTCTTTTGCTTTTAATCTCACTACCTAATACGATATTTCATTTATTAAAAAAGAATAGGTACATGGTATAATTGAAATTAATCGCGGCGGCTTGTTTCAATTACAGCTTTGTAACGTTAACAGCCTGCGGTCCCTTAGCTCCGTCGATTACATCGAACTCTACAGAAGCGCCCTCGTCCAGAGACTTGAAGCCTTCCATGTTCAGTCCTGAGTAGTGTACGAATACATCCTTACCAGACTCATCAGAAATAAAACCATAACCCTTCTGATTATTGAACCACTTAACTGTACCCTTCATGGTGATACCTCCAAAAAATAAATTGCAGCGTTGCAGCTTCTGCTATCGCGCCAACACGGTTAGCATAACACATTGACCAAACATTGTCAATGAAATCCTAAAAAAATAATGAAGTATAAACAGCTTATATTGACACTGTTTTTCATCTTTGATATAGTTAAATTTATACGCTTCTGTACTGAATATTGAAGCAATTAAGGAGGAATTATGAGTTTCTTATCTATCATCGCAGCGGCCTCTACTGCCGCTGAATCTGCGGCTGAAAGCATAACCGAAACGGTTGCTGAAACTGCTGCTGAGGGTGGAGCCGTCACATCTATGGTGCCAGAGGATTTTGCCTTTGACTATTCCATGCGTGTGCCAGTTCTGTCAATCATTTTAATGGTGATCGCACTTGCTGTTATGATTGCTGTTCCAGTGTATTTGATCATCCGTATGAAAAACCGTTTCCGTTTTGATGTGTATGCATTGACTTTTGGACTTCTTGCTTACATGGTCGGCGTTGGCATCATTCCTACTGTCATCGAGCTTTTAGCTGCACAAATTGCACCTGTTAAGGAGTTTTTATCATCCAACACAGTTGCGGCAGATGTTATGCACGTCACATTTTTAATCGTATTTAGTTTTTTGGCAATATTTGTATGCTCACGCTTCTCTATGCGCCACTCAATGCGAAAAAATATGAATCCTGAGGAAGCAAACTTACCAGAAAACAAAAATAATGCATTTGCAAGCTCTGTGCTTCTTGGCTTAGGTGTTGGACTTCTTCCAATCGTGACACAGGGTCTTTCCTATGTGATGAGCTATCTTTCCGCTGCCATCTCAATCAATCAGGGACAGCTTATTTCTAGTGTTTCCTCTATGCTGACTGAGGGTATGGAGCCTTCTGAGATTCAAAATGGACTTAATTCTATGGCTGAATTTATCCAGACACCATCACTGGAATTTCTGTTTTTGGGAACTGATCTTGTATTCCAGCTGCTGACCTTCCTTGGCGTTGCTGTTTTAATTGGCATTTTCCTAAATCGCAAGGCAAAGACAAGTATGTTCAAGGCTGTCTGCGTTCAGCTAATTTTCGGAATCTTCTTTGCAGTACGTGCAACTGGAGTCATCGAAAGCGTTGCTGTCTGCGAGATTATCTACATTGTTATTGCTGCACTCTCCCTTGCTGCTACATGGACAGAATTAAAAACCTATATGCCAGATGATCTTGAAAAATTCCTTGGTAAGCCAGATCCAACCAGAAAAAATGGCGGTCCAAAAAATCAGCCACCGCACAAGATGCCTAAAATTGTTATGCCAAAGGATTAATTAATCCATCAAAAAATGCTGTGTACATAAAAACGTACACAGCATTTTTTATTATCGCTTAACTTCTTCAAATACAGTAACTTGATCTGGCACCTCTGACAGCTGCACTAAATAAAACAAAACAGCACTTAGCATCATACCGCACACAGCATCTACTACAGAATGCTGATCTATCACAACAGTGGAAATACAAATAAAGGTTCCTAGTACTAGCATAGTTGCTTTAAGCTTTCGATAATTCTTTAGCTTTTCCGAATGGAAAAGGACAAACAAAATGCCAATCGTGCTTGAAACATGAATACTAGGACAGACATTTGCCGGCGTATCGGCACTTCTTAATTGGTTAACAATCATGCAGCAAATATTCTTGTCTTCAAGCGGCTGTCGAAGAGAAAGACCATTTGGAAATAGATAATAAATCAGAAGGCAGATTGACATTCCTCCGTAAATAACTTTGCAGCATTTAATATAATCTTCCTTACTTTTTCTTAGAAAAAACAGCACCATCCCTGGCACAAATGCAAACCAGATAACATACGGAATAACAAACCATTCATTAAATGGAATCATATCATCTAACGCACAGTGAATCACATACCTTGGCTCGCAAAATTGCTCTAGCAAAGAGAAAATCGGAAAATAAATACACATATATCCGATGGATATCATCAACGGATATTTTTGAAAAAATACATAGGCGCGTTCATACAATTTTTTCATTCAGACACCTCACTCACATCCCTTTAATGTCTCTTTTGATTACAGCCATTCGTAATCGCCGCCTGTGATTGCAAGGCTAAGCAGTCGATCCATTTTCTCCACATTTTCGCCCTCTACAATCTCCTGAAGCTCTGCCGTGTCTGTCAATTCTTCCATTGACTCGTCTGGTCCAATCTCCATATCAGCATCCTGCTCACAATACGGGCATGGGATTTTTTTCATTGTCTGCAGCGACAGAAAACGACTCCGACAACATTTGCACTCATAGAATCCGCACTTTGTGGTGCCATCCGGTACATAATACATAGTACTACCTCTTATCCATTCTTATGATTTTCCGTATGTTAAAATAAACTTGTCCATCTCTAACTTGGCCGCTTTACCTGCTGTAAATAGCCAGCCTTGTTATATCCAACAGCCTGCTATCAGATCTCATACGAAAGCACCTGTCATTATAAGTATTCTAACCGTAAATGTCAAGCTACTCGTCAATTAATTACCTTTTATTAGTATCCTTCAATGTTTAGGCTGTGGATGTAATGGCACAATTCTTCTGCCATCTCCTCTGCCTCTGGAATACGAAGATGTCCCGGTGTTGCTTTTCCGTTTCGTTGGAATACGCAGTGGGAAATCTTCTTGTCAGCGATATCTAAAACAGCCTGACTTATAGACATATCCCAGCCGATATCATGCTGCAAAAGTGTTGTACAGCAGATAATCCATGCATCTGGATAAGTTTCTCTTAACTTTGCTAAAAACTGTCTATAATGTGTTCTCCAGTTCTTAGCCTTCTCACCTTCATAATCAGTTTTCATATAGTCATCTGGATGTGAATCATTCTGACCAATGGCTACTATAACAATATCTGGCGTATACTTTGAAAAATCCCACTCTTTCACAGTGCCGTAGTCAGGATTATAGCGCATCTTATTCCAAACTTGTTCCATACCAATATAGTCTGGCTCATGATACCAGCCTGTATTATCAAGAAGAGCTACACCGCCCTGAGCGATGTCATGCAGCTGTGCATCAAGTTTTCGTGCTGCAATCCATGCATAGGAATACCAGCTGTTTGAGTATTCTCCGTTATGTTCTGGATCTGCTTTTGCGACATAGTCAACTGCCTCTGATACTTCTCCTGCTGAGACAGAATCACCGTACACTTCTATGCGCCGCGGCGGCAATGGCGATGCCTCAAGAAGCTCACATTCATCATCAGTGTTACAATTAATTTCAAAGCCAAGAATCGTCAGCTCATGGCAGGCATCCTGACGCTTAAAGATCGTCACCTCATGAATGTTATCTTGTGTTGTCTGCAGCGGGATTTCTATTGTCGCCTCACCTTCCTCTGGAAGCAGAAGCTTTGTCTGTGCATCACCTTCGGCAACGCCAAGATAGTTATTCCAGTAATTATGCTTATTGCGCACATGGATAAATAATTGTGTGCCCTTAAATTTCATTCTTACAAATGTTCCCGGATATGTCCATACTATAGCAAAAGGATCGCTCAAGTCGATCCTTCCACTATATATGAGACTGCTGTTATTAGGCAGTATCTTCATATTTTATTTTCCTCACATCACACACTGCAGACTAGCAGCCTAAAGCCAGTCTGCAGCAATCTTGTTTTTTTACACGGTTTAATTATGCATTTCTAATTGCTTCCATCAGCTCATCAAGCTTCTTTGCAGAATCCTCAAGGCTAGTTCCCTTAATACCTGCATAGAACTTAATCTTTGGCTCTGTTCCAGACGGACGAACACAGAACCATGCATCATTCTCAAGCTCGAAGTAAAGTACATTTGACTTTGGCAATCCTGTAGGTACAGTCTCGCCAGTTGCAAGATCGGTGATGACATCGTTCTTGTAATCACGCAGGCGCAGTACCTTATATGCACCAACCTGCTTTGGTGTGTTCTTGCGGTATGCGTCCATCATATCCTGCATCTTCTTTGCACCATCTGCACCCTTGAAGGTCATGGTGAACAGATCTTCCTTGTAGTAACCATACTTGTTGTAGATGTTTAACATCTGATCCCACAGTGTGATTCCTTGAGTCTTGTAGTAAGCAGCAGCCTCACAAAGTGCCATAACAGCAACAACAGCATCCTTATCTCTTGCATGTGTTCCAACAAGGCAGCCATAGCTCTCCTCGAAGCCAAATACATACTCGTTGCTTCCAGTCTGCTCAAAGAACTTGATCTGCTCTCCAATATACTTAAATCCAGTCAGGCACTCGATAAACTTCATGCCGTATTCCTTTGCTACAGCCTGAGCCATGTTAGAGGATACGATTGTTGTAACAAGTGCACCGTTATCCGGCAGAATGCCAAGTGCCTTCTTCTGTGACATCTCGTACTCACAGATTAACATGCCAGACATATTTCCTGTAAATACCTTGTACTCGCCAGTCTTTGTATCCTTTGCATATACACCAAGACGGTCTGCATCTGGATCGGTTGCAAGGACAAGATCTGCGTCAACCTTCTTTGCCAGATCAAGTGCAAGTGCAAATGCCTTCTTGTCCTCTGGGTTTGGATAGGATACTGTTGGGAAATTGCCATCTGGCAGCTCCTGCTCTGGAACAACAGTTACCTGCTCGAAGCCAAGCTCTTTTAATACACGGCGAACTGGTACATTTCCCGTTCCATGAAGTGGTGTATAAACGATCTTTAAGGAAGATGCCATCTGCTTGATTGCCTCTGGATGAAGAACAAGCTTCTTTAATGCTTCCATGTACTTGTCATCGATCTCTTTTCCGATTACCTCATAGAGTCCTGCAGCCTTTGCTTCCTCTGTAGTCATCTTCTTGATCTCTGCATAATCCTTAATTGCATTTACTTCGCCAATGATCTGTGCATCCTTAGGAGCTGTTATCTGTGCGCCATCCTCCCAGTATACCTTGTATCCATTATATTCCGGCGGATTGTGGCTGGCTGTTACAACGATACCTGCTGTGCATCCAAGTGTACGAAGTGCAAAGGACAGCTCTGGTGTTGGACGCAGACTATCAAAAATATATGCCTTAATTCCATTTGCAGCTAATACACATGCAGCAGTATCCGCAAACTCAGGAGACATACGGCGAGAGTCAAATGCAATTGCAACGCCCTTTGCTGCAGCACCCTGCTTGTTGATAAAGTTTGCAAGACCCTGTGTAGCCTTTCCTACAGTGTAGAAGTTCATACGATTTGTACCTGCACCGATTACACCGCGCAGACCACCTGTACCAAACTCCAGCTCTCTATAAAAACGATCAAAGATCTCATCCTCATTACCCTCAAGTGACTTTAACTCTGACTTTGTGGCATCATCAAAGATTGGGGATGTACACCAGTACTCATAATTTTTCTTAACATTCTCGTCCATGTTTTTCTTGTCCTTTCTAGATTAACTTCTCGAATGCGCTGTGGCTCAGCACAGTCTTCGTCACAAGGTTACATGTCGTTCATGAAACAATCAGTGCTACCAGATAGAACGGCCGCACGATATCCTTTGCATCTGTTACTGTGATCTCAATCCTGTGAACCTTCTTTTCTGCATGATGCAGAAGTGGTTCTAAATAAAGGCAGTCACCCCAGTCCTCTGTAAAATTTCCATCCAAAATCACCGCATGTGCCTCATCGCCGTCAATTACTGCCTTGGCCTTTGGTACCGGCTGCTGTACCGATTTACGGTACTGAACAGCCAGACAGCTGCATTCGATCTCAAAACTAATTTTATCATTTGTATGCGCTGCTGTCCATCCATTTTTAAAAATATCAAGCATTCCTTTTTTCTCAATTGGATCAACCAAAAAGCCATCCAGAATAGCTTCGTTATCCTGAATCTGAATCAAGCGGCTATGCTCGTAAGCATTTTCTGTGAGTGGTGCTGGAAGCGATACTGATGCCTCTGTCTTTGTGCTTTTGCCTTCGATATTTTCGCCCGCAATCGTTTCTTCTTCCATCTCTGCCTTTATGGAATCAAGAAGCTTGCAGATTTCATCTGCAACGAGGCGGTGTCCCTTATCGTTTGGATGCAAATTATCAGGCGTGATATCAGCACGCACGATCTTACCGCTTTCCACATCAGGATAAACAGTGTCCTTAATACTGACATGCGGGATACCATAGTGATCTGCAATGCGGTTATGATAATCCTGAGCATTCTTTCCTGTATCGTAGAACACATTGTTTAACACAACTACTGCAGGAGCAGACGGTGCCGCAAGCAGACGACGAAGCGTTCCCTCGTAAGTCTCCTCAAAAAACTCATTTGCATCATCATTAACTGAAAAGTCAACCGTCACAATATCAGGACGATAGCATAGTACATCCTTCCATGCACGCGCACCGCCGTAATGAGAAGTTGTACCGCCAATTCCACCATTTACAAAGGAAAATGCCGCGTTTGGAAATGATTTTTTCCACCACTCATAGACTAGATACGCATAGCAAGTCTTTGGTGTTGACGATAGACTTCCCTGCGTGATAGAACCACCTAAAAACCCGATTACAAGAGATTCACCGTTTGCAGCTCGCTTCATCAGATTTTTTAATCGTGTCATATTGTCCATATCCTAATTTATTCCTTTTTTACTCTTCTTCTTTGCACTTATTGATATATTCTAAGTTTTTTCTGATCAAATCGCAGCGCTGCTGTACGCAAAGAACGCTTCTGCCCGGATCGGATGGAGTTGAGAATACATAATCTATAAGTTTATCTATTGTTGTAGATGCCACATGAAGTCTTGTATCACTTGCTGCATAATAAATATACACATTTCCATCTTTCTCAATCGCACCGTTTGTGAATACAACGTTTGATACATCACCGACTCTCTCCCAATCTCTTGGTCCAATTAACATGCCTGATGGCTCTGCGATTACCTTAGATGGATCGTCAAGTGCAGTTGCAAATGCGTAAATAACGTAACGAAGACCTGCTGCTGTATTTCTTACACCATGTGCGATATGAATCCATCCGCGGTCTGTCTTGATCGGAACAGCACCCGCACCATTCTTTGCCTCAGTGATTGTGTGATACTTTCTCTTGCTGGTGATGATCTCCTCGTCAATAACAGCGTGCTCAATGTCCTCGCAAAGACCAAATCCGATTCCGCCGCCGCTTCCAGTATCAATAAAATCATCCATTGGACGGGTATAGAATGCATACTTGCCATGAATAAACTCTGGATGAAGCACAACATTTCTCTGCTGAGGAGAATGAAGTGTCTTTAAATTGTCCAGACGCTCCCAATGCTTTAAATCCTTTGTGCGCACGATTCCTGCTGCTGCAACTGCTGCTGAAAGATCACTTGATTTTGTATCTTTGCTCTCAGAACAAAATACACCATAGATCCAGCCGTCTGCATGCTTTGTCAGACGCATATCATAAACATTTGTCTCTTCCGGACAGATATCATCAAGCAGCACCGGATAATCCCAAAAACGAAAACCGTCTACTGGTGAATCACTCTCTGCTATGCCAAAGAAGGACTTTCTGTCATTTCCCTCAACACGGGCAATCAAATAATATTTTCCGTTTAACTCAATAGCACCAGAGTTAAACACGGCATTCACGCCAAGACGCTCCATAAAATACGGGTTAGTCTCTGGATTTACATCATATTTCCACTCAACCGGGATATGCTCTCTTGTCAAAACTGGATCAGTGTAACGATCATAAATACCATTATAAAAATCTGACTTCTGATTCTTCTTTGCAATCAGCTTCTCTACTTTTGCTTTTTCCACATAATACTGCTCATGAAGCTTCATTGTATTATCTCCTCCTGTCTTCTTCATTGCGCTTAAAGCCTATTAATCATTTCAAAACACATACGTCCATTGTGATACGGACATTTCCACGGCTCTACGATTGGCTTTTTATCTGACGGTTGCTTATTTTCATCAAGATCCCAGAACCACTCAGAACCAGGGCGCTTATCAACCATGTACGTTTGAATATATTCCCAGATATCCTGTACAGCCTTAAAGTACTCTGTCTTTTCTGGATGCTTCTGATAATAATTCATAAAACCAAGAACAGATTCTGCCTGAACCCACCATACACGCGTTGTGTTATCTACACCTCTCTCACATTCGTTGATTACAGAATGATCTTTATAAGCAATTTTGTAAATCTGCTCTGCTAGTGTATCTGTAATCGGTGAGAGCTTTTCTGTCACAGCCTGATCATTCAAAATCTCCAGTCCTCTGTCAATCAGCCATGATGTCTCTATATCATGACCATATGAATACAGATCAATCAGTGTATTCCAGTCCTTGTCAAAGAACACTTCCTGACGCTTCTTATCTGGATTATATACCTTTTTCGCAAAAATGTCTAACATCCAACGAAGATTTTCTCCTACCCTCTTATCCTTTGTCACACGATACAACTCCGTATAGCCTTCAAATACATGAAGCAGCGTATTCATTGTTTTCTCTGCCATGACACCGTTTTCTGAGAGCTTTTCGTTGCTTACTGGCTGGAAATTGCGGTCAAATGCTTCTAAATATCCCTTATCATCCTTGCAGTGTGCCTCAATCACATCATAAATGCTAAATGCAATATCGAGCGCTTCTGTATCACCTGATGCATCATAATAGGAAGAAAGTGCATAAATCGCAAATGCCTGATTATATGTATGCTTCATATCTTCCTCAGGCTTTCCATCAAATGTAACAGACCAATAAACACCGCCGTATGTCTTATCAAGACATGCCTCTTTTAAAAATTCATATGCATGCTTTGCATAAGAAAGAAGCTCTGGACGCTTTTGGTTCAAATACGCATTTGCAAAAAACCAAAGAATACGATTATTTAAAATACATCCCTTGACAGCCTTTTTGTCCACATTTAAATCTATATCCATGTAACCGTAAAATCCGCCGTACTCATCATCTTTAAGACTTTCCCAAAATGGCAGGATGACTTTATCAAGATGATCCTGTATCTGCTGTTTCATTTTATATGTTTCCTGCATGACACGCTGCCTCCTGTTTGCCTTTTATCTTCTTCCGATCTCAGTGTCAGACTCTGTTAAATGACTGTGTGTCTTAATATAATCTACAATCTCATCAACTGTTGTGAAGGCAAGTCCTACATAGCTGTCTGCACATCCATAGTAAACAGCAATCTTACCAGAAACACTGTCATGGATCGTTGCACACGGGAATGTTACATTTGGAACAAAGCCTCTCTCCTCATACCACTCTTCTGGTGTCAAAAGGAAGTTCTCACAGCGATACTTTACGATAGACGGATTGTCAATATCGAGGATTGCGCCGCCGATGCTGTACACATAGCCATTGCATGTACCAGAAACACCATGATAGAATAACAACCATCCTTCAGATGTTTCAATCGGAGCTGCTCCTCCGCCAATCTTTACACTTTCCCACCATTCACTGCTGCGTCCCATAACATGACGATGCTTACCCCAGTAAACCATATCTGGACTCTCTGAAAGGAAGATATCACCGAATGGTGTATGTCCGCTGTCACTTGGTCTTGAGAGCATCATGAAGTTTCCATTAACCCTTCTTGGGAAGAGAACAGCATTGCGGTTAAATGGAATAAATGGATTTTCAAGACGAACAAATGTCTTAAAATCAGTTGTCTTTGCCATTCCAATAGAAGCACCGTAGAAGTCCTGACACCAAATGATATAATATGTATCCTCAACCTTTACAAGACGAGGATCGTATGCATAGATCGGCATAAACGGATTTCCATCCTCATCTACAAATGGGATTTTATTTGAATCAAACTCCCAGTGAATCGCATCCTTGCTTCTGCCTAAATAAATATATGGGATACCGTTTGTCTGTTCGCCACGGAATACACCTATAAATCCATCCTCAAATGGCATTACTGCACTGTTGAATATTCTTGCAACGCCCTCGATTGGATTTCTTCCAATGATCGGATTTTCACTATATCTCCAGATCGGAGCCCCTTTTAACCCTTCTGGCTTCTCCTGCCATGGTACGTTCTTTACTTCTGGACTAATCATTTTAACTTTGCTCATATTTCCCTCATTTCTGCGCACGTACAAAGCCGCGCACCTTATATATTTGTTTTTCGTTAAAGTTTCTAGGTAAAACTGCGGTCATTAACCCTTTACTGAACCTGCAGCAAGCCCACTGTAAATCTGCTTCTGACAAAGAATAAAGATAATCAATGCCGGAAGAAGTGTAATGATAACACCTGCACAGATGTAGTTATACTGATTTCCAAGAGGACCTGTAAACTTGTAAAGTGAAGTTGCAACTGTTACAAGACGTGACTTATCCTGCAGATATAAGTTTGCCATGTAATACTCATTATAAGTACCAACACCCTTTAAGATCATAACGGTGAC
>OLRF01003263.1_pt1 | contig 12898 bp, 7 predicted proteins | sample 1672061 | NCBI WGS metagenome assembly OLRF01 (sample SAMEA3136641, study PRJEB25190) | human gut metagenome | reverse complement strand
ATTTGTTTGAAGACCTCGTAATTAATATTGTAAAATTCGAGGTAAGTACCGGAAGCGGTCTTATGAGTTATCATCCTACTATTCCCCTTGATGGTGATGTTATTGAGGAAATGCTGTCATATGCTGAAATGCATAATAATACTGTTGTGTTCGATATTGGACGCTACCCTGCCGAGTGCTGGCAGCCGGAAGCCCTCGCCCGCGCAATTAAGAGACACCCTGACACGCAGTTTGTTGTGTGCCATCTACTTGCCCCAAGAGGTCTTGTTCAGGAAAATATCTGGCTTAAAGGAATGGAGGCACTCACGCTTGACAATGTTGTATTCGACCTTGCAAGCCTTCCTTCTAATCAGGGTAAAGACGCAAGATACCCTTATCCTGACGCAATCCATTATATTAAACGCGCCATCGAACTTGTCGGAAGCGACCGGCTTATGTGGGGAAGCGACCTGCCTATGAATCTGTGCAAGGACAGCTACAGACACCTTATTGATTACATTGTCTTAAGCAATGAAATATCAACACCTGACAAGGAAAATATCATGGCTGCTACTGCAGCTAAAGTATATTTCAAATAATCCACATATTTAATATATCCCTCAAAAGCACTGTTTACCTGCTTTTGAGGGATTTTTATATTCTCCTGTTGACATATTATGCATATCATGTTATATATACTACGACAGATGTACTACGGCTGTCGTAGTATCGCCTGTCGTAGTAATTATCATTTATTTAATATTTATTATCAGGTGAATCATCACCTTCAATTAATTCGAAGGGAGGAGTATGCATGGCTGGCATCAGCAGCGACATTATACGAGGCTACAACGATACAATTATCCTGTATCTTCTGCTTGATAAGCCGTCTTATGGTTACGAGATTTCTAAGCAGATTAAGGCCATGACCAATGAGAAATATATTGTTAAAGAAACTACTCTTTACTCAGCATTTACACGAATGGAAAAGAACGGATATATTACTTCTTTCCCTGGAGTAGGCGAGAATGGTGGAAAAAAGCGCACCTATTATCAGATTACTGACGCAGGACGGCTGTATTATCAGTCAAAATGTGAAGAGTGGGCTCTCACTAAAGAAGTTATTGAAAAATTTATTGTGAAGGAGAATTAATGTATGGATACTATTAAAAGTTATCTTGAAACTATGTTTGCCAATCTCCCCGCAACTACTGAGGTTTTAAAGGCTAAAGACGAATTGTGGGGCATGATGGAGGACAAATATAATGAACTTATCAGCGAAGGTAAAAGCGAGAATGAGGCTGTAGGTACTGTTATCTCAGAATTCGGCAATCTTGACGAACTCGCAGAAACTCTCGGACTTAACAGACAGTCTTCTGCTCCTGTTGATAACAGACGCACTTTAACACAGGATGAAGCCAGAAGCTTTGTAAGTGCCGGCAGCCGACATGCATTTCTGACTGCATTAGGAGTTTTCTTATGTATTTTCTCAGTAGTTCCAGTGGCAGCCTGCAGTGCAATTCATAATAATTTTATCGAGACAATGGGCACTGTTGCTCTGTTTATTATAGCAGCCTTCGGTGTCGGCATATTTATAATAACCAATTCTTTAATGAGTAAATACGACTATATTAAGAAACACGAATGTATCATCGATTATGCCACTGTCGGATATGTGCAGGATAAGAAGGAACAACTTCGTAACATTTCTATTGTGTGCCGCACCCTTGGAATTATAATGTGTATTATTAGCTTTGTCCCTGCCGCTGTTTTTGATGCAATCCCAGTACAGGGACTTGACGATATCGGCGGTGCAGCAATGATTTGTATAGTAAGTGTCGGCGTATTCCTTATTGTTTTCGGTTCAATGGTTGAGACTTCATGTAGGACTTTACTTGCTCTTAATGGTGACAATGTAGCCGGCAGCTATGTTAAGAAGGAGAATAAAGAAGTCAGATATATTAACAATACTGCAACAACTATTATGTCTGTTTTCTGGCCTACAGTTACATGTATATATCTGTCAGTCAGTTTCATCACATTTGCATGGGCTTTAACATGGGTTATATGGCCTATTGCAGCTGTAATACACGCTATATTCAAAAGTATACTTAAAGACGATTCCATGGAGGTGTAATTATGAAGAAACGAATTTATCTGTCAATTATATATTTTATTACACTTATGTGCATAATTATTGGCATTCTTGGTAATGTATTTAACATTTCTCCTTTTACCCGCATGACTATGGCATCCAGTGGCAAATATATTGAAAATTCTTCTATTTATGATAATGTGTCAGACATATCTGTTGATATGAATCTTGGCAGTGTTGAGATTAAGAAAGGTAGTAAGCTTGAAGTTATCTATACAGGTGCTGAAAAGTTTAAACCTGCTGTATCTGTTTCTGGAACTTCATTAAATATTGAACAACATGTAAAAGTACATCTTATGACTAATATCAAAAACTCAGACTGCACACTTACAATTACTATTCCTGACAATATCAGTCTTAATTCTATTCAGGCTGACCTTAATATGGGTGATATGGATGTTAACAATATACATGCTTCTTCTGCTGATTTCTCTGTTGATATGGGTTCTCTTAAGATCGTTGATTCTGCCGTTAAGAATTTAACTGCTGATAACAATATGGGCGATATTAAGCTTACAAACTGTGACAGTGATGTCCTTAACCTTTCTGTCGATATGGGTTCTCTGAAAATAAGCGGTATGGATATTGATAAATACAGTGCTAATCTCTCTGTAGACTTAGGTGACATCAAGGTTAATGATTCTACTTATTCTCACAGCTATACTAATAATGCCGGCAGCGGTAAAAGTATAAATGCTGATGTTAATATGGGTGATATTAAGATTAACAGATAATAAAGAACCGGATCGCAAGAAAATCCCACAAAGGATTCTCTCCGACCCGGTTCTTTGGCTTGTTTATAGTTTTATTAGATTTTAGCGTATCAGTTATCTTACATTCTTAATCTTACGTCTGCCTGTTACTGCTGCACCTGATGTTAAAGCAAGTGCTGCTGCTACGATGTAAGCCATCATGTTGTTAGAATCACCAGTCTTAACATCTGATACAGATGTATCTGAAGTACCTGCTTCTGTTGTGTTATCAGACTCTTCTGAACCAGAAGGTGTACCTGCATCAACCTTTACTAATGCATTGATTGCTGCTGTAAGATGCTCTGTTGCCTCATCAACATCTGCCTGATATTCTGCAACTGCAAGTGCATCGACTGCTTCCTCATACTCAAGCTTCATAGCTGCCCAAGACTCGGCTGTGTAATCAGCTTCGTTAAGTGCATCTGCTGCTGCAATAGCTGCTGAAAGCTTTGATGTATCACTTACAGGTGCTTTAACCTTAACGATATTAGCATCAGTTGCTTCAAAATCAATTGTAGTATCAGTATATCCTAATGCATATACAGTAAGTGACCAGTAACCTGTTCCATCATATCCTGCTGGTAACTGGCAGCGTGCTGAATCTGTAAGTCCAAGCTGGATTCCCATTGATTTGTGCATCCAGTTGTCTGCTGCGAATTTAGTACCATATGTAGCAACTACATTTGTTCTTGTTGCATCATTTCCATAGTATGTCCACTTAACAGCCTGCATCATAGCACCCAATGCACCATAACCATCACCATTAATATCAACTCTTAAGAATTCACCGTATGAACCTGTAGCATCTTTTACTGTAGATGTAATGTTAGCAGCTACGCTGATATCCTGCTCTGCAAATGATTTGCCATTGCCAGTCTGTCTTGCAGAGAATGAATATGTTCCATCTGCATTCTTAACTGCTGTCTTAAGTCCGTTAGTATCTGCATTAACTGCAGCTGTATACTCATATGAGCTAAGCTTGTTCTCACCAAATCCACCGTATAACTTTTCTCCATTCTTGACAACTCTGTAATGCTGCTCAAAATCAGCAAGATCAGATGTCTTAACCTTAACCGGAACATACTTAATACCAGTTACTTCATAAGAAGAAAGCTTAGATGTTGTACCATCTGTATTAGTAATTACTCCCTTACTATATGAAAGCTGTGTACCATCTGTAAGAATCATTATCTGATTCTTTGCATCACCAGTCCAGCCGGCAAGCTCATACTTCTTACCATCTTCTGTATCAATTGTTGCCATGCACTGGTAGCTTCCTCTGTGAAGACCATGGTTAGTTGTAGCTCTTGTTACTGTATCAAAAGCTCCCTTATCATACTCACCTTTTGTATCCTTCTCATTAGATGTTGTTACATCTCCTGCGTTATATACGCCCTCATTAGCCCAGTATTCCTGCCATGTAAGTCCAGCATATACATATGAATAATCACCATCTGCTGCATGTGTATCAGACACAAGAGCTGGAAGTGCTGTAACTGCAAGAACAGTAGCGGCTGCAACAGCAGCAATCTTAGTAAAAATGTTCTTCCTCATAAATCCTCCTTGTTTTGCGAAGCAAAATCCGAACCCATTGGTGAGGAGAGGAATTTTGCCTCCTTATAATTTTTTCTATTACAAATCTGCTCTACTTCTTAGCAGATTTATAAGCATAGTAAAATGCCTTCTTTATGGCATTGCTTGATTTAGTAGCCCCAGAAACACTGTCAACGCCTGATGTACTCTGATTTGCAAGAAGCTGTGAAGGAACCTTTGCATTTGCCATATTAAAATACTGCACATCCTGCGCACTCGCTTCTGATTCAGCAGTAACCGATGTAATCGTATCTCCCGATATGACTATTGTAACCGTTACATTGTAGTTATAAGTCTCACACACAGCGGAACCTGTATAAGTTCCATCTGCTTTAAATTTTGTATTAGCCGGTGCGTCACTGCCTGAACCGCCGCTCAGCTCTCCACTATTGTCAGAACCATTATCCGGCTTGGCTGACTGATTACCACTGTCAGAACTATTACCTGATGAATTACCAGAAACATTATCCGAACCGGAATTATTGCTATTTCCCGACACTTCATTTCCTACACCACCAGCCTGTGAGTCTGACTGTCCATCTGATGAAACAGATTCTTCCAGACTCTCTTGTGTTGTTCCTTCGGCATCTGTCTTAGCCGTACTGCTCTCAATCTCTTTGACCATTGCTGCAACTGTCTCTTCGTTAAAGAAATCGTTCCATTCCTCATTGTCTTCCGATGCCGACACTGTCTGTCTTCCTGCAAAGCACAACACCGTCATCACTGCACATATAACCAATGCCAGTCCATACAGAACCGTCTCTGGTTTCTTACCGTATGCCTTTCCAGCTCTTGCTGCCTTTACTGATACAGCCTTTGCTATTCTCATAGCTGCATAGCCTAGGAAAACTATGCTGTAGATAACTACATTTGCAATATACATGCCAAGTCCAAGTCTCGCATAAGGTATGTTAATGAGCATAATGTGAACATACATAAGACCATAAAACACATATGCTGTGCGCTGTAACTGCTTCCACTTCTTAGCCTGCATCTTCTTTCTTACAGATGGAAAAGATGTAACTGTAAGCACAAGCATTATAGCTATAAGCACAAGACTTATTACCGCAGCTGCAAGCTGTGTGGCTGATAACAGGCTTGTCTTAGTAAATAACATTCTGAAATATGTCATTCCATATGTGAAATTATGACACAGGACGAGTATTGCCGCTGTAATTGACAATTCACCTCTTATCTTCATAAGCGGTGCAATCAGCTTGCTACCCTTAGGAAGTGCACCTGCATACATTACTGCAACGAACATTGCCGTTCCAAGCGAACCCTTTGCAAATATCCCCAATATATTATTCTTTACAAATAAAGGCATTGGCAGAAATCCAATCAGAAATACTGCAATAGAGATTACCGCTGCCCCTATATAGTAGATACCTGCGTGTTTTTTAAGTGAATCTTTAAGAAAATATATGAATAAAAATACGATTATAAGTGATATTATTAATAACATGTCTGCTCCTTCGGGTCTGTATATCTTGGTTAGCTGTCTTCAACAAAAGTATATTAATCTATCTGTAATTAGTTTTCGCTAACTGCTCTATAGAATATATTTTTCTCACCACATTTGTCAATACAGACAGTTAATAATAATTCTCATTAAGGCTGTCTGGTAATTATTTCCTTATCCATACCTGTTGAAAAACCGCTGGCAATGCCCTCCGATACATACACTCTGCTTCCATCGAAAAGTATCATATCAAAATCTATAGCCCCGCTTCTGTAAAGTTCTTTCGCACCATCAAGCCCCATTACAAAAAGCACAGTTGATAATGCATCTGCTGTTGTTCCGTCAGAGCATACAATTGTAACCGAAGTCAGGTCGCTCTCTGATGGATAACCTGTCTGCGGGTCTATAATATGATGGTATACTTGTCCGTCCTGCTCAAAATACCGCTCGTACCCACCTGATGTTATGACAGCCTTATCCGCCGTGCTTAATATTCCAAGATAACTATTCTCACTAGCAGGATTCTGTATGGCAACTCTCCAGTCAGAACCGTCCGCCTTAGTTCCAAGCACCTGCACATTGCCTCCAAGATTAATGATTGCGTGCTCTATGCCGCAGTCCTTCATAATCTGAATCACCCTTGAAGAAGTATAACCTTTGGCAATTCCACCAAGGTCAATGCTTGCACCATCTGACAATGTCACCTGCTGCCCGTTAACCTCCACATTTGTATAAGAAACATGCTTAAGTACATCCGCAATCTCGCTGCTTTCAGGCACTCTGTAATTCTTGGTGGTAAATCCCCACAGCTCCATAACCGGGTATATCGTAATATCGAAAGCACCTTTAGTTTCTTTAGATACCTGCATTGCCCTGTTCATTATAAATGCGGTTTCTTCCGATACTTCACCGCTTCCATTTTCATTTATCTTAGTAACATCACTGTCCTCATTTCCTACCGAAAACATTGCATCAAGACGGTTAATCTCCTGAACTGCTTTACTTACTGCTTCCTCTGAATTACTGCCATATGCAGTAAGCGACATATATGTATCCATTGCAAATATTTCCTGTGTACTCTGGACTGTATCGTCCTTCTCTGGCTTGTTGCCACCACATGCTGTCAGAACAGCCGCTGCAAGAATTACTGTAATTCCTGACAATATATACTTTCTGATATTATATTTCATGCTTTTAAGTTTTATCCTCCATCTTATACTGGTTAGTTCTATAAAACTTTATAGCATAATAATTAAAATGTCAATCACATACGGTCACACATTCACCACGCAAAAACACCCGCAATATAATTGCGGGTGCTCCTGTAAAGAAAATTCTTATGAAATTAGATATCTTTTCTTCTTCTCATGTATACTGCTGCCATTCCAAGCAATGCACAAAGGCTTGCTGTAGTTAATGCGGCATACATTCCTGCATGGCTCATATCGCCTGTCTTAACTGTTGTGTCTGCTCCTGTTGATGTTCCTGTTGAATCATCAGGTGTCTCGGCAGGATTCTCGTTATCTGATGGATTTCCTTCAACATATTCTGGGTTCTGGTTATTCTCACCTTCCCATGTAACATTTAAGTTATGAAGCATTGTTGTATTCTGCCATCCGCCTGCGCCAAGTGTTCCTGTATGCTGGATTGCAACTCCGCCAAAGCTGTTAGCTTCAATATCTGCTGTAAGGTCAACCACATGTGGATATCCCTTAGCTGCCTGGTCTGCAAGCTGTTCTGTTGGTGTCTCAACATGAGCTGTGAGCTTATTGCCTTCAGCCTTTAAGCTGATTGTACAGCCTGTTGCATAGCAGCTTGCAATAACTTTATCAGAAATCTCTGTTACTGTTCCATTGTCATATTTTACAAGTACAAATGTTACGGCATTAGATGAATCCCTTGTTCTTATTATTCTTAATCCGTATCCTGTAAGTGTTGATGTATCGAACTTAAGAAGTACATCCATATACTGTCCTGCACTACCAAATCCCTGACCTGCTGTCTTGGCTGGGTCAACTACAAGCTTAAGTGACATATCACCATATGTTCCTTCTACTGGTGTATACATAAGTCTTGCGCCCTGTGTACCTTCATATAATCCAGCGCCTACACAGCCGTTACCTGTTGTTCCATATTTCCAAGGTTCTTCTGTATCAGCTCCCTGCCAGCTTCCAAAACTTTCTGTATCTGCCGGACGGTTATAATCTACTGTCCAGAAGCCAGCTTTGATTTCAGACTGCTTTACATTAGGGAAGTTAGAGAAATCTGTAGCAAAGTTCTTGCTTCTTACATCTTTCACTCCGATTGCCTTGTCATATACTGTATTTACCGGTGTTCCATAATCACTTCTGATGTTCTTAGATTCTACCTTAGCCATGATGTAATATCCTACATCACCTGCTGTTAACTTATATGTATACTCTGGTGAATCATTTCTTGTTACTGCTACAAGTATAGGATTGCTGCCCTCTGCATCTGTACATCTGTACCATGAGATTGCAGACATGTCTTCTCTGCTTCCTAAATCAAGTGAGTAATCTACTTTAAGACTGCCCTGTCCGTCATTAGTAATAACTGGTGCCTTTGTAAATGCTGGTGCTTCAATCTTGCTTGGCTTTACAGTAATTCCAACTGCTGCTTCAAGACCTGACTCTGTAGATGCATTTATAATGACCTTCCTAGCTGCATCATCATTATTAGTACCTTCTACTTTGCATGTTCCGTCACCATTATCTGTTAACTTCACATATGCCTTATCTTCGTCTGATACGCTGTATGTTATCTTCTGTGTTGTATCATTAGTTCCATAGAAATAGTTAACTGTTCCTCCTATTGAAGCTGTTTCCTTTCCAGATTCAATCTCTGTGACATCTGATGTTATTGAAAGCTGTGTTGCAACTGTGTCCTGTCCGGCTGCTTTAATTACATCCCTAACTCCTAATGGATCCCAGTCGTCACTGCCCTTTAAAAGATTGTATGTGTTGTAATATGTCTTACCACCTGACACAACCTTGTAGGCATCAAGTACTGACTTGCCTGTCATATCAACGGTTTCTTTAGCACCCTCACCACCGATTGTGATGCTCTGTCCATTATGAATTATGTTGCTCTGATAACACTTTAATGAAGTTGATGGTGTTTTAGTCCATCCAATTGATATAGGTACACTTAAATTACTGTTATATACACAGTCTACTGCGGTAATTGTGCCGCCTTCCTTAGTAAAGAACTGTGTAGGTTCAGCTTCAACATTTAATATCTTACAATTAAATGTACAACCTAAAAATGTTGAACCTGTACCATATGATGAATATAATGGTCTGTTTCCGTAGAAATCAAAATCGCATCCTACATATACAGCATTTGCATTAAGGGCATCATCTGTACTTTCAAAATGACAGTTGTTATAAAGACTTCTTGATGCTCCATTTATTGGGTCAAGATTAAGTCTGCTTATGAAGTTACAGTTATCTGCAAACATCTTGTCTCCTGAAACATCAGCAAGCTGTGCCTGTGTGATTGTCTCTGTTCTCTTTGCCTGATTAAGCTCACTCATAAGCGGATAATCAAGGTCAACGCTACAATAGTTACCTATTGTTATGTTCTTAACTGTAAGTGCACCGCTGCAGTTGAATCTGAACATTGTGTAGTTACCGTTAGAGGCATGTGACTGTCCTCTGTTTCCTGCTAATACAACATTATCAGGATTTCCTGTAAGACCTTTGATAGTAAGATATTCTGAATTAACAACCATTCCATAAGGTACTGAATATCCCTCGGTCTTCTGTACTGTATCTGTTGCTGCCGGATCATCTATCCAATACACATATGGTGCAACATATACTGTCATTGGTTTGTCTGCTGTTCCATTCTTTAATGCATCTGCTGACAATGCCTTAGTAATATCGTTATATACATATGGGTACTGGGCAGCAAGCTCATCTGATAACGATCCATCAAGATATATGGCTGTCTCCGACAACTGGATTGTCTCACCCTGATACTTAATGTAAGTTCCACCGAATTCAACCGGATCAGAACTGTCCATTGGTGTGTAACCTTCTAATGTTTTGTTAATGTCTTTTACTGCTGAATACCTTGCAGTTTTTACTCCTGTTTCCTGTGCAAATGCATAGTATCCCTGTAATGGAGCTAAGTTGCCTGCAACAAGAACGCCAGTCATGACACTGACAGCAACAGAAGCAATAATTTTGTTTCTTCGTATCATATTATTCCTCCTTAATATTAAATTGTTTCTGCTTCTTAAGATGCTTTTATTATATTCACATTGTTTTTTTATAGATACAAAAAAACAGCACGAAATCTTTCAAAATCAAAAAAATATGTAAAAAATCAGTAACAGTTTCTCTATAAACGACCTATAATCAGTATATGATTTTGCTTCGTAAGATATTATTCATATACCAAGGAGACGGCAATGTACCATTTTATTAATGACAATTTCCACACGGATATTGCTACTGTGCCACCATCTTATAAAATGAAACATTTTCATGAACATAACAGATGGGAGCTGATGTTTATATATTCTGGTTCCTGCACACTTTATGTAGGTGATGAAATATATATGTTAAATTCTGGCGGACTTGCTCTTATCCCACCAGACATGGCGCACATGACTACTTACCTCGCCGGAAGTGACCATACAAGATATGTGTTATATTTTAATAATGATGAATTAAAGTGGATTGCTGATGATTCCTCTCAGGATATAGAAAGCATTTTCCATAAACATCCTGTTATCCATATACCAGAAAGACGACTTGATTATATATCATCAATTATCCAGAAGATTTCTTATGAACACAATGGTGTAGATAGTCTGTCTTTATCTTTCATACATTCTTATTTTCATGAACTTATACTTTTTATTCTGCGCTGTCAGATGTATGAAGATAATGTTATTACGAAAATGGATACAGGTAATGAACTTATCCAGAAGGTTATTGAATATATTATCGAGAATTATCACAATGACATAACTATGGCTGCTACTGCAGAACTTTTTAATATGAGTGAATCAAGCCTTTCCAAGAAATTTAAGGCTTTTACAGGCTTCAGATTCAGAGAGTATCTTATTTATGTAAGAACGCACGCAGCAGCAGACCTTTTAGTCAACACCAGCCTCTCTATTACTGAGATTGCTGACAAATGCGGTTTCGCCGATAGTAATACTATGGGCGGCACATTTAAAAAAATCATGGGCGAAGCGCCCGGAAGCTACAGAAAGAGCCATTAATTATATTTTTTTATTTTGGAATGGAGGTTATTATGGCAGATTTTATTTTACTTGATGAAGATTTCTCTGATTTTCCTATTGGTGAATTTCCTTATGATAAGAATCATTCGGCAATGGGTGAGTATCATTTTATCCATTATCCTGGATATTATGGTAAATGGTATGACCCGGTATGCAACCACACTTATAACGGTCAGGGGGCTTCCTGGATTATTTCTGAATATAATGGAAAACATTTTATGGAGCAGATGCGTATCCGCAATGACAAGCCACACCGCACATTTCCTATGCTCACAAGCGGTGACAGATTCTGGCGCGATTATACTATAACTGCAAGTGTGCGTATGTTTACTACCAAATGGGGCAATGCCGGCATTGGTTTTTGTTGTCAGAACTCTGCTAATCTTCTTGTCCTTGTTTTTGAAGAGCATGAGTTAAGACTTGAGTATCGTCATAAGGAGGAGGTTACTGTACTTGATTCTGTACCTTTTGATTACAACTGTGATGATACTTATGTACTTAAGGCTGAGATTAAAGGCAGCCATGTTATTTGCAGCGTTGATGATAAGGTTTATTTTGACCTTGACACTGAATATGCAAGGCAGGGTGGCAAGGTTGCCATTACTGCAACTATCCCAACACAGTTCGGTTTTGTAAATGTTACTACTTCTGAAAGTACTGCTGCTTCTATTGATGCTGCAAGAAATGCTTATAAAGCTGAATGTGAAGATGCACAGGCACATTATCCTAAGATGAAGCTTCTTAAGAAAATTGACCTTAAAGGCTGCGGCACCGGAAGACAGCTTCGTTTCGGTCATCTTCTTGGCAATGGCGAGTATCAGATGGTTATGGCTCAGTGCCAGAAAAGAGTAAACCGTGATGCTTATGGAACAATCAGCTGTCTCACCGCATTTGACCTTGATGGCAATATATTATGGCAGCATGGTGAACCTACTGATAATCACGACATTGGAACTATATCAGCAGATATGCCTATGCAGATATATGATATTGACGGTGATGGCTTTGATGAGGTTATTACAGCCAAGAATTTTGAAGTGCTGATTCTTGATGGCAAAACAGGTGAAGTGAAGAAACGTGCCAAAACACCTTTCTCTTCACCAGAAGAGGACGGAACTATTATCGGTGTTCCTGATAAAATCTACGCATTTGACAGAATTAATCCTGATGGTATGCGTATATGTAATTTCCGTGGTCTTGAAAAGCCACGCGATATTCTCATTAAGGACCGTTATTGCAGGGTGTATGCACTTAACGATGACCTTGAGGTTATGTGGCATTTCCAGAGTGATAAGAATACCGGACATTTTCCTTTTGCAATTGATATTAACGGAGATGGACATGATGAACTTTTAGTTGGTTATAACATGCTTGACTGCCACGGTAATAAAATGTGGACTATGCCTGTTAATGAAGACCATATTGATGAGATTGTTCCAGGCAGATTTGAGTCAGGACCACACAAAGGTACTAAATTCTTTGCCTGTGTTGCAGGAAAGGAAGGCTTCCTGATATCTGATTTTAACGGAAAGCTTCTTAAGAAGGACGGCATAGGTCATGCACAGCGTGTAAGTCTTGCTAATTATCTTCCTAACCGCCCGGGCTATGAAATGGTTGTTGTTAATTTCTGGGGACACCAGGGAATTATATATTTCTATGACAGCGAGGGTAATCAG
>OLRF01003258.1_pt1 | contig 12920 bp, 7 predicted proteins | sample 1672061 | NCBI WGS metagenome assembly OLRF01 (sample SAMEA3136641, study PRJEB25190) | human gut metagenome | reverse complement strand
GGTATTTTTGCTGAATAAGATAACCTAAAGCAACAATTTTCTTAAAAAGAGCGTAAATATTAATGATAAGGAAGAATTAAGACAATATATACCTTATTCAGTCATCAAGCTAAATGAACAGGATAAAAAGAGAAACAGTGAGTTGATTAGTACTTTGGAATGTTATTTGGGTAATAAACAGAGTATAAGAAAAACTTCAGAGTTAATGAACGTTCATCCTAGAACTGTCTCTTATCGTTTATCTAAGATTGTAGATCTAACAGACATAGATTTTGATAATATTGCGGAAATACTTGCAGTAAGAAATGGAATTATAATACTTAAAATATTAGAACAGTTGTAATTAAAGACGAGTCACATAAGTGGCTCGTTATTTATTTTGTAATATTTTATGGTACACTTTAGACAAAAAACTGTTAAAAACTTTTCTCTTTTTACACATTATATTAACAGTTTTATAAGTCTATAATGCAAAAAGATGTAAAAAAAGTGTGTATATATAGAAAATATCAACAATATGGTGCCTTTTAGAACAATTGCGACATGTTTTCTGAATAGTAACTCAGAATATTACAGGAAGGGAAAAGGTCTTGTATGAATAAAATAAAAACACTACTCAATAAATGGGTATTACTCATACTGTGTATTGCGCTTGTTTGTACGCAGGTAAATGCAGCAGGTATAGTCAACTTTAATCAAACTGATAATATACCTCAAGAGACAGTTTATGATAATAATACAAATACAACTGAAACAACTGAGAATATAGAGACATATTACCAAAATGATAAGATCTGTATTTATAACTACAATCAGTTAAAACAGATTGGTTCTGATGCTTATGTTTATACAGGTGATAAGGATGGATCAATTGGTTCTGGAGAAGTAGTAAAGAATGAAGGAACTGAATTGAGATATACATCAGATGCTCAATATGTATTAATGAATGATATTGAGATGAGTACTGATTATATCTGGACACTTCCAAATAACTTTACTGGTAGTATTACAGGTACAACTAGAGAAAGTACATCTCTTTATAATAAAGAAACAGATACCATTACTATCTATAACCCCTATCAGTTAATGGTTCTTGCACAGGATAATTCAGAAACAGAACCAGTAATGTCATTGGATTATGATGCACCTCAGTTTGGCATGGGACAGATGGTATATCCTAATGGAGAGAATCAGCCCTACTTAACTTATAGTAAGTCACATAAGTATGTATTATCTCAAAGCTTTGATTCTAGTAAGCCAGAGTTAGTTGAGAATCAGGTAAGAGAAAATGTAAGTACAGAAAATGCGGAAGGCCGTGACTTTAAGGGACAGGTTGTAAAGACTATTGGGGATAAGACTTATATCCTGATTGGTAATGAAACACAGCTTAGAAAGATAGGAACTGATACACAGGTATATGGCGCAGTTTATCAGGCTTATTTGAATTTAGGCAAATGGTATGTTGATAAGGATAATAGTGGCAAGCCTATTATGCTTTATGGTGGAGATGCCGATTTAAAGAAAAATCAAAATGGTGAAGCTAATTATACTTTTGGAGAAATAAAAAATACAGATAAAAGTTTAAGCAGTGAATCTAGTATATATGCAAGAGGAAGATGTGGTGTTGATCAGGCAACAGGAGAAATTAATCCTAATCTTGATATTGATAAAGCTGCAAATCAGAAGTATAGCGCTAATGCAAATTATATTATCTTCCGTGATATAGATTTAAGTAGTTCAAATTGGAAACCTCTTAACTTTCAAGGCACAATGGTTGGTGCTAAGAGCACTGAAAATAAGATTTGGGATGCAGGTGCAAAGATAGAGAAACCAGTTATTTCTAATGTGAAGGTTCTTCAGGAAGGTAAACTAGATGTTGGAGTACAGATGGGTGTTGGGTTCTTCTCTACACTATCTGATGAAGCGAGCGCTGATGATGTTGGACTTAGTAAAGGAACTGTACTTGTATCTAATTTAGATTTTAAAAATATTGATGTTAATAATCAAAGTAGAGAAACAAAATATGATCAAACTTTAGTCAATGGAGTAGTTTCTGGTTTAGGTTCACTTCTAGGAGGAGTTGTAGATCTTCTCACTTGGCTATTGACTTTTGGTAGTGTGGATGCAGGATTACGAAAAACACTAACCGATGTGTTAAATGCTCGTAAAAAAGATCCAACTGCCCTTGCAACTGGTTCTTTGGCTGGACGTGTTGTTGGAAATGTTGAAATTTCTGGATGTGAAATGAAGGGTAATGTATCAGTTAAAAGCCCAAATAACTATACTGGAGGATTCGTAGGATATACTACAGGAAAAACAGAATACGAAGGTTTATCTAATGCATTAGGAGGAATAACAAAACTCCTTGCTGGTTTATTGAACTTAATTCCAGGTTTAGGATTAGGTGATTTAATCATAATTCTATTAAATAATGCGATTCCATTAAGTAAATTAATCCCTACTGGTTATATTAATGCGAAAATTAAAAACTGTTCAATCAATGGCTTAAGTATTTCTACTTCAAGTGAAAAAGATTATGCAGGTGGATTTATTGGACAACAGAAAGGCACAATTATTGAAAACTGTTCTATTACTAATAGTAACTATACAATTAGTGGAAAAAGATTTACAGGTGGTTTTGTAGGTTTAGCACGTGATGATGTCATTGAAGGTACTCTTTCTGGGGCATTGGATATTGAGACAAAGCTTCCAAAAATGAATCCAGAAAGTTTGCTCTTAAACTGTTCAATAAACAATAAAGGACTCAAAGTCTTAAGTGAAACTTATGCAGGAGGTTTTGCAGGTGCTCTTGCAAATACGTCTGCAGTCAACTGTACTGTTAATTCTACAAATACATTTGAAGTAAAATCGACTAGTGATTATGCAGGAGGCTTTGCAGGTATTGCATCTCTTGGATGGTCTGCAGACTTAGGTAAAGGAGATACTAAAAACAACCTACTAGGTGGTGTTGTTGATCTTGTAGTCAAGCTATTAAGCAGTAATGCGGATATCTCCCCTTCTCTACTATCTTTAGCTGGTGTTAATCCATCTTATATATTAGGTGCTACCGTTAGTGGTCCACTTAATTTAAGTGGTGTAGATTATGTAGGTGGTATGACTGGTAGAGGTAATGGTGCTTATATTGCATCATCGAGTGCTGATTATTTAAATAAAGTATCTTATTGGAGAAATAAAGTATATGACACAGCATCTGTCTCAGTGAAAGATGTAGAACTCTCAGGTGTTCAAAGTATTACAGGAAAGAACTTTGTAGGTGGTATTGCAGGTTCTTTAGGAACTGCTAAAGTAGCCGGATTATTAAATGATACTCTTGGACTTGCTTCATACCTTGGCTTTACTGTAGATAAAGTAACAGTCACAGGCCCTACTACTGGTTTATCTATTACAGGCGAACAGCGTATTGGCGGTGGCTTTGGTGATGCAATTGGTGGTTCAATTAATACAGTCACAATCAAGAATTTAAAGTCTGTAACAGGTAATAACCGTGTTGGTGGAATGATTGGTTTAGCTGGTCCGGGAGATCTTGCGGATACAGGAGGTTTAACAGTTAACCTTCTTGGATTAAATCATCTTTTACAGGTAAAGAACCTATTAAAGGTAGCTTCTGGTGTACGTGTAACAATCAATGATTCTCACGTTATTGGTGTAGCTGATGGCTTAACAGTCAAAGCAACAGGTACTAACAGTGATGGTGGTGTTGTTGATTATGTTGCTGGTGGATTTGTAGGCAAGAGTCATAGCTGTGAAATTAATAAATCCGATGTAAAGAACCTTAAAGAAGTATCCGCAAATGATACAGATGGTTATGCAGGTGGATTTATTGGAACATCACAAACAGGTGGATTAGCTGATGTTGCATCTGAAGAAGATCTTAAAGGTTGGATTACTAAAGATACAAGTGTTTTAGATATCAATGGTTTATTAACTGCAGTTAAGTATCTCATCCCAACTTATACATTGTGTACTGTTACTTATGTAAATGGCGGTGGTGTTTCTGCAGATACGGCTGGAGGTTTCGTAGGAAACTTCCAGAGTGGTACTCTTAATAACTACGATGCAGGACAAGGAAACTATTATTCTGTATATAACTTAGATCATATCAATGGACAGTCTTATGCAGGTGGTTTTGGAGGTAATGTTTACTCTGGTGCACTTGCTGATGCAGGTAAAGGTATTAGTATCCTTGGTGGTCTTAAAGGACTTAATGTTGATGTAGGTCAATTACTTAACCTCATTAACGCCTATATTCCTTATGTACAATATGCTGGTGTGAAGTCAGATTCAGGATTTACAGTCAGTGCGAACAAATTAAAATCAGATGATACTCATGCAGGAAGTGCGGGAGGATTCATTGGTTATGGTAGTGGTGTTCAGATAAGTTATTGTGATGTGACACATTTAAAACATACAGAAGTAAAACCTCCAAAAGATTTAGAATCTACAGAAGTACCTACATACTTTAATAATGAAAGCCAATATGCAGTCACTGGATCAAGATATGCTGGTGGATATATTGGTTACATGGATATTGGTTCTGCAGCTTCTGTAGGTAAAGGATTAAGTATTCTAGGTGCTTCTATAGGTATTAATAATATATTAGATGCATTAAATGTAGTGGTATCTACTATTGAACATTCTCATGTCACTGGAAATCCTGGTGGATTTGCGGTTAAAGCATCTTATAAGAATACGGCTTCTGATGCATCAGAGAATGATGTACTTGGGGATGCAGGTGGATTTGCAGGAAAGATTTCTGGTGGACATATTCAGGATTCTAATGCGAATAACTTCTCTTATATTATTGGTCAGTTAACTGCTGGTGGTTATGTAGGAGATTTACAGCCTGGTAATATTGCAAATGTATTAGATGATGCAAGTATTTTAGGTGGATTAGTAAAAGCTGATAGTGTACTTGCTTCTGTCGCAGAAGATTTTGTACCTACTATTAGAAATAGTTCTACTACATGTGTTCCTTGTGGTGGTGCAGTACGTGCACAGGCATCTTCTACAACACAGGTACAAAGAGGTATGGCTGGTGGTTATGTAGGACATAACGAAGGTGGTCATATCTGGGGTAATAATACAAAGAAATGGAAAGGTAAAGACTATACTGGACCAACAAGTACTTGTAAAGCAGTAAGAATACGTTCTGTATATGGTGAAGAGATTGCGGGTGGATTTACTGGTTTAATGGAATCTGCAGACACTGCAAGTACAGGTAACTTATCTCTATTATGGGGATTAGTAAAGGTAGATAACATACTAGGTGCTTTAAGTGTTGTTTATCCTACAGAAGAGAATACTGCAGTATATGGACCACTTGCCTTGATGGATTATGAAACATGGAATAAATGGGTTGAATTCGTTGGTAAGTATGGTGGTTACGGAAGTGATCTTGCAGAGCATGGTAAGGTAAAAGACCAAGCAGGATTAGATGCTATTATTCATAAATATGCTTATGGGTACAATGTAGTTGCTGGTAGAGTGAATTACCGAGATGAAATTAAACTAGCGATTGGTGGTGCTGCAGGAGGTTATGTTGGCTCTATGCAGACAGGTACTATCACAAATGGTCAGGCATATCAGACTAAGAAAGTAAAAGGATTAAGAACAGCAGGTGGTTTTGCTGGAGAAATGATCAATGGTGGTGCTGCAAATCTTGGTGGTGTCAATATTCTTGGTCTTAATCTTCAATTAGGAAGAATGATTGATGTACTGAATGTATTTGTTCCAGTAATTAAGCAATCTTCAGTAGAAGGCTACCAAAGTGGATTGATGGTTGAATCTACAGGAACTGGTTATAAGGATAACTGTGGTTATGCTGGTGGTTATGTAGGTAAACTCATTGGTGGACAAGTCTGGGGAGACAATACTGCACATTGTCAGGTAAAGAAACTTAGACGAGTAGATGGTAGAAGCTACGTAGGTGGTTTTGTAGGAAGTTCTAGACCTGGTTCTGTAGCAACACTTAACCTTACTGCTGGTGAAGGATTATTAAGCAAACTTCTTAATAAACTACTTAGTACCCCTTCAGATCTCATTAAAGTACTTAATGCGACAGTCGTAACAATCAATTATGCAGACGTTGAATCCTGGGATGATTGGGGATTTATCGTAAATGGTGCTTATACAACAGGTAACAAGAATACCTCTTATGCGAAAACTGCAGGTGGTTTTGCAGGAATGCTGGAAGGTACAGTTCTTGGTAAAAAAGATAAGCAAGAAGCTGGTATTTCTGTAAATAATATCCGTTCTGTTATTGCAGGTGAATACGCTGGTGGATGTTTTGGTGTTGCGGATGTGGCAGGAGTTGCAAATATCAGTGCAGGAAATGAAACATCACTATTAGATAAGTTGTTAAAACTTGGAAGAACAGATGTATTAGACGCTTTTAGAAGTTATGTATATTACGGAAATATAAGTGGAAGTAAGGATGCAGGACTAAGTGTTAATGCTAATGTTGCAGTGAAATCTGGACAGAACAATCAAGTCACATATAGCGGTACAGCCGGAGGTTTTGGTGGTTCCCTTCTAAATGGTTCCATAAAGAATAGTACAGTTACACAATTAAGTAATGTAAGAGGCTTAAATAGTGTAGGTGGATTTATTGGTTACTCTGGTAAGAGTGGTGTTGTGAAAGCTGATAAGATTGATGTTCTAGGAGATAGTACAGGACAGCTTCTTGGTGGAGCATTAGGTGTCATGGATATCTTTGGTTCTCATATTGATAATTGTAATGTAAGTGGTACAAGTGATGGATATACAGTACAGAGTCAGAATGGAGACGAACAGATTGCTGGTGGATTTATTGGTTATGCAAACCTTGCAAGAATGTCTAAGTGTACAGCAGGAAGTGACAGTGATTTGAATAGTGGATTAAAACAGGTTGCATCTGGAGGAACAGCAGGAGGATTTGCAGGTAGAACAAGCTTTGCATATCTTGCAGATTTAAAACTGGATTCTGGACCAGTCAATGTCATATTTATGCTTGTGAACAAACTTATAGAAGCACTTTATCTAGATAAGTTACAGGGTTCAAATCTTCTAAAAATCAATCTAGGAATTATAAAAGTAGAAGCGTTATATAAGGGAAATCTTCTTCATGTCAATCTTCTAGGTTTAGATATATCTGTAGGTCTTTCTAAGAAATCAACAGATAATAAACAACAGACAGATTTTGCGATTATTACTATTGGAGATTCATCTATTAAACTCCCATGTGATGAGAATGGTTTATTAGATGATAATGATACAAAGTCAAATATCAGTGTCAGTCTTATTAAAGCAAACCGTACAAAGATTACTGATAGTAATGTGTATGGTGTGAGCTATGGATATGATGTTTATGCTGGTGGTGCCAACAACAATACTGATGGTACTTCAAAGGATGGACGCAGTGGTGGTTTTGTAGGATTTAATGATGAAGGTTTATTAAAGAATAACAACATGTACTACTGTGACGTAGTTAGAGGGACTAAGGATCTTGTAGGACCTTTTAGTGGTAAGAGTAAATTAGATTCAGTTTACCCTTCTAATACAGTAGATAAGGTTGAAGGTGAAGGAAACAACTACCGTATTTACAGAAAATTGGATAAATCTTTCAAAGAAATCAAAGGCAATAATCAGAAATTAAATAGTGATTATGAAAACAATGATGGTTGGGATATTTATACAATCAAACATATGAATATAGTTAAAGCCTTTAATGATTTAAAGAATGCGGTTCTATCAAATGGTAGTGAGAAAGCTGATTTAAAGGCATATGAATCACCTGCCAAAGCAGTATTAATGTCTGATACAAAGACAACTCTAAATACTGGTGAAAGTGAGACACCAGAACCATCTGAGTCACAGGATCCATGTGATAAGCTGGTTAAACTCACTATAAATAAAGTCTGGAAGGATTTCGATAACTTTGATAATAAACGACCAGACAGTATTACGGTAACAATTTCTCGTACTTGGAAGGACGATAACAGTGTAGAACATACAGAAGTCGTTCCAAAGTATGAGAGTTACGAAATAACAGGTTCTAGTAACAAATCAACATGGCAAGAAGTAATTAAAGGTCTTCCTGCCTATTTCAAAGAAAATGATAGAACTGTTCGTTATTATAAATATTCCGTAACAGAAGCGGAAATTAATGGTTATACAACAACTATTAAGACATCAGATGATGGCTTTACGTTTACGATAACCAATAAGCATTTCCCATGTCTTCCAAATACTGGAGGATTTGGAAACTACTTATTTTATGCGATAGCAATTCTGCTTTTCCTTGTTTATTTCGTTATGAGATACAGAAAGAATAAGCAAAATAAAGCAGAAAAACTATAAAGAGAAATGAAAAAAAGGAGAAAAAGTTATGAAAAGTATTAAACGCATTATAGCATTGTTACTAACTGCGGTTATGACAATGACTATGTCCGTAACAGCATTTGCAGCAGAACCTAGCTGTAGTCTTACTGTAAATGTAAAAGGTGGACAAGAAAGTGGACTGGATTTAAAGGGACAGACAATTAACTTATATAAGTTATTTGATGTGACTACATCACAGTCTGGAAACAAAACAAACTATGCTTATACAGTAAATGATACTTATAAAGCAACATTAGCAGCTACATTAAATCTTGGTAATACTGCTACGAATGAAGCATTAGTGGAAAAGGTAAGTGGACTTGATAAAACTAGCGTTCAGAAGTTTGCAAATGATTTCACCGCAAAAGCTTTAACAAGCAGCTTAGCAGCTACTGCAACTTCTGGAAAGATTAAAGATTCTAGCCAATCTTATACATTTAATAACTTAGCTACAGGTTACTACTTAGTATATTTAAAATGTGGAAAAGAAATTCAGTCTTCATTAGTTACAGTAGAAAAAGCAACAAATACTATAAACTTAAAAACTGAAGCTCCAAGCATTACAAAAACAGCTGATAAAGCAACTGTAAATATTGGAGATGTAGTTACTTATACAGTTACTGGTTCAGTACCAGATATAACTGGATATGACAAGTATGTATATACTATCCACGATGAATTATCAAAAGGTCTTGATTTCGTAAAGAATGCGAAAGGAGATGCTCTTGATAGTGCAAATGAAGTAAACGTAACAGTTGCATTCAAAGATGCTACTGATGCAAGCACAGCTCCTACTACAGCAACTCTTTCAGGCGCTGGAAACAGAACTATGGCTCTTGACTTATCTGCATGGGTAAGAGCTAACCAGACAAACAAAGGTAAAGAATTCACAGTAACTTACTTTGCTAAAGTGAATAAAGATGCAGTTGTAACAGAAAAGAACAAAGCCACATTAGAATATGGTAACAAACCAGGTGAAACAACAACTACTACACCAAGTGAAGCTAAAACACCTACATACCATCTTGATATCAACAAGATTAAAACAGGATCTAAAGAAAAGTTAGCAGGTGCAAAGTTTAGTCTTTACACATCAGAAACTGATGCAAAAAATGGAACAAATCCTATTAAAGTTACAGGAAGCAATGGAAATTATGTTGTAAATCCAGAATCTACTACTACAGAATTTGAATCAGTTAAGTCAATTGATGTTGAAGGTTACAACCTCCGTGTTAATGGTCTTGCAGAAGGAACATACTATTTAGTAGAAACAAAGGCACCAGACGGATTCAACAAGTTAACTGCTCCAATCGTAATTAAAATCACAAAGAGCACAGATACAGATGTAAATAAGTGGACTATCTCAAAAGATGGTACAGTAGAAACAGATAAAATCATCGATGTAGAAAACAGCACTGGTTCTATCCTTCCATCAACAGGTGGTATGGGTACTATCGCATTTACTGTTGTTGCAGGCCTTCTTGTATTAGGTGTTGCAGTAAGCTTTATCCGTGATAGAAAAAGAGAAAACTAAGAAATAGTTTTTAATGGAATGAGCGGTTATCTTTCTTAAAAGATAACCGCAATTCCAATTATTTATATATTAATAGGGAGAATGAAATGAAGTGTATGAAGATTAAAATTACTAAAAATGATATTATTCGTTTGTTTGTACTTTTGATTGCATTCTCCGTGTTGTTATATCCTAGCTTTAGTAGTTATCTGAATGAGAAGAATGGTTCTAAGGCTATCTCTTATTATGATAAAGAGAGTGTAGAACTCTCTAAAGCAGATAAGATAAGAATGTTGGAAGAAGCACGTGCTTATAATAGAGAGATGTTAGGAAATATAGATCTTATAGATCCATTTTCACAGGAAGATACAAAGTTAGATGCACGTTATGAGAGTTTATTAAATGTAGATGGTTCTGGAATGATGGGATATATACGTATTCCTAAGATTCATATAGAACTACCTATTTATCATGGTACAAGTGAAACAGTCTTACAGGCAGGTGTAGGACATTTCTGGGGTACTTCTTTGCCTGTTGGTGGAGAGAGTACTCATACAGTATTAACGGGTCACAGAGGGCTGCCTACTAAGACATTATTCACAAATATAGATAAGCTAAAAGAAGGAGATATATTCTATATCAAGGTCTTAGATGAAACATTGGCTTATGAGATAGATCAAATAAAAACAGTATTACCAGAAGAGACAAAAGGATTATCTATAGAACCTGGCAAAGATTATGCCACATTAGTGACATGTACACCTTATGCAATTAATACACATAGATTATTAGTGAGAGGACATCGTATACCATATCAAGAAGCTACAAAGAAAGTGCCTGATACAAATATTAAACCAGAATTATCATTTACGTCTAAGGTATTAATTATGGCAGTAATTGTGATTTTGATAGGTTTAATTATCGCAATTATTTACTGTATAAGGGATAAAAAAAGGAGGAAACTAACATGAAGGTAAGAAATATTATTGTGTTTATGATTGTTTTTCTTATGAGTACGTTCATGAATGTTTCAACTATTCATGCAGAGAGTAGTTCTAGAAAAGGAAGTATACAGATTGTATATAAGGGTAGAAATGAATTGAATCAGGAAGTGAATCTTTCAAATGCTAAGTTTTCAATCTATCAGGTTCAATATATGAGTAATGATACATTGACATGGAAGGATAACTTTAAAGATTCACATATATCGTTAGTAGATACCAGTGCAGAGGCAAGAGAAAAACAAGCCAAACAATTATATAAATATGCACAACAGAAAGATATATCTTGTTCACTACAAGAAACTAATACATTAGGTCGTACAACATTTAGTAATTTAACGCAAGGTATTTATTTGATTGCACAAGAGGGATATGTAGAAAGTGGTAAAAGTCAGTTTGAATCTGCTCCTTTTCTAGTTGAGATTCCTTCTCTTGTGGATGGAAGTGTAGAATATAATGTTACTATAGAACCCAAGGCTGAATGGGTAAAACCAGTAAAGCCCACACCGTCTAAACCTCATAAACCACATGTAAAAACAGGTGATGATACAAATATATCTGTATGGGTTATAGCTGCGATAGAAAGTTTATGTATTATGATATTGCTGTATAAGAATAAGGCTGATTCTCTATGAATCAGTTTTTTTACTAGAGAAGTTGAGTAAAATTTGATGAATCATAATACAAATGTTAGAATGGTTAGGATGGAGGTTTTTTTATGAATATTGTTTTAATACTTGCTTGTATGGCTGTATTCTATAATATCGATTTACTCAGCTATAATTCAGAGTATCTCTCAGTACAGCAGACAAAAAACTTAAAAGGGATATTTACACTCATAGTATTATTCCATCACCTCGCAATATTTGCATCTGTAGGTGATGTCTATAATATTTTTATTAATTCTGGATACATTGCGGTAGGTGGGTTCTTATTCATTTCTGGATATGGCTTAATGTACCAATATATGCATAAAGGAAGAAATTATGTAAAGTCATTTCCTAAAAGAAGAATACTCACAATACTTATTCCATCTGTTGTAATGGCTATTGCCTATTTTGTATTGAAACAATACAGATATGGTTATACTTTAGGTGCTCTTATCTATGATTTTAAAAGAGGTGCTTCTGTTATTAGTAATGGATGGTATATCAATGCGATTATTTATTTCTATATTGCTTTCTTTATTTCTATGCTTCTTTGTGAACTCATTAAGAAACGTAGAATTATGATCATCTTTACTTTTATCTTTACATATCTCTATATCTTCTTATGTATGAAGTTTAAGTTTGAAGATCATTGGTTTAGTGCAGCCTTTGCTTTCTATTTTGGTATACTATGGGCTATGTTTAAATCTCAAATTGATTCTAATCTCAAGAAAACAATTCCCATTATTATTGGTTGTCTTTTTGTATTCTATTATGTATTGAATGTATTCACTCCATTTAAGTATGGCTGGATGGAATTCAAATGTTTAATGTATCTTGCAATTATCGTGATATTAGGAATGAGAATCAAACTTCAAAGTCCCCTTATGGAATGGGTAGGAGATCATTCTTTAGAAATCTATTTAGTACATGGACTATTTTTTGAAATATTAAGAAATAACCATATTAATATAGTAGATAACTTTGAATTCATGGTTACTCTACTCATGCTTACATTCATATCTTCTTATGTGCTTCATAAGATATTCACATTCATAAACAAAAAAATTATAAATAGTTAAGAGGAGTGCTTATCACTCTTCTTTTTTCTATGATGAAGCCGGGTGATATATATGAATAAGATATTAGTAGTAGACGATGAACTAATATTAAATCTAGTAGGAATAAGCTTGAAAGAAGCATGTAAAGAACATGCAATAGAAATCATGAATAAAAAATTATGCTTAGAAGAATATACAAATATTAAATATAGTCAAAATACAAAATAAGATGTCACATAAATATAAGTAAATATGTGAAATAAACCCCGAATTGCAAGCAGAAACTGGAAATAAGAAGATAAATTAGATTTTATAGAAA
>OLRF01003240.1_pt1 | contig 12982 bp, 10 predicted proteins | sample 1672061 | NCBI WGS metagenome assembly OLRF01 (sample SAMEA3136641, study PRJEB25190) | human gut metagenome | reverse complement strand
TTATGATAATAGCTTTCATATTATTGCCAAGCCAGACGATTATCATAGGGGCAAGTGCTGATTTGGGCAGGCTGTTAAGCACAATAAGGAAAGGCTCAAGGCAGTCTGATAAGCCTTTCCACAGCCAGAGAAGAATTGCTGCTCCCATTCCGACAATTATAATAAGGAAGAAAGATAAAAATGTTTCAAAAAGTGTCGTCCATATATGAATGAATATGCTGTTATCTTTAGCCATAGCAATAAAAGTTGTGCATATTCTTGATGGTGAGCTGAATATAAATGAATTAAGAATACCAGTACGGGTTGATATTTCCCAGGCGGCAATAAATGCCATTAAAATCAAAAATCTTAATACAGTTATGGAGATTTTATATAATCTTATGTGGTTAAGATATTGTGTACGGGAGTTAGAGATGTCTTTTTTATTGATTGCTTTGATAGATTTATTCATTGTATATCCTCCCATATTTCATTAAAATATCCTGCAAATTCAGGAGCCTGTCTTGAAGTAAATGGTGTTCTGTCAGGAATGGAAAGGTTAATATTAACAACTTTTTTAATATGTGCAGGCCTGTGTGAAAGAATAACAACACTATCGCCCATAGAGATAGCCTCCGATATATCGTGAGTAACAAGAATGGCTGTTTTTTTCTGCTCTTTAATGATTTTGCCGATATCATCAGATACTTCAAGCCTCGTCTGGTAATCAAGAGCGGAAAATGGTTCATCAAGCAGAAGAATATCCGGGTTAAGTGCAAGGGTTCTTATTAATGCCGCACGCTGACGCATGCCGCCGGAAAGCTCCTCCGGGCGCTTGTCGCCCCAGCCAGCCAAACCGACGTGCTCGAGCGTTTCCGCTGCACGCTTGTCCATCTCCGCGCGGGAAATGCCGCCGCGAATCTCCATCGGCAGACGCAGGTTTTCGTTCACCGTGCGCCACGGAAACAGCAGGTCGCGCTGCGGCATGTAGCCGCAGTAGCCGCGCCGTCCGTCAATGCTCTTGCCGTCTACCAGAATCTCGCCGCTCCTGCGCGGCAGAAGCTGGTTGGTCAGGCGGAAAATCGTGGATTTGCCGCAGCCGGACGGCCCGATGACCGACACAAATTCTCCCTTCTCAAGATGGAAGGACAGACCGTCAATGATGTTAAAATCCTCACTGTCGTACTGAAAAACGACGCTCTGAAACTCCAGCATAGCTTACATCGCCTCGTTCCAGGCCATGTCCCAGAACATGCTCTCGTAGCGCGAGCACGCGACGAAAATATCGGTCAGACGCGCAAGCTGCGACTCGGTATAGCCCTCACTCAGACGCTCCATATAAGCGACCAGCTTGCGGTTTTCTGCCGCATAGTCCTCGGATGCGTAGCCCTGCACCCATTCACCGTAGAACTCATGCTGATCGGCGTTCGGGTAGTTGGCGACGATCCACTTGGCGATGTATTCATAGCTGAGTGCACACGAAAGCACAGCCGCCATAATCTCCGCCGGACCTTCCTCGGCTGCAACAGCGCGCATGTAGGATGTGTAAGACTCGTTATTCAGCGATGGCTTGACGCGCTCTGCGTCCTCCTCGGTGATGCCGAGACGGTTCATGTAGCCGCGGTGAATGTTCATCTCACCGCCGAGAATATTCGCCACCGAGGTTGCGAATACACGCATGATCTCGGGATCGCGGGACTTGACAACGCCCTGCGCGAACACCTTTGCGTAATCAAACAGGTAAACATAATCCTGCAGAAGATAAAAACGAAATTTTTGAATGTCGAGGCTGCCGTCGGCAATACCGTGGACAAACGGATGGTTCAAATAGCCTTCCCAGATGTCCTGCGTTGCGGCAAGCAGTCTTTCGGTGGTTTTGTTGTTCAAGGTGGTACCCCCAATGAAAGTATGTTGATGATTTTCCTAAGACTGACGGCAAAATTCTGCCGGCAGCATTTTTCTGCTTACAGAATCTGCAAACAGAGGTTCGTCGTCAGTTCGTCCGCATTCAGCAGACTTACTGCGTCGATCAGGCGCGTACGAAAGGAAGCGGTGCCCTCCATCTCTTTACGCACACGCGCCTCGGCTGTTTCTCCGCAATGCTTCATCACCTCCGATGCAGTGACTGCGGCTTCTAACAATATATCTGGATTCGCACCGCAGTACACGCCGGTCAGTGAGGTGAGCATACAGCCTGCGCCGGTAATCCGCCGCAGATACGCACTGCCGCCGCGTACCACTGCGGTACGGGTTCCATCGGTAATTACATCCATCGCGCCGGTGAGCATGACGACAGCTCCGGTCCGGCGGCTGAACGACCGCAGCCACGCTGCGGATTCCTGTAAATTGTCCTCGGTCACGCTGTCGAGCGCACTGGCTTCCACGCCGGTCTCCTGCTCGGCTCCTGCGGCGAGCGCCCGCACCTCGGATGCATTGCCGCGAATGACCGAAACAAGATTTTCGCTCAACAGGCGAGAACACATTTCACGCCGGAGCGTGCTGGCACCGGCGGCTACCGGATCGAGCACGACCGGACGGCCGTTGCGCTTTGCAATTTTGGCTGCACGCAGCATGGCCTCCTGTGCACGGACAGCGCCCATGTTGATTACAAGTGCCTGTGCGTGCGAGGTAATCTCCTCGACCTCACGCTCATCCTGCGCCATAATGGCCGTGCCGCCTGCCGCAAGGATGATATTCGCGCAGTCGTTGATGGTAACATTATTGGTGATGGAATGCACCATCGGTGTGCGGTTCTGCGTGTTTTCGAGAACGGCTTTAATAGTATCGATCAATGCTTAGCACCTTCCAGTGCGCTGAGAACATGCGTGCGCTTGAGGGCGCTCAGCACCAGAACCGAAATCGCCGCACCTACCGCAGTGGACACGAGGAAGGACGGCACAAAGGTGAACAGAGCTGCCTTGGTATTGCCCATCACGAATGCGGCAATCGGGTAGGAAGCCAGACCGCCGAGAATGCCGGTGCCGAATACCTCACCAACGTAAGCGACCGGCAGCTTCGGGCAGGCCTTGTAGGCCAGACCGCACAGCAGCGCACCAATCATCGAGCCGGGGAATGCCAGCAGACTTCCCAAGCCGAGCACATTGCGAATCAGTGCTGCTGCAAAGCCCATGCCGAGCGCGTACCACGGGCCCAGCAGAACGGCGCCGAGCACATTTACCATATGCTGCACCGGCGAGCACTTTGCGCCAAGCACCGGTATGGAAAACAGGCTGCCAACGACTGCAACTGCGACGAGAACGCCTGCAATGGTCAGTTTACGGATAGAATTCTTTTTCATTGTCTTTCACTCCTCCGAAAAAATACGGCAAAAATGATTAAGCGGACCGCAGCCATGCCCCAGACCGGGTGCATGACGGATAGCGTCGGTGACGTACTCTTTAGACAGCTTTACCGCCTCGGGCACGCTGTGGCCAAGCGCCAGATTGGATGCGATCGCAGAGGACAGTGTGCAGCCCGTGCCGTGCGTGCTGGTGGTGTTGATCTGCTCAATCTCAATGCGGTGACAGGTCTCGCCGTCAAATAGTACATCCACCGCACCTGCGATGTTCTTGCCACCCTTGACGAGCACGTTCCTGCAGCCCTTGGCATAGATGCGGCGTGCTGCCTCCTCCATGTCCTCGGGCGTGCGGATTTCCATATCTGCCAGATACTGCGCCTCCGGTACGTTCGGAGTCAGCACCTCAGCAAACGGCAGCACGGTCTCAATAAGTGTGCCGACAGACGCCGGATCCATCAGTGGATCACCGTTTTTGGCGAACATCACCGGATCAATCACGATGTGCGCCGGCTTGTACTGTGCCAGCTTGCCGGCTACCGCCTTCATGCACTCCGGCGAGGACAGCATGCCGATTTTAACCGCATCCGGCACGATGTCTTCAAACACCGCGTCAATCTGCTCCTCGATCATCCGGGGACTGATGTCCTGAATGTCGATCACGCGTGCGGTGTTTTCCGCTACGACTGATACGATAACGCTCATGCCGAACACGCCGTGTGCCGCCATGGTTTTCAGATCGGCCTGTACACCTGCACCACCGGAGCAGTCCGAACCGGCAATGGTAAGCACTGTTTTCATTCCTGTTCCCTCCAATTTTATCATCGCTGCCGGGAAAATAAAAAACGCCTCGTTTTCACCCTGCGGCAAAACCGAAGCACTCAATCCCAGCAATGCGACAGCTTCCCTACAATGGCATTAACCAACAGGTTCAAAAGGTTGGGTTTCTCGCCCTCTCAGCCGCTCATCACAGCACCCTTGCTTGTCTTTTATATAATATCAGTATAAGCCGTGTAAAATGCATTTGTCAAGTATAGAATCTTGCTGTATCTGATACGCCGTTAAAAAATAAACAAATTTTTATTTATCAATACTGCCGGATTTGCAGGTGTTGCCCAAATTGCATTTTTCGTCTCCTGTCCGGTTGACAAACGGCAAAAAGAGGTCTATTATACGAATTGTTCAGCAGCCAAATGCTTTGAACAGGACATGACGTATCCGTATCACCGCTCACAGAAAGCCGTCGGTCGTGCAAGACGGCAGCAAGGCACGGGTTCGCTATCCCCTGCGAGCAGCTTCGATCAAAGGCAATGCCGAGTAGTCGAGGCCGGATATCCACCGTTAACAGGAAAAGCCCTCCGGAAGAATGCGGTACCGGGCGGCAATGAGAGGTCGGCAGCGTACTGTCGGCAAGCAAAGTGGTAACGCGGAAGTAAATACAGCAATAATGTATATGCCTTCGTCTTTGCAGGATCATCTTCGTGATCCTCCTGCATGGACGAAGGCTTTTTTGCGTACCTTTGGCTGCGGAATCGCAAATCATTTCAAGAAAGAGACGAAAAAACATGAACACACTTGTAATTGTGCTGATCGCGGCTGTTGTTCTGTTCGGCGCGTACGTTTTCTACGGACGCTGGCTGGCGAACAAATGGGGTATCGACCCGAAAGCCAAGACGCCTGCCGTTGAATTTAATGACGGCAAGGACTTTGTACCGACCAACGGCTGGACGGTATTCAGTCACCAGTTCTCCTCCATCGCGGGCGCAGGCCCTGTAACCGGCGCAATTCAGGCTGCGGCGTTCGGCTGGCTGCCGGTACTGCTGTGGGTGCTGATCGGCGGCGTATTCTTCGGCGCGGTAGCCGACTTCGGCGCACTGTACGCTTCGGTTAAGAACAAGGGCAAGTCGATGGGTATGCTGATTGAGAAGTACATCGGCAAAACCGGCCGCAAGCTGTTCCTGATTTTCTCGTGGATCTTCTGCTGCATCGTTGTTGCGGCATTCGCAGATATGGTTGCGGGCACATTCAACGCCTACACTGTCACTGACGCAGGCGTTACCGAGCTGGCTGCTGCCGCAACCACCAACGGTGCGGCAGGCATGATCTCCATCATGTTTATGGTATTCGCGGTTGTGCTCGGCCTTATCCAGAAAAAGTTTAACCTGACCGGCTGGAAGGAAGCCGTTGTCGGCATTGTGTGCATCGTTGCCTCCTTTGCAATCGGCATGAACTGCCCGCTTATCTTCGGCAAGGCAGCATGGAGCTATATCACCTTCGTTTATATCTTCTTCGCCGCTGTCCTTCCGATGTGGCTGCTCAAGCAGCCGCGCGACTACATGACCACCTTCATGTTCATCTGCATGATCGCAGGCGCAGTTGTCGGTCTGGTTGTTGCACATCCGACTATGAACCTGCCGGTATTCACCGGTTTTACCAATGAGAAGCTCGGTACGATGTTCCCGATCCTGTTTGTAACCGTTGCATGCGGTGCGGTTTCCGGTTTCCACAGCCTGGTTTCCTCGGGTACGTCCTCCAAGACCATCGAGAACGAAAAGGACATGCCCAAGGTTGGCTATGGCGCAATGGTGCTGGAAAGCCTGCTGGCTGTTCTGGCACTGTGCGTTGCCGGTGCTGCTGCAGCAGCTGACGGTACGCCGGCAGCGGGCACGCCGTTCCAGGTATTCAGCAGCGGTGTCGCAGGCTTCTTCGAGATGTTCGGCGTTCCGGTTTATGTTGCCACTGCATTTATGACCATGTGTGTTTCCGCACTGGCGCTGACCAGTCTGGACGCGGTTGCGCGTATCGGCCGCATGAGCTTTCAGGAGCTGTTCTCCGTCGATGACATGGAGCATGCCGAGGGCTGGCGCAAGCTGTTCTGCAACGTATATTTCTCCACGGTTATCACGCTGGCATTTGGTTTCCTGCTCACCAAGATCGGCTACGCCAATATCTGGCCGCTGTTCGGTTCTGCCAACCAGCTGCTGAGCGCTCTGGTGCTCATCACGCTCTGCGTATTCCTCAAGGTTACCGGCCGCAGCAACAAGATGATCTTCCCGCCGCTGATCATCATGCTGTGTGTTACCTTCACCGCGCTGGTGCAGCGTTTCCTCGCTATGGTAAAGGCGATCTCTGCTGCCGCCTCAACGGCTATTCCGGCCGGTGAGACCACTTGGGGCGCGGTATTCATCGCAAACGGTCTGCAGCTTATCCTTGCGGTACTGCTGATCGTGCTCGGTCTGACGATCGTTATCCACTCGTTCAAGAGCTATGCCAAGAGCGAGAGAAACAGCGAGAACGCGTAAAGCTGATTTCTCCATATAACAAAAACGGCTTCGAAAAACCGAAGCCGCAAGACTATCGAAAAACCCGGTTGCAGCCTAATCGCAACCGGGTTTCTTGATAGGAAAAATTCACGGAGTAATAATTACGGATTACTCATTCCTGATTATTCTTAAAGCTGTTCGCGGATCAGTGCACCCATCTCGGAGGTGGACAGTACCTTCTCACCCTTTGCGGCGATGTCCGCGGTGCGGTGACCTGCGTTGAGGACATTCTCAACAGCGGTTTCGATGGCGTCTGCCTCGGCCTTGAGGCCGAACGAGTAGCGCAGCATCATCGCGCACGACAGGATGGTCGCGATCGGGTTCGCGATGCCCTTGCCCGCGATGTCCGGCGCGGAGCCGTGGATGGGCTCGTACATACCCTTGCCGCTCTCGTTCATGGAGGCGGACGGCAGCATACCGATGGAGCCGGTGATCATGGAAGCCTCATCGGACAGAATATCGCCGAACAGGTTGCCGGTTACGATAACATCGAACTGACCCGGATTGCGGACAAGCTGCATCGCGCAGTTGTCAACGTACATATCGGTGTACTCGACCTCCGGGTACTCGTCCTTGATGCGGTGCATGGTTTCGCGCCATACGCGGCTGGTTTCGAGCACGTTTGCCTTGTCTACCGAGCAGACCTTCTTATTGCGCTTCATCGCCATCTCAAAAGCACGGCGGCCGATGCGCTCTACCTCATAAACCGAGTAGTTCATGTCGTCCGCGCCGGTCTCGCCCCAGCCCTTGTCGCTCTCGCGGCGGTAGTGCTTGCCGAAGTAAACGTCGCCGGTCAGCTCACGGCAAACGAGAATGTCGAAGCCGTCACCAATAATCTCAGGCTTGATCGGGCACGCATCCGCAAGTGCCTTGTGCATCTGCGCCGGGCGCAGGTTGACGAACAGACCCAGTGCGGCGCGCAGACCGAGCAGTGCCTTCTCCGGGCGCTTTGCGCTCGGAACATCGTCCCACTTCGGGCCGCCTACCGCGCCGAGCAGCACGGAATCCGCATTCTTGCAGATCTCGATGGTCTCATCGGTCAGCGGGATGCCGTTCTTGTCGATCGAGCAGCCGCCTGCGAGGACCTCCTGGAAATTGAACTTGTGGCCGAACTTCTCGCCGACCTTATCGAGCACGAGCATAGCCTCGGATACGATCTCCGGGCCGATGCCGTCACCCTTGACAACAGCAATATTGTATTCCATGGGATTATGCCTCTCTCTCCTTGAGCGACTTGAGCAGGCCGCCCGCCTTGATGATGTTCTGGATAAACGGCGGGAATGCAGCTGCCTGCCAGCTCTCGCCCTTGGTAACGTCGGTGATCACGCCGGTGTCGAAGTCTACTTCTACCTCGTCGCCTGCATCAATGCCGTTCGCCGCTGCCTCGCACTCGAGGATCGGCAGACCGATGTTGATGGCGTTGCGGTAGAAGATACGCGCGAACGAGGACGCGATAACGCAGGAAACGCCGTTCTCACGGAGAACAAGCGGTGCGTGCTCACGGGAGGAGCCGCAGCCGAAGTTGCGGGTCGCGACAACGATGTCGCCCGGGTGCATATTCTTGACGAAATCCGCGTCGATGTCCTCCATTGCGTGGGTGGACAGCTCCTTCGGGTCTGCGATATTCAGATAACGTGCGGGGATGATAACGTCGGTATCGACATTATCGCCGTACTTGAAAACCTTGCCTTTTGCGTTCATGGTATGTGTTTCCTCCCTTACTTCAGGTCGTCCGGTGCGCAGATATAGCCTGCTACCGCACTTGCGGCAGCGACGGCCGGGCTTGCCAGATAAATTTCCGAGGTGATATGACCCATACGGCCGACAAAGTTGCGGTTGGTGGTGGAAACCGCCTTCTCGCCGTGCGCCAGGATACCCATATGACCGCCGAGGCACGGGCCGCAGGTCGGCGTGGAAACGATAGCGCCAGCCTGAATGAAGATCTTGGTCAGACCCTCCTCAATGCACTGCAGGTAAACTTCCTGTGTTGCGGGGATGATGATGGTGCGCACATTCGGATTTACCTTGCGGCCCTTGAGGATTTCGGCTGCAACGCGCATATCGTCGATGCGGCCGTTGGTGCAAGAACCGATGACCGACTGCTGAACCTCAATATGGCCGAGGTCGTCAATGGTCTTGGTGTTCTCCGGCAGGTGCGGGCACGCGATGGTCGGACGGAGTGCAGACAGGTCGATCTCGATGGTCTGCTCGTACTCGGCGTCAGCGTCGGCCTCGAATGCGGTAACCTCGCGGTTTACGCGGCCCTTGATGTAATTCATCGTCTTGTCGTCTACCGGGAAGATGCCGTTCTTCGCACCGGCCTCGATGGCCATGTTGCAGATGGTGAAGCGGTCGTCCATGGACAGCGCGTGTGCGCCCTCGCCAACGAACTCCATCGACTTGTACAGCGCGCCGTCCACGCCGATCTTGCCGATGATGTGCAGGATAACGTCCTTGCCGGATACCCACGGGCTCAGCTTGCCGGTGAGCACAAACTTGATGGCGCTCGGCACCTTGAACCATGCCTTGCCGGTCGCCATGCCCGCCGCGAGGTCGGTAGAACCGACGCCGGTCGAGAATGCGCCCAGTGCACCGTAGGTGCAGGTGTGGCTGTCCGCGCCGATGATAAGCTCACCGGGAGCGGTCAGACCTTTTTCCGGCAGCAGCGCGTGCTCGATACCCATTGCGCCAACGTCGAAGAAGTTTACGATGTTGTACTTCTTGGAGAACTCGCGGCACTCGAGGCACTGCTCAGCGGACTTAATATCCTTGTTCGGTGCAAAGTGGTCCATTACGAGTGCGATCTTGGTGTTGTCGAACACCTTATCGAAGCCCGCCTTCTCCATCTCTCGGATGGCAACCGGACCGGTGATATCGTTTGCCAGCGTGAGATCTACGTTTGCCTCGATCAGCTGACCTGCCGTTACGCTTTCCAGACCCGCATGCTTTGCGAGGATCTTCTGCGTCATTGTCATACCCATAACAGCGTTCCTCCTGCTGAATTAGTCGTTAAAATACTTGTTAATGCCGTTGATGTACGCCTTGATGGACGCCTCCATAACGTCAACCGATACGCCGCGGCCGGTAACAACCTCGTTGCTGCCGTCTACGCGGATCTTGACAATAGCTTCGCTCTGTGCGTCCTCGCCGTCGGTCAGTGCGCGCAGCGAGTAGTCCTCCAGAACGATTTCCTTGCCGATGATCTTGTCGATTGCATGGAACGATGCGTTGATCGGGCCGTCGGAAGCGGCAGCGCGCTCAAACATCTCGTCGCCCTTCTTGACGCGGATAACCGCGGTAGAGGTAATGGTGTTGCCAGAGTTGATAACAAAGCGGTCGAGCGTGTAGCGCTCCTCGCCGGAAACCGGAACAGCACCGATCAGACCCTCGAGGTCGCGGTCCTTGATGACCTTCTTCTTGTCAGCCAGAATCTTGAACTTCTCGAATGCCTTCTCGAGCTTCTCGTGATCGAGCGTGTAACCCAGCTCATGCAGGCGCTCCTCGAACGCATGGCGGCCGGAATGCTTGCCGAGCACGATGGCGTTCTTCGGGATGCCGACGGATTCCGGAGTCATGATCTCGTAGGTTTCCTTGTTGGCCATCACGCCGTGCTGGTGGATACCCGCCTCGTGTGCGAACGCATTTGCACCGACGATCGGCTTGGTCGGTGCAACAGCAACGCCGGTAATGGTCTGGATCATGCGGCTTGCACGGTAGATCTGGGTGGTTTCGATGTTGCAGCCGATGCCGAAGTGGTCAGCACGGGTCTTGAGCGCCATGACGCACTCCTCCATCGAGGCGTTGCCTGCGCGCTCGCCGATGCCGTTGATAGTGCACTCGATCTGGTCAATACCGGCCTCAACGCCTGCCAGCGAGTTGGCAACGGCCATGCCGAGGTCGTTGTGCATGTGGCAGGACAGGATTACGTTCTCGATACCCTCGGTGTGCTCACGCAGATACTTGATGCGGGATGCGTACTCCTGCGGGATCATGTAGCCGACGGTATCCGGAATGTTGATGGTAGTAGCACCGGCCTTGATGGCGGTTTCAACGACGCGGCACAGGAAGTCGAGGTCGGAGCGGGTCGCATCCTCAGCGGAGAACTCGATGTCCGAACAGAACTTCTTGGCGAAGGCTACGTTGTGCGCTACGGATTCCAGCACCTCATCCGGCGTCATCTTCAGCTTGTACTCCATGTGTACCGGGCTGGTTGCCAGGAAGGTGTGAATGCGGGCAGACTCTGCACGGCGGATGGAGTTCCATGCCGCCTCGATGTCCTGCTCACGGCAGCGTGCCAGCGAGCAGATGGTAGCGCCGCGCACGGTATCAGCGATTGCTGCGATAGCAGCAGCATCACCGGGAGAAGCAGCCGCAAAGCCCGCTTCAATGATATCTACCTTGAGGGCTTCGAGCTGCTTTGCAACCTCGATCTTCTCATTCAGGTTCATGCTGCAGCCGGGAGACTGCTCACCGTCACGCAGCGTCGTATCAAAAATCTTAACTGTTCTTCCCATGGTATCTTGTCCTCTCCTATTCAGAATTTTACCGGGTTTACAGGGACAAAAAAAGCTCCGTCCCTTAATCCAATCATTAAGAGACGAAGCGAAAGCTCCGCGGTACCACTCTTGTTGCCGCAGTATGGTGCGACCCCTCTATGCACATCTGACAATGCGCTCCCCTGTAACGGTGGGTATCCGTTCCCTCCTACCGGTCCGAAGGACTTTCAGCGGACAGCTCCCGGGCGAGTTTCACTGCTTCCTGACGCTGCCTTACACCAACCGGCAACTCTCTGCGGACAGGGGTGACAATTACTTTACCCGTTCATCACCTTTATCAATATGTTTTTATATTAGACCTCTGAGCCGCTGTTGTCAAGACTTTTTTTAAGGCAGTGCCGGGCATACTGCACCGCAAACAGATTTGACAAACCTTCTCCAATATAGTAAAATAACACTGTATACAGGAAAACGCTGTTTTCCTGAGCGCATCTGTTAAAAGCAGTGAAGAGAAGAGTACGCAGTGAAGTACGTCAAAGCGAGTTCCGGGCGGTGAAAGCGGAACGCGGAGGGCACTGCCGAACATGGTCTTGGAGCTTCGCACCGAACTTACTTTGTAATAGTATGCAAGGCTGCGGCGGCAAAGTCCTGCCGTTATCGAGGACGATGGGTAGCATCCTACCCGCTGAGGCGCCTTTCCGCGAGGAAGGCGTAAAGCAAGGTGGTAACACGGAAGGTTTGTCCTCCGTCCTTGCAGTGGCAAAATACAGGCCATTGCAGGAACGGAGGATTTTTTGTTCCCTGTTCCCTGCTGTCACGCATAAAACATATTTATATATGTAAGGAGAGAATACACGAATGGACAAGAAACCCTATTATATCTCAACGGCGATCGCCTATACCTCGGCGAAGCCGCACATCGGCAACACCTACGAGATCGTGCTGGCCGACGCTATCGCACGCTACAAACGCATGACCGGTTACGACGTTTACTTCCAGACCGGCACGGACGAGCATGGTCAGAAGATTCAGGAGAAGGCCGAGGCAGCCGGCATCACGCCGCAGCAGCACGTTGACAAGGTTGCCGGTGAGGTTAAGACCATCTGGGATCTGATGAACACCACCTATGACAAGTTCATCCGCACCACCGACCCGATGCACGAGAAAAAGGTGCAGAAGATCTTCAAAAAGCTGTATGATCAGGGCGATATTTACAAGGGCGCGTACAAGGGCAAATACTGCAAGCCGTGTGAGTCCTTCTGGACCGAGAGCCAGCTGAAGGACGGCTGCTGCCCGGACTGCGGCCGCCCGTGCGTAGACGCCGAGGAGGAAGCATACTTCTTCCGCATGAGCAAGTACGCCGACCGCCTGATGAAGCACATCGAGGAGCACCCCGAGTTCATCCAGCCGGAGAGCCGCAAGAACGAGATGGTAAACAACTTCCTCAAGCCGGGCCTGCAGGACCTGTGCGTTTCCCGTACCTCGTTCAGCTGGGGCATTCCGGTAGACTTTGACCCGGGTCATGTTGTTTATGTTTGGCTGGATGCGCTTACCAACTATATCACCTTCTGCGGCTACGATCCGGACGGCAACCACGATGAGCACTACAAGAAGTTCTGGCCGGCTGATGTGCACCTGATCGGCAAGGATATCATCCGCTTCCACACCATCTACTGGCCGATCTTCCTGATGGCGCTCGGCGAGCCGCTGCCCAAGCAGGTATTCGGTCATCCGTGGCTGCTGGTCGGCGACGGCAAGATGTCCAAGTCGCTCGGCAACGTTATCTATGCGGACGATCTGGTTCGCCTGTTTGGTGTGGATGCCGTTCGCTACTACGTTCTGCACGAGATGCCGTTCGCAAATGACGGTGTGCTCTCCTACGAGCTGAT
>OLRF01003229.1_pt1 | contig 13010 bp, 17 predicted proteins | sample 1672061 | NCBI WGS metagenome assembly OLRF01 (sample SAMEA3136641, study PRJEB25190) | human gut metagenome | reverse complement strand
TTCATACGGCTCCATGCACTTTTTCTTGACGAGCTTTCTTCTGTCCTCAATCTCATTGAGCAGTTTTCTAAGGGCAGCTCTGTCATTCTTCGCATCTGATACCGTATCTTCCGTATACACCAATCCCTGGTATGCTGCCACAATGCTTCTGACATTCTCCTCCAGCTCTGCTTTGTTCCAATCAATCCTCTGCAAGAACCCGTCTTCCGTTGGATTTACCAGTCTTATCTCCATTTTTTCATCCACTGTGAATTTCCTCCTATTCTTCCTCTGACAAATTTATAATCGTCACTTCTACTCTCGGATTCTCTGAGTAGAACTTCCGGCACTGGCAGTCAACAATCTGCGTATCATCGTAATATGCCAGGTTGTTGAGGCTGTCAGCGATAATCTTTACTACGTTATCCATATCCGGTTTCTTAGTCGGGCGTATCTCTCCTGCCAGCATCGCAGCTCTTTTTTTCTTCGATGCCGACTTAGGAATCCGGTAGTACGCCTTAATCCTCATGTCCAGCATCGCCTCTTTCGGAAAACTCTCTGTCCCGTAGGCTGTCTGCCATTCCAGCTTTACCAGATTTTCATAGGACACCGTATCTTTCGGGGTTATGGCATGGCCGGTCTTCGTATTGAATCTCGGTCTGCCTTTTCCTTTCGGCTCCCCGTACACCGTAAACTTCGCTTTTTTCATGTCCGCCTCCTACTGACTTCCCAGGTTGCTTTCTTCAAGCATGGCCTGGATGCAGTACCAGCTACTCTCTTTCCTTCTCTTGCAACCTTGATATGCCGGGTTGTATAACCATTCATTACCAAGATTCCTGCAATAGTCCGTCTGTCCTCCGCACTGAAAATTCTCAGCGTGGCATCCGGCTCAAACTGCTCATCTGCTGTCTGCATACCGAACAGCTTTGCCGGGTGGATTTCCAGGGTTTCTGCAATTTTGATGAGGGAAGATACCGGAATGTCTACTCTGCCTTTTTCATAATCCGCTACCGCCGACTGGCTCTTACCGATTGCTTTTCCCAGCTCCTCCATCGTCATATCCTTTTCTGTCCTGCAACTCCGGATATTCGCTCCAATCTCTGCCATATCCATATGTCACTTCACCTCCATATCACACCTTCCCCTGCAAGTTCCGCATGACCTGTTGGAACTTCGCCCTCGTTTCCTCAGACATTCCAGGTTCCGGTTCTGTTTTTTCTTCTGCCTGCTTCTTAGCTTCGAGCGCAGGCTGCTCTTTCTTTTCCAACTCCAGCGCATTGCCTCTCATGCTGGCAATCAGCAACCGGATTGATTCCGGCAGTTTTTTCTCTTCGCTGATTCTCTGCACTGTTGTCCTGTAATTCCGGATAAAATGAGACTGTTCTACCGTCTCAACCCTTTCAGAATCCATCAACGCCCACTCTTTCAGATTTGCCGCACTTCCTACGGCTCTCTGGCAAGCCTCCGGTAGTTTCTCAAATTCTTCCACTGAATGATACCCGGAATTTCTGACCGCCTTTCTTACCAAAGACCATGCCTCCAACTCGCTCATGCTGCTATCCACGCTCTCAACAATCTGCGTTGCCTTTTCTCTGATGTCTGCTATCGTTGGTGGAAATTTCTCTGTCAGCATGTACTTCTGGATTGCTACGTTGGCCTGCTGATACGGAATATCTTTCAGCAACTCAAACCATACATTGAAAGCGTCCTGGTCCGGGATGAATGTCGGCTGTGCATATACAGCTTTCATTCCCTTAACAAGCGTTTTGAACTCCTCTCTTGTCATTACCAGTTATCTACCTCACTCACTCTGTTCTGAATCCGGTCCCCGGCTGATCTCTGCGGAATCTGCATCATTTTATCCCAGATAATGCCTTTCCAGTTATTTGACATACACTCCTCAATCAAATCACACACCCGGCCTTCTCCAAATTCTGCTACTTTCTTTTCTACCTGCCGGAGAAGGGATTTCATTCCCTGCTCTTTGTAACCTTCCTTGCGTTCAATCTTGTATGTACACCATTCACACATCTTTTCTCTGATTTCGCCGCCAAGTGCATAATCTGGAACCAGACGCTCATAGAGCTGCATCGTGTCTTCCTTCTTTGCGGTTGCCTTTTTCGGCTTCGGTGGTTTTTCTACTGGCGGTTTCTCCTGCTCCGGTTCCTGCATCTCTGGAATCAATGCCTCCGGCGTCTGGGAGCCGCTCAGTTTCTTCTCGTCCTGGATGCGGCGATAATACTTCCTCTGCCGGTCCGCCTCTGTAGAACTCTGTCCGATGAAATTCTGAATGTCCATCATATAGATTGCACCGTTATCCAGTACCTCTACCAACTTCAACTGCTCAAAAATCTTCATCGCACGTTCTACCGTCCCTACCTGGTGCCTCGTAATCGTTGAGATCATCTCCAGACTGTACGGGATGTAGTCCTTGTACATCAACCGCCCTTCATTTTTCAGGCTCCGCAGGTACATCTTCATGAGTATGTCGCTGTACAAGTACCCGTCCTTCATTCCCTGGAGAAGCAGCATTTCATCAGAATCAAAGAAATCCTCTTTCAGTTTCAAATAGTAATATTTCTTATTGTCTGCCATCTACTCACCGCCTAAATTCCGGCTACCAGGTTCGTAATTGAAATCGGTCTCTTCAAAACCTTTGTATGCCTACAGCAATCGCACATCTCGCATCTGTCCGGTTCAGCCTCCCCATTCTTCACTCTGAGGATTCTCGGCATATTCGTTTCTACCATGTGTTTCGCTTCATCGAGATAGTTCTGCGTCACTTGAATCACTTCGATGTTTGGCTCCTCTTCCTTCGTTCCGGCCGCAATGTAGAATGGCAGTCTCTCTCCAGTATTCTGGTACACAATTTCCTGGTATATTGCACCCTGGATATCGTAGCCCCAGTACCGCACAAAATCTAAATAGCCGATGTCTTTTGCCCACTCCAGCTTAGTGATTGATGCCATAACCTTAAGATCCGTAATGGCGATTCCTCTCACGAAGCTGTCAATTTTGATTTTCCATTCTACCCCGAACAGCTCTCCAGTCATAATGACCTGTTTTTCTCCGCTCATATACTGCATAAACAGTGGGTCTCTCTCCATTCTGGCGATGATTCTCTCTGCCTGCTTATAATTCGCTTTCAGCTCGCCTTTCTGAGTGAAGATTTCCGGATTCGCTTTCTTGAACTCTTCGAGCGTTCCTTCAAAGTAGGAATCCACATAGGACCCCACCAGAAGCGGCGTGGTCTTTTTCTGCGCCCACCGTTCTTCCAACTTCTCAATGGCCGAAAATTCACACGCCATCTTTCCGTATGTTCCTGCGAAATCCTTATACTGGGACACACTCATATACTCCTCGTTCGCTTCTTTGCTATAATAATTCTCTGCCGTCAAAACCATATGTCACTGCCTCCTACGCCTCTTCCAAAACCATTCCGTCAATAACCGGCTCTGCCTGCTCCTGGGCTTTCATCGCTGCAAAAGCGTCTACCGGCTTATCATTCTCCGGCAACAACGCCTGTCCTGTTGTTGCTCCCGGAAGGGACTGCTGATTGAATACCGCATCCCCACCATCTTCGTAGGCTTTCGCCTGCTCTATATTGTCAAAGTCCAAATCAATCAGCTTGCACAGTCTTCTCAGCACCGTTTTCTTGTACATCTCGCCGGTACTGCTTCTCCACGCCTGGCTGTCTTTCGCCTTTGAGTAGGTGTTCCTTACATTTTCGATGTCCTTCTTGCTCATGGTGTCATACATCATCGAGCCATCTTCAAAAAGTACCACCGCAAATGCACCGACCATCTCCTCGTCAGAGAACGGAATCGGTTTGAAATACACGTTCTGCCGTCCGCTGTCAATAGTTTCCGAAAACTCATCCCCTTCTCTTACTACTTTGGCAAAAATGTCCTTAATCTTATTTTTGCTGTACCGCTTGCAGAGCTTGATCTCGCCCTTATAATCGGTCTGAAAGCTGAGGTTTCCGCCATACGGGATGGCGTAACACTCGCCGTTGAAGAAGTCCAGTCCCAGGTACGCTGCTTTCGCTAAGCAAACCGGGATGGTTTCCGGATTGATTTTCTCCAACTGTGCTTTCTTCTTATCGTCCTTCATCATATCCTGGATCACTGTAATGCAATTCAGAATAAATCTCTGCTGATTAAACCCGGCCGGTAACGCTTCTTTGTTCTCGGTCAGTTTCTTCGTCAGTCCGGTTTTTATCGTGCCGTACCACTGTTCTACGGTCATCTGTCCCATATCCTACCTCCTATGCTTTTTCCAGACTCTCGCCCAGTAATTCAAATATTTCATCAATCGTCATGCCTTTTAAGCACTCCTCGCACACATAACTTCCGCAGCTCTCATAGAATCTGTCGCCCGGATAAATTCCTTCCAGACACTCCGAACAGATATGAATATCTTTCGGTTCCGGAGCATTCGGGCATCTCGGATGGCAAGGATCCTGTCCGCATATCTCACACATCTTCCTCTTCCTCATCCGGTATCTCCAGAACACCAGTCACGTTCTGTATCATTTCCGGAATCCACAGTCTTGCAAGTATCGCCGCTGGAAGAATCAAATACTCTCCTCCAAAAGCTACCCTGTCTCTCTGCTCACAAGCCATCACGATACAGAAGCACTGGAAAATTCCCATGATGCTTATGTATGCTATCCAGCCCAGGACCTCTTCCATATCCACTGTATAGATTCTGCTCAGTTTCTTCCACAGAACCCTGTGCATCCTACGTCTCATAACCCTGCTTCTCATGCTGTCTGCTTCCGTTCAGTGAAAATTCCGATGTTGATTCCCTTGCTGGACTCAAATCTTTCTATCAGTTCCTCTTTGCTCTCAATTCCGTAATCTCTTTTCAGAATTTCAAGCATTTTCTGTATGTCCATACTCACACCTTCTTCAAATACTTCTCGCCTACGATTTTCAACTCACTGATGGACTCCGCAACTTCATCTAAAAAAGCCAGGATCTTTTTCAGCTCCGGTTTCTCCGTTTCGTCGATGATTCCATCTTCTGTAATGTCTACGAGTTCTTTTTTGATGCGGTTCAGCTCATCGCAATCCAGCCTCTTCATCAGCCGAAGGGCTATCCCTTCCAGGCCTTTCGCCTCTGTTGCAACCGGAAGATAACTGCATATCGGGCATTCATGCTTGCAATACCCGGTTTTCAGCTCCGGTGCATTATAGAGGTCCGCCATGAGAACCACCTTATCTACCGGAACTACCTTCGTATTTCCCAGCTCATAGTCTGCAAGTGTCGAAACAGATATACCAAGCAGCTCCGCCGCACCTTCTCTGGAGTATAGCCTTTCGTTGTACATTGCCGCCTTTTTTCTGGCAACAAAATATACATTTTCATTGCTTTTCGTAGGGCCTCTTCCCATTTCTTCACACCATCTTTCCTGTTACAATTTAACTGTCCTTAGAGGAATCCTGTTTCCCTTGATATTCCTGGATTCCGAGTGCACCGCTTATCACTTTCATAACCGGTGGCGAATAGCATCTGCCACAGATAATTGCATTCAGATATTGTGTAGAGTAGCCAGTCTTCTCAGCCAGCTCCCCTGTGTTCATATCCAGGTCAATCATGGCTTTTCTTGCATCCATACACCAATCTCTGGTTGCATCTTTCATGGATGCCGATGCCTTTTCGATATTAAGAAGGTCACTGATTGCACTTGCAATCGAATCTGAGTAAATCCGGCCATTCACAACCCCGGATACCCTGGTTCTTGACTTGCCGATTCTCTCAGCTAAATCGTTGATAGACCAGTCACGTTCAATCAGACCCTTCTTAACTTCCTTGCCCCAGTCAGTGATATTGCCCTGCATTATGCTTTTCCTCCTTTCTGATGGATTTTTGCATATGTAGTTTACTTTCTCGAAGTAAAATGATACAATTTAACGGTACAAACGTACACTACATACGCAATCACAAACTACTTATGCGATTTAGCACTTCCCATTTGCGAATCATTTGTAGCTTGTGATTGTATTGTAGCTCGAAAACTCGAATTTGTAAAGAGTTTTTCTTCGATTTCTCGAATTATTTTACGGAGGTGCTACATGGAAGCAATCGACAGAATCGAAACAGTTCTCGAACAGAGGGAGCAAACGCCTTATGCACTGTGCAAATTTCTTGGCATTAACCAGTCTTCCTACTCTACCTGGAAGGCTCGAAACACTCTGCCGCCAGCTAAATACATCGCAGACATTGCCCGGTTTCTGCACGTCTCTACCGACTACATTCTGACCGGAAAAGAATCTGCTTACACTGACGTCCAGACCGAAACTTACACCGATGATGAGAAGGAGCTGCTGAGTATTTACAAGGCTCTGCCAACAGAAAAGCGTTATGAATTTAAAGGGGAAATGAAGGGCTACCTCAAAGCTCTTGAGGAAAGCAAGAAATACCTTGACGGCGAAAAAAGATTATCCGTTTAGATTGGTATCGTCGTTTCAGATGATACCGGACAGGAGGGCTTATGGACTCAAAGAAATACTTTTTCCTGGCCCGGACCGAAGAACAACTGAATTGCGATGCTGCGGCTCTACTGCTCTATCTCTCTTCCTTCTGTTCTTCTCTGGAGGAAGGGCCTGCATCACTGTCTGCCGGAACAATTAACAAAATAGCACACCTGCGGAAGAAACTCTCGCTTTCGGTTCGTGAGTTCTTGCCGTTGGTCCATACCTATTCCGATACTCTGACAGACACCGACTGCCGCCGGGCGTTGGTCTTTGCTCTCGGCGGCAACATCCATGGCATAGCCTCTCTCTGCGAAGGGAGGATTCCTGCATGGAGCAATTAACATCCAATAACAAATTTACTTTTCATGGGGAAGACACCGGCTTGTCGGTAGTAGATTTCTGGTCCTGGGCTTACAGTGATCTGCTCAACAACACAGACCGGGGCGTACTTGCAGAATACATAGTACACAGTGCGTTATTACCCCCCCCCGATTCGAAAATGCGAACTGATTGGCTCCCCTTTGATTTGACCAGTCCTACCGGACAGCGAATCGAAGTCAAATCCGCTTCTTATCTCCAATCCTGGGATGAAGCGTACCACGAGCATATACAGTTCAGCATAGCACCTCACAGAGCCTGGGACCCGAAAGCCGGATACTCTCCGGACATCAAGCGGCATTCTGACCTCTACGTTTTCTGCCTCTACAAAGCACTGACGAAGGATGTCTCGCCGATTGCCTTGGAATACTGGGAGTTCTACGTGCTGCCCACCTATGTGCTTAACGAACAAAAGCCCAACCAGAAAAATATTTCTCTTAATTCTCTGAAAGCTCTAAAACCTTACACAACGGATTTTGCCGGATTAAGGGAAGTAATATTGAATTGCCCGACTAAAAGGGCGTAGAAATGAACATGCGCCGTTCTGTAATGGGACGGCGTATTTTTGGAGGAAAAATATGATTTCAAACAGTGCTGCCACTCACACAAAAGTGGCTATCTACATACGAGTCTCTACCCTACATCAGATTGACAGAGACTCTCTGCCTATGCAGCGTCAAGACTTGATTGCATATGCCAAGCTGATACTGAACACTGACGATGTGACAGTCTTCGAGGACGCCGGGTACTCTGGCAAAAATACTATCCGGCCAGAATTTCAGAAAATGATGGCTCAACTTCGGACCGGCACATACACGCACCTCTTGGTCTGGAAGATTGACCGAATCTCCAGAAACCTTCTGGACTTCGCAGAAATGTACCAGGAACTCAAGGACCTTGGCGTTACTTTCGTCTCAAAAAATGAGCAGTTCGACACAAGTACGGCTATGGGAGAAGCGATGCTCAAAATTATCCTTGTCTTCGCGGAACTAGAGCGTAACATGACCTCGGAACGTGTCACTGCCACTATGATTTCCAGAGCCAGCAACGGGCAGTGGAACGGCGGACGCATTCCTTACGGCTACAATTACAACCCGGAGGAGCAGGATTTCAGCTTCAACTCCGATGAATACAACATCGCCCATCTGATTCATGACAAATACGAAGAACTCCGCTCCCTAGTTTATTTGGCCCGGTATCTGAACGAACATGGCTACCGGACTCGTGCCGGTAATGACTGGTCTCCGGTCTCTTTGGATATTATCCTTCGCAGCGTATTCTACTGCGGCGATTACCAATACAACCGACTCAAAGAAGGGGACCGGCAGCGTCCTAAGGATAAATCTGAATGGATCACCATAAAAGACCACCACCCGGCCATCGTAAGCCGAGAACAGAAAGAACGTATCCTTGCGCTTCTGGAATCCAACCGCAGGCTCAAATCGTTCCGCAAGAGCGACAAAAGCAAATACACCCACATTTTTTCCGGCTTGCTTATCTGTGGAAATTGCGGTCAGCCTATGACAAGTTCCATTTCCAGAGTAAAGAAAACAACCGGCAGACGTTACTCTCTCTACTTCTGCCCTACGCACCGAAAGAGTAAACTGTGGTGTACTGGAAAATCCACCTCGGACCCAATCGTTGGCGAGTTCGTCTTCAACTACATTCTCAATATGCTCAACGCTCAAAAGGCATTCTCTCCGGAAACGAGCATACAGGAACTGGAACGTCAGCTACTCTCTGGCGATACCTTCTCCTCGGTGGCCGCCATTGCCCCGGACGGATTACAGGATCTGTTTCATACGCTCCGCACCGGCACTGTCAAAGGCGAGGTCTTCGGAAAAGATGTCAAAATCAAAACGGACTCCGAGCCGCCGTTGCAACTATCAAAGCTCAAAAAGGAAAAAATCCGTCTGGAGAGAGCTATTGACCGTCTGAACAAACTATTCCTCTATTCCGAAAAAGCCATGTCGGAATCTGAATACCTCACTCAGAAGATTCAGCTTTCGGACTCCCTGGAAGAAGTCGAGGACAAGCTGGCATTCCTGGCATCGGAAGACAGCCTGCAACAGTCTATCACTGATGATGAATTTATCGCCAAGGCAAGCAACTTCATACTCTCCCAGAAGCTCACTGACCGAAACTACGTCAGCTTTCAATCGCTGAGTGCTACCGTTTCTCCAGAGGTCCTTGATTCTTTTCTCAGCAGTATCATAGACAACATCGTTTTCAAAGACGGAGCCGTTCACTCTATCACATTCCGCAATGGATTGTCTCACACGTTCGTCTACAAAGAAAAGCCAGAGGTTTAATCGCCCCTGGCTTTCTTCATATCTCCATATTCTGTTGTATCGCTATTTTGTAGTGAATCACTCTACAAAATCATCATTGCATCACCAAAACTGAAGAATCTGTATCTTTCTTTTACAGCTTCTTCATATGCCGCAAGAACATGCTCCCTTCCTGCCAGTGCCGATACCAGCATTACCAGAGTTGATTCCGGCAGATGGAAATTCGTGATCAGCTCATCTAATACTTTAAACTGATATCCCGGATAGATAAAGATCTCTGTCCATCCGCTGCATGCTTTCAGCTTTCCATTTTCATCTGCGGCTGATTCGATTGTGCGACAGCTCGTTGTTCCCACACAGATGACTTTCCGTCCATTTTCTTTTGCTCTGTTGATCTTTTCCGCCGCCTCTTCATCAATCATATAGAATTCCGAATGCATATGATGATTTTCCACATCATCTACTTTCACGGGACGGAACGTTCCAAGTCCTACATGGAGCGTCACCCGGGCTATATCAACACCTTTTTCTTCGATTTCTTTTAACAGTTCCGGTGTAAAATGCAGTCCCGCTGTCGGTGCCGCCGCAGAACCGGAATGAGCCGCATAAACCGTATTATACCGGTCTTTATCCTGAAGCTGATGGGTAATGTACGGAGGCAGAGGCATCTGTCCTAGCTGATCCAGAATTTCTTCAAAAATGCCATCATATTCAAAATGGATCAGACGGTTTCCTTCTTCTACGACTTCCATGACTTCTCCGACTAAAAGACCATCTCCAAAACTGATCCTTGCTCCCGGTCTTGCTTTCTTTCCCGGTTTTACAAGCGTTTCCCATACATCATCCGCACCCCTTTTAAGCAGAAGCACTTCTATCTTAGCTCCGGTCTCCTCTTTTACACCGATCAGTCGTGCCGGGATTACTTTTGTATCATTCAGCACCAGGCAGTCTCCCGGATTCAGATAGTCTGTGATCTCCCGAAATACGTGATGTTCTGTCTTTCCGGTCTTTTTATCCAGCACAAGCAATCTGGAAGAAGAACGGTCTTCCAACGGATCCTGGGCAATCAGTTCCTCAGGCAGATCATAATAAAAATCACTTGTCTTCACTGTATTATTCCTTTCTTTCGCAGAGAATCTGCTACCGGCAGCTTCTCTTCTATATTTTTACACTTCAAGAATGCACCGCCTGCCGGTTGCAGACGATGCATTTTCTTTTTATTTTTGCGAACAATCTGAACTATTTTCTAAGCTCAATTCCAAGATCTTCAAGACCCTTCAGGATCTTATTCATGGCTGCCGTGATCTCTGCCTCTTCCAGTGTCTTATCTTTCGCACGGAATACGATAGAGTAAGCAACAGACTTAAATCCTGCTTTGATCTGTGCACCTTCGTAAAGGTCAAATAATTTGTAGCTTTCCAGGTTTGCCCCGCCATTCTTTTCGATCACTTCTTCAATCTGACCTACCAGGATCTTCTTAGGCACTACCATACTGATATCTCTTGTCACTGCAGGATATTTGGCAATTCCTGTATATTTTCTGTCAAATGTAGCATACGGTAAAATCTCCGGCATATCGATGACTGCCACGTAAGCACGCTCTCCGATACCATAAACATCTGCTACCTCCGGGTGGATCTCACCAAGATATCCTACCACTTTTCCATCATAAATGATATTGGCCTGACGTCCCGGATGAAGATAAGTCTTTCCGGCATCCGGATCGTATTTCTCTTTCTCATGCATACCGATCTTTTCGAAAAATTCTTCTACAACACCTTTCATTGTAAAGAAATCTCCATCTCCGTACATTCCAAGTGTAAACTGCATTCTCTCTTCCGGCAGTTCAGTCAGAGGAAGGGATTTCGGAAGATATACATTTCCAAGTTCATACAGTCGTACGTTTTTATTTCTTCTGTTGTAGTTCGTTGCAAGAGAAGTCAGCATTCCGTTCAGGGAAGTCGTACGCATTACACTGTAGTCTTCTCCAAGCGGGTTCATGATATCTACCGTCTTACGAAGCTGTGAATCCTCCGGCAGACGCAGTTTATCGAATACTTTCGGGCTTTCAAATGAGTAGGACATTCCCTGACTGAAACCACAGAACTCTGCAATATCTCTTGCCACCTGCTCAATCCTGAGTTTAAAAGTCAGCTTACCTGTCGTTGCCTCTCCGTCAGGAAGTGTTGTCGGAATATTATCGTATCCATAGAAACGTGCAACCTCCTCTGCCAGGTCTGCGATTCTGAACAGATCGTGACGGAATGTCGGTGCGATCACTTCTTTTGTCTCGGCATCATAGTCCAGGTCAATCTTTTTGAAATAACCGATCATCTCTTCCTCCGAGATGTCTGTCCCCAGCATACGATTGATCTTTGCCGCATCAAATGGCACACGTACGGGTTCTTTCTTTTTGCTGTATACATCTACAGCTCCACCGACAACTTCTCCGGCTCCCATCTCTTCTACCAGTTGGCACGCACGGTTCAGGGCATCCATTGCATTGTTCGGATCAAGTCCTTTTTCAAATTTACCTGAAGCGTCTGTACGCAGTCCCACTCTTTTACTTGACTTACGGATATTTACACCGTCAAAGCAGGCTGCCTCAAAAAGCATTGTTGTTACATCATCTGTGATCATGGAATTTTCTCCGCCCATAATTCCGGCGATACCAACTGCTTTCTCTCCGTCACAGATCATAAGGACATCCTGATCCATCGTTCTTTCCTGTCCGTCCAGTGTCGTAAACTTTTCACCCTCTGCTGCATTCTTTACTACAATCTGATGTCCTGCAAGTGTATCCAGATCATATGCATGCATCGGCTGTCCATACTCTTCCATTACATAATTGGTAATATCTACGAGATTGTTGATCGGACGGATTCCAACGGATGCCAGTCTCCGCTGCATCCATTCCGGTGAAGGGCCGATCTTGATATTCTTTACAACTCTCGCACAATATCTTGAACAAAGGTTTGTATTTTCTACAGAAACTTTTACATAATCATTGATATCTTCCTTATTTCCAGTCTCTGTTACAACCGGTGGCTTAAATTCTTTATTAAATGTAGCTGCTGCCTCTCTTGCAATTCCGACAACACTGTAGCAGTCTACACGGTTTGAAGTGATCTCATACTCAAAAACTACATCGTGCAGTCCCAGTACTTCTACCGCATCTGCTCCTACCTGGACATCATCGTGGAAAATATAGATTCCATTCTCCGGTGCTTCCGGGTACATATCTCTTGTAGAGCCAAGTTCTTCGATGGAACACATCATACCATAACTCGGTACTCCGCGGAGCTTTCCCTTTTTAATCTTGATTCCACCTGCAACACGCTGTCCCGGTTCATGACCTCCTGCAACGCGTCCGCCATCCAGTACGACCGGAACTTTTGCTCCCTCAAATACATTGGTTGCTCCTGTTACGATCTGAACTGTCTCAGTTCCCACATTCACCTGACAGATCACCAGCTTGTCTGCATCCGGGTGCTTCTCGATCTTCTCGATCTGACCAACCACGATCTTGTCAAGGTCAGCATCCAGCTTTTCAAAACCTTCTACTTTTGTTCCTGTCAATGTCATTGCATCTGTATATTCCTGTGCTGTCACATCAAGCTCCGGCACATACGCTTTTACCCATGATAATGAAGTATTCATGTTCTATCTCCTTTTCTATCTGCCTTTGCTTCTATTCCTGTATCCTCAGGACTGAAGCCTGCCCGCTTTCCCTGTAATTTCTCTTTTTCGTTCACTAAAACTGCTTCAGGAAACGGATATCATTTTCATATAATAAACGCATATCATCAATCTCATATTTCAGAAGTGCAATACGTTCGAGACCTACACCAAATGCAAATCCATTATATTCTTCCGGATCG